>Ga0302319_10002264_pt1 | contig 41909 bp, 35 predicted proteins | sample Bog_T0_2_FD_203319 | JGI IMG/M metagenome (GOLD analysis project Ga0302319, IMG submission 203319) | Peat permafrost microbial communities from Stordalen Mire near Abisko, Sweden - Bog_T0_2 | ecosystem: Environmental > Terrestrial > Soil > Wetlands > Peat | place: Sweden: Abisko, Stordalen Mire...
CTTCCGGATTCCAGATAATCGCGAACACGCCCGGATCGTCCTGGCCAGCGGCTTTGCCAAGATTGGCATAAAGCTTTTTGGGGCCGAACTCGGGGGCGGTGATCGTGACGCTCACATAATCTTCCTTCGATTCCTTACCTGTTTTGACCCAGGCAGCACCGACCTCGACATTCCCGGCCATGAGGCGAAAATCGGGATGGCGATCGGAGCCCTTGTCCTTGATGGGAATAAACTCGATCGGCGATTTAACCGTGAGGGTGGCGAGGTGGCCGCTGTAGCCGCCGTTCGTTTGTTTCGTGACGAGACCGATTGCAGGCATGTCGTTTATCCTTCGGGTTGAATGTTGTTTAGAAGCCTGCGCCGCCGGCGAATCCAAAGAAGGTCATCCCCCATTGGGTCGCGGCGAATGCGATTGCTATGCCGAAAACGATACCCGCGGCCTTCCGGAAGAAGCCGCCTCCTTCGCCCATTGCCATAGCAAGGCCCGCAATCACGATGGCAAGAATGGCCACACCCTTCGCGACTGGGCCGGTAATGCTATCGACGATGTTCTGAAGGGGCGTTTCCCAGGGCATGCTCGTTCCGGAGGCGAGGGCCTGAACGGGCAGCATCAGCGCAGCGACAATAAGCGCACTGGCTGCCGTGTGAAGGGTGGAAGGCTTATAAGAAATCATGCGATTTTCCTTTCGAGATGTACTGCATTGGCGGGCGTGACTTCTGAAAGCACGTATTCGCCGCCTTCATGACCGTTGACATAGACAAGACGGTCCACGACGCGGCCAGCAGGGCTACCGGGCGCTCGACGGATTTCCACAATGAGATTGATCGTCATCGCAATTTGGCGGAACGGGATGCGCTCGGTCACTTCGCCGACCAGGTCTTCAACGCGATAAAGGGCTTCCAACGGGGAATTGGCGTGCAATGTCGCAATACCGCCGGGATGGCCCGTGTTCCAGAGTTTGATCATTTCGAGGATCGAGCCGTCTCGGACTTCCCCGACTATGATGCGATCCGGCCTTAATCTCAGGGTCGCGCGGGCAAGGTCGCCCATTGTCACAACTGGCGCGATGGTTTTGGTCAGCATCGAGAGGCAGTCGTGTGCGACACACTGTAGCTCGGCTGTGTCTTCAATGATGATTACGCGGTCGTCGATAATTGCGGGCTCCGCGAGGAGCGCGTTTGTCAGAGTTGTCTTCCCGGACCCGGTGCCCCCAATAACGATGATATTGAGCCGATCCTTGAGCGCCTGGCGCAATGACCGGGCGATAGCAGCAGACATAATCCCTGTATCGACATAGTGGCTTAGCGGAAAGATCACCGCTGGCCGTTTGCGAATTGCGAAGGAGGGGCGCGCCACAATAGGAGGGAATAAACCCTGGAAGCGTTCCCCGGTTTCGGGCAGCGTGGCTGACACCAGTGGCGTGTCCGCGTTGACGATTACCCCGGCATGATCGGCAAGAAGCCGCAGAATCGTGTTTGCGTCATTGGCCGTAATAATGGCCTTAGTCGCCTTTCTTCCTTCACCGATCCTGTCGATCCATATCTTACCGTCTGGATTGGCCATAACCTCAACGACAAGCGGATCGGCTAGCGCAGTTGCAATGAAGTCGCCCAAGGCGTGATTTAGAGCTTCGCGCGTTCGGCTGAACCCTGCCTTGGTCACTCGCCCCTCATTTTTTTGGATTGCCTATCAAGTACCCATAACGCGTACTTTAAGAAGAGGTTCCATGTACTCGAATAGCGTACTGTGCGTTATTCGTGAGATAACGTGTGCTGTGATCGGGAAGGAGACCTACTTCTTTCGCGATACGAGAAGGACTTACCGGGTCAGCGGCGACCTCGTTGAATTCACAGTGTGAAGGGCGGTCACATATATGATACGAATCTGCATCAATCTCGTCACTCTGACAGTCGCTCTGCTCGTCGGCTTGACTTGGTCAAGCCAATTTGTCGGCGCGCATTTCAGTTACGCGCCATGGCTCGGTGTTGGCATGGCGCGCACCGGCGGCGTCGAGCTCTATTGGCCTTTCGCCATTTTGTGGTGGTTGGACCACGGCCTTTACGCCCATGCCCCTGCGACGTTTGACGGTGCGCTACAACGCCTTGTCATTGTCTGGCTCGTCGGTCTGGCGATTGTATTCGCTGTAAATATCGCGTTTCGGCCTGTGGGCATCGTCAAGGAATTTGGTCGCAAAGCGTGGGGTACGCTGTGGGACGCGCGCCGTGCCGGCATTTGGGGATTACGTCTTCCTGAAATGCCCGGTGTTATCCTGGGCCGTTGGCGCACCGGGCGGAGCAACAACCGAATCCTCAGATATGACGGTCCAGAGCATCATCTCATCACGGGTGCGTCCCGGGCCGGCAAGGGCGTGGGACACGTTATCCCAACCCTGCTGAGCTGGCCCGGATCGGCTTTCGTCTACGATCCAAAGGAAGAATGCTACGACATTACTGGCGAATTTCGCCGGAAGCATGTCGGGTACAGCTTCTTTCTGAACTTCACGCGCAAGGATTCGGCGCGCTTTAACCCGCTCTTTGAAATACGCCGCGGGCCAACGGAGATTTCGGACGCTCAGAACATCGCCGGCATGCTCGTCGATCCGTCCGGTACGCAGAATAAGCTCGACTTCTTTCAGACCTCCGCGAAAGAGCTTCTGACCGCGATCATTCTGCACGTTCTTTATGCGGCGCCATTGGAGCGAAAGAACCTTGCTGAGGTAAGGCGCTCCGTGCTGGACAGCAAGAACACTTTGATTGCCATGGCGGGGCTGCTCCACCTTGGGGATAGCCCGCACCCCGAGGTCCGCCTTATTGGCGAGCGCTATGCAATTATGGAGAACAAAGTCCGGGACAGCATCCTGGCCACCTGTTCGACCTGTTTGGAGCTATATGCCGATCCGACCGTAGCAGAACTGACCTCACGGTCGGATTTCTCGATCGGCGATCTCGTCTGTTCCAAACATCCGGTGACTTGCTACCTGCAGGCGCCACCGTCAGACGCAACCAGGCTGCGCCCACTCACGCGGCTTATTCTGTCCCAAGTCGCACAAGCACTGACGATGAAATTGGACACGGATTCGCGTGGCCGCAAGAAGCGGCACAAACTGCTTTACCTCATAGATGAATTTCCAACCCTCGGCCGTCTGGGCTTCTTCTCCACGAATCTACGGATTATGGCGGGCTATGGCATCAAGGCGATGATTATCGTCCAGAGCTTCAAGGACATTGTGGAGGCATACGGGCCACATAATACGATCATCGATAACTGTCATGTCATCGTGGCGTTCGCGACCGCCGATAGTGATACAGCAAAGCGAATTTCCGATATGGCGGGACAGACAACAGAAAAGCGCCGATCCGAGAGCTATCATCTCGGCACCTGGGGCCGTGGCTCACACAATTTTCAGGAAGTGCGACGTGCCATGCTGGAGCCCGGCGACGTGCGCATGCTTCCATACGACGAGCAATTGGTATTCGTTACCGGCACAAAGCCGTTTCGGACCAAAAAGATTCGCTATTACGAAGAGCCGCTGTTCAAAGCCCGCGCGACTAATATTCGCGCGGGAGGCGTTGGTCCGAGCCAAGCGGGCGGTCTCTCAGTGCCCCAAAAGCGGGTCGTTCATGACTGGGTTAACGCGCCGAACATGCAGGCGAGCTTCAAAGATGTTCCCGTACCCAAAGCGGCCGTAACCGATAACAGCACTGGCAACGTCAATTTCACCGATTTCGTCGACCCAGTGGATCGATGATGTAATAGTTGCTCCGCAAAACGGGCATTTAATCCAGGTAACACTTGTGGTATCCACTTTCATGATTGGGCGCCACTGAGGCGCGGTAGTTACCCGCGGCCCCCCAACGCCCCATGCGACTGAAAGCAGGCTCTGAGCGTTGTATATCAAGCGGACCCTCACATTTCCCAGCATCCCGCGCCACTACACCGATCATCGGTTAGTTAGCACAACAAATGACATGCGCGCGTACCGGCGACGCAATAGGCTAGTTAGGAGTCCTTTTGGCTTACGCTCACACTCACGACGCAATACCCATGGCGCCGTCTGCCCCGATCAAGGCGGGCGCCATCTACACTTGCCCGATGCACCCGCAAATCAGGCTGGCGGGGCCGGGCAATTGTCCGATCTGCGGCATGACATTAGAGCCGGTCAAGGCGACGGGAGCTATTGGCGAGAACCACGAACTGGCTGACATGACTAGGCGGTTCTGGTTTGGGCTGGCTCTGGCGTTACCGGTATTCGCCTTGGAAATGGGAAGCCATATCCCCGCTCTTGGCCTGCATAATCTCGTCCCACCGCGCATTTCCACCTGGATTCAATTCGCTCTGTCCACGCCCGTGGTCTTTTGGGCGGGATGGCCATTCTTCCAACGCGCGTGGGCATCGGTGGTGCACCGCAGCCTGAACATGTTCAGCCTGATCGCTCTCGGCACGGGCGCCGCATATTTCTATAGCCTCTTCGCGACCTTTGCGCCTGGCTGGTTCCCTGCCGGATTCCACGAGATGGGCGGCACGGTCCCGGTTTACTTCGAAGCCGCCGCCGTAATCACCGTTCTCGTATTGCTGGGCCAAGTGCTGGAACTTCGCGCCCGCGAGCAAACGGGCGGCGCTATCCGCGCCTTGCTCAAACTGGCACCCAAAACAGCATACCGCTTGAAGGATGGGGGTGGGGATGAGCAGGTTGCGCTTGAACTGGTTCAGGTCGGCGATCGCCTCCGTGTAAGGCCTGGCGACGGCGTGCCGGTTGATGGCGAAGTGCTTGAGGGCAACGGTGCCGTAGACGAGTCCATGGTCACGGGCGAGTCGATGCCCGCCGCCAAGAAGCCCGGCGACAAGCTCATCGGAGGGACGGTGAACGGCACCGGCTCGCTGGTGATGCGCGCCGACAAGGTCGGCGCGGACACGATGCTCGCGCACATCGTGACGATGGTCGCTGACGCGCAGCGGAGCCGGGCACCAATTCAGCGCATGGCGGACACCGTGTCCGGGTACTTCGTCCCGGCCGTACTTGGCGTCGCCGTCATTGCATTCATCGCGTGGGCTGTCTGGGGTCCTGCTCCTGCATTGTCCTATGCCCTGATTGCGGCGGTCTCCGTCCTCATCATCGCGTGCCCTTGCGCGCTTGGGCTGGCTACTCCCATGTCGATCGGCGTGGGCGTCGGCAAAGGCGCCGGTGCAGGCGTCCTGATCAAGTCGGCTGAAGCCCTGGAGCGCATGGAGAAGGTAAACACGCTGGTCGTCGATAAAACCGGCACGCTCACCGAGGGCAAGCCAAAGGTTACCGCCATCGTTCCGGCGGCGGGACTGACCGAGTCCGAGATTCTGCCGCTGGCTGCCAGCCTTGAGAAATCCAGCGAACACCCTCTCGCTGCGGCTATCGTAGCTGCCGCAATGGATCGCAAGGTTTCAATTCAACGGGCGACCGACTTCATCTCTGTCACGGGCAAGGGTGTTACCGGTAAGATCGGTGGCAAGTCGGTGGCATTGGGCAATGCAAAGCTGATGACGGACCTCGGCGTCAAGCTCGGTGATCTCGAACATAAGGCCGATGAGCTTCGCAGCGACGGCGCGACAGCTCTGTTTCTCGCGATTGACGGCAAGCCGGGGGGCGTCATCGCCATTGCCGATCCGGTCAAGTCAACGACCCCTGCGGCACTCGATAGTCTGCGCAAGGACGGCATACGGATCGTAATGCTGACCGGCGACAACAAAACGACGGCCGAAGCCGTTGCCCGCAAACTTGGCATCAAGGAAGTCAAAGCCGACGTTCTGCCGCAGGACAAGAACCGGATTGTTAAGAAACTCACCGCCGAAGGGCGCATTGTCGCCATGGCTGGCGACGGGGTGAACGATGCCCCGGCATTGGCCGAGGCCGCAGTTGGTATCGCGATGGGAACGGGAACCGAAGTCGCGATCCAGAGCGCCGGGATCACTTTGGTAAAAGGCGATCTCGCGGGTATTGCCAGAGCCATGGTCCTGAGCCGCGCGACAATGCGTAACATTCGACAAAATCTTGGATTCGCATTTGCCTACAACGCCATTGGCATTCCGATTGCCGCCGGTGTTCTCTATCCGGCTTTTGGCATCCTTCTCAGCCCGATAGTTGCCGCGCTTGCGATGTCGCTGAGTTCTGTGTCGGTGATCGTGAACGCGCTGCGCCTGCGCGCGCTGAATCTCTAGGCGCGAACTTGAACTTAATTCTCGTACTGACACCTGATCTCTTTAGAAATGCCTATCTCGAATTGGGACGGATGAAATGAAATACTTTGTGGAAGGACCAAAAAGGGGTCGGCATCAGACTTCCTTTGGACCAACTCCTCTAATGCGCTTGGTTCTGCGGAACGGAACGCGGGGTGGCCAGTTGTCCTGCAGTACTGAAAGGGCTTCCGATGGTTAGTGATAACCGCATTAAAGACCCAGACCACGATTTGGAGAGCCCGGCGTCTATGCCTATCGAAAGCCGTCCCTCACACCACCAGCCAGGCGGACCGAACACCCAAGGCAATGACCGTGAACGTCTCCATCAGGATCCCGAAGGCCAGCAGGGCGGTACGGAAGGCGGCAGCCAGGGCAAGCCATTGGCGACCAAGGCGGAGCGCACGACAGGAACTCTGCATCTGCACCGGGAGAAAGTTTAGTGGCGGAATGGATTTGGAAGACCGGCCAAGGCGACTTTCACATTCAAGTGATAGGCCCTAGCCGTATCAATCTTACGTTTCAGAATGATGTTATTGGCAGCTATCCAACGACCCAAGAGGCGGCCGATAACTGCGGACAAGGTCATCACGCGCGGATTTCTGAATCGTTTGATGGAGGATCGCTTGGAGTCTCACGCTCTTTAGCGGATTGGAAAATCCTAACAGCAGCGAAACCAGAATAGCAGTCAGAATTGGGAACTATGATCGCGGCAGCTTAGAACCGGATCAGCGAGCAGCCACAACGCTTATAGATCGGACGGGGTCGCAGCAAGAAGTCTCTCCGGGGCCCTATGCGAGCCCATTTCTAAAGGAGCCGAGCCACTGCAAAGATGCGGGATTTCGCCGAGCGTCTCATCGCTTACGAGACCAAAGGTAATAAATCTTCCGAGATAAAAACCGCGGTGGTCATTCTCGTTGGTGAAAAGCTGCGCCTGAACCTAACGGTCCTCATGGGCAACGTCGGTTTTCGTGCGCTCCTTTCGCGCGCGCTTGCGCTGGCCAGCACGGAAGTCCCGTGGTTGCACGCGATGCGTGTCACACACGTGGCGTTTGCTACCGCCGATAGCGATACCGCAAAGGGGATTTCCGATACGGCCGGACAGACAACGGAAAAACGGCGATCCGAGAGCTATCATCTTGGCACCTGGGGCCGCGGCTCACACAATTATCAGGAAGTACGACGTGCCATGCTGGAGCCCGGCGACGTGCGCATGCTTCCATACGGTGAGCAATTGGTGTTTGTTACCGGCACAAAGCCATTTCGGACAAAAAGATTCGCTATTACCAAGAGCCGTTGTTCAAAGCCCGCGCGACTAATATTCGTGCGGGAGGCTCTGGCCCGAGCCAAGCGGGTGGTCTTTCAGTGCCCCAAAAGCGTGTCGTTCATGACTGGGTGGACGTTGCGACCTTGCACACGAGCTTCAATAAAATTCCCGTTGGCTCAAGCTGCCGTGACCGATAACGGCAACGTCAATTTCACCGATTTCGTCGATCCAGTGGATCAGTGATCTGCGCTAGCCAATGACGACTTGGCAACTATTTGCCCAGCTCGGCGTTATTGGGTAATGGATAAATCCTCAATCACTGACGTTGATAGGGCGGCATATCTTCGGGATCGCGCTAAAGTGCGGCGTTCCGATGCCGATATTGCGACAAATCCTGACCTTCGCGCGCTCCATTTGCATATGGCGTCTGAACTTGAGGGACAAGCGGCGGGACTTGATCTCAGGCAAGCGCCAGCGACTTAGGTTTTGCCCATACACATTTCCCCTTATCATGTTCAACAATGACGAGAGGCGGAACTAGTTTCGTGCTAGGGTATTTTGGCCAAAACACAATGGGTAGTTCTGTTTTTCGCTGCTTTTCAATCTCGCATCGCTTATAGTCTATCCTGCTGCTAAATTCGGAATTTAGACTAGGCGGGTCATGTATCTGGATGGCGAATTGAGTTGGCTAATATCCAGGTAAGCACGGAGAAAGCTATGCATCATCACGATCATAAGGATGAACGTTGGTACCATGGGATGGTACGAGATGTGTTCGGCCACCGTTTTGTCCTTACCACCGATGACGGCCCGATCCTTGCCAACCTCGGCCCTCACCATCCTGAGAGAATCAAGCTGAAGGTTGGGGCAAAGGTAAACATTGCGGGACGGCAAACGCCGGGCGAAATCAAAGTCCGCCTATTCCAGAGCGGGCGAGGTAAGAAGATTGCACTGCATAAGCTCCAGAAGAACAACTCCCCCGATGAGGAGAAGGAGCTTGAGGCAGCCGCAAACGTCGCGCTAGATGCGGGTTACATTGTTGTGGGCGAACCGAAAAGAAAGTCGAAGCATTTCGAGCTCAAGACGATCCGCGGAGGCCGTCGCTACGAACTCCACATCATGCCGAACGGCGACATCCGAAGGGAAAAACCACTGCAGAAATAGAATTCGGATGAGTCGGCATCTTTCGCGAAAATATGGTAGGGTTAGGCGAATGAAATGTTCCGCGTATTGCCGATAATTCGCGCTAGTTGTGCCGGCAATGCAGGAGCTTCAACTTTGCGCAAAATCGCCGCATTCCGGAGCGACGGCGCTTTCGGCGACCTGCAGTTTGTTATCAACCGCCATTACTAAGACCAACTATCCGAGCTTGGTAAGAACAAGGTCATGCTTCATGGTTGCACTGCCATTACCAAATCTTCCAGAAACAATCGCGGCCCTGCGAGTTCTCGCACTTGATTTGCGCTGGACTTGGAGCCACGAGGGTGATGCGCTTTGGGAGCGTGTTGACGAACAGCTTTGGCGCCGCACGAGGAATCCGTGGAGCGTTTTACAAAACGCTTCCACGCAGCGATTGCAGTTTTTGGCTTCCGACGCGACCTTCCTTGAGCAACTCGGGGAATTTGTCAGCGCGAGACAAAGATACTTTCAGCGGCCCGGATGGTTTGCCAACGCTCATAGTGGGACAGCACTTGGCGGAATTGCCTATTTCAGCATGGAGTTCGGTCTTGGCGCTGCGCTGCCGCTTTATGCTGGAGGTCTTGGCGTTTTGGCGGGTGACTATCTGAAGACTGCCAGCGATTTGGACGTACCGGTGATCGGCATCGGGCTTCTATATCAAGAAGGATATTTCCGCCAGATCGTCGACGCCGATGGCATGCAGCAGGAATTCTATCCCTACAACGAGCCTGCGACGATGCCGGTCGAGCCTGTTATACTCGAAGAAGGCGGATGGGTGCGAATTCCACTTGAATTGCCGGGTCGCGTTGTCCAGCTCCGCGTATGGCAGGCGACGGTCGGGCGCGTGAAGCTCTATCTGCTGGATAGTAACGATCCGCTGAATAGTCCGGTAGATCGAGGTATCACGGCCAAGCTCTATGGGGGTGGAAGCGAGATACGCCTGATGCAGGAAATCGTGCTCGGGGTCGGCGGCTGGCGCGTCGCCGAAGCACTCCATCCGAATATAGAGATTTGTCATATCAACGAAGGCCACGCAGCCTTTTCAATAATAGAGCGCGCGCGTCAATTGGCGCTTAAGGCCAAACTGAATTTTTGGGAGGCATTGTGGGCCACCCGTGCTGGTAACGTCTTTACGACCCATACGCCGGTGGCGGCAGGGTTCGATTCATTTCCTTCAAATCTCGTCGCTAAATATTTGCCATATGTGGAAGGCGAGTTGGCCAGTCGCGGAGTTACGCTGAATGACATCCTCGGTCTTGGCCGTATTGACCCGCTCAATTCGGATGAGCCCTTTAACATGGCATATCTGGCGCAGCGCGGATCTGCTCTATGTCTTGGTGTTAGCCGATTGCATGGCGAATTCAGCCGGCGGATTTTTCAGCCTCTCTTTGCGCGTTGGCCGACTTGCGAGATTCCGTTGGATTACGTTACCAACGGAGTCCATATACCGACCTGGGACTCAGCCGAAGCAGATCGAATCTGGACTGACGCATGCGGCAAAGAGCGCTGGCGAAACATGCTGGACGAATTAGGTCCAAGTATCGCATGCGTCTCGGATGAGAAGCTTTGGGCCATGCGTGGCGGGGGCCGTCACAGTGTTGTCGAGATCGCGCGCCGTCATCTGGCAACTCAACTGCGAGAACGGGGATTTGATCTGGAGGCAGTTAGTCAGGCGGATAGGGTACTAGACCCGAATATCCTCACCATCGGCTTTGCGAGGCGATTCACGGAATACAAGCGACCCAATCTTTTGCTACGCGATCCAACGCGCCTGGGCAGATTGCTTCTGAATTATGAGCATCCCGTTCAGATCGTCGTGGCGGGAAAAGCTCATCCGGCCGATTTGGAAGGAAAGTCGATGATCCAGGCGTGGATTAATTTCGCTCGTCAGCCATCCTATCGCCAGCACGTCGTCTTCTTGGAAGACTACGATATCGATCTTGCGCAGGAGCTTGTCCAAGGGGTCGATGTTTGGATCAATACGCCGCGGCGCCCTTGGGAGGCGTGTGGAACAAGCGGCATGAAGGTGCTGGTCAATGGTGGCCTCAATTGCTCGGTTCTCGATGGCTGGTGGGATGAGGCTTATGACCCTGACGTGGGCTGGTCCATCGGCGATGGCCGGGGCGGGGACGCCAAGGCGATCGACGCGCGTGACGCTGAAAGCCTTTATGAGACTCTGGAGCGAAAGATTGTTCCCGAATTTTACGACCGTGATGTTGAAGGGTTGCCGCGCGCGTGGCTGGCGCGAATTCGCCGTAGCATGTCGACGCTGACGCCGGCGTTTAGCAGCACGCGTATGCTCCGTGAATATGTCGAGAAGGCCTATATGCCGCTCGTCAAGACGGTGCGCGCGCGAATGGCCGATGATTGCGCCTTGGCCAAGACTATGCGCGGCTGGTCTGAGAATTTGCAACACCACTGGTCAAGCCTACACATCGGTCAACCCACCATTAGCGGGATCGATGGACGATGGCGTTTTTCGGTTCCCATCTTCATGGGGGCAATTTCACCAGCCTCTGTTCGGGTCGAACTATTCGCCGATGCGGGAGAGGAAAAGTGCTCCGAAGTCGTCCTGCTTCATCAGGAGCAAGCAATCCCAGGAACCACGCACGGCTATATCTATGCCGGAGACGTGGCAACTACACGGCCCTCAGAGGATTATACCGTTCGGATCGTGCCGTGCCACTCGCACGTCTATATTCCGTCGGAGCTGCCGCTTATTGCGTGGCAGCAGCGCTAAGGGAAGAATAGCGCTCACTTCTCGAAACACGCGCGGAAATGGCTCTCTGCGGCCGCTGCGAGATTGGCGGGCGCGCAATGACAGTTCGCAACAACTCACCGGGTTTGGGATAAGAAACCTGAAGCTCGGCTTCAAGCTCTGCCTCGGCACGCAACCAATGTTCACAGGATTTGCCCTCGACACATCCTTCCCGTTGCCAAATGCGATAACTCCGTTTGCGGACGGCTTCTTCGGTAATCATCGGGCGCTCCATAAGAGAAAATTGAAAAAACCATTACCGTTCAGGAAGCTGCTTGGATGAAGGACGCCGCGATAGCTGGCGGTAAGAGGGAAGATTCCGCCAGTGGAGGCAGCAGCGAATAAGGAATGCCCGCCGCCTCGTGATACAGCGCAGCATATTTCGTCGCGCTTATATTCCAGCTGAAATCCCGTGCCATAGCTTGCAACTGTAATCGCCTCCAAGTTAGAGGTTCCTTATACAAAGTTAGAGCGCGATCAATGACCTGCAGCAATCCAGGCAAGTTCTCATCCTCGAAGACGAATCCTGTCGCTGTTCGATCGGACAATGTCGCTGCCGTGGCGTCTGTTACCGTGTCCGCCAACCCGCCGGTCTTGCGCACCAAGGGTATTGTCCCATATCGCGACGCATAAAGCTGCGTCAGTCCACAAGGCTCGAACCGTGCTGGCGCCAGCAGAATATCCGCACCCGCCTGCAACCGATGCGCAAGGGCCTCTTCATAGCCAATATGGATCGCAATCTGAGACGGATATTGAAGCCCGAGCTCCTCAAAAGCCGCTTCGAGCGCCGGATCGCCTTCTCCAACCAGAACGAACTGGGCACCGGACTCCACGATCGATGGGATGGCATCCCGGATCACATCCGCCATTTTTTGGTGGGCGAGGCGGCTCACAAAGCCAATCACAGGAGTTTCAGAGCTCACTTCCAGCCCAAACTCGCGCTGCAATTCAGCTTTGCAAATCCGCTTGCCGGATATGTCGCGTGCGCTAAAGGCCCGCGCAAGATAACGGTCCGTCTCCGGATTCCACAAATCTGTGTCGATTCCGTTCAATATTCCGCAAAAATCCTCTTCGCGGCTCCGCAACATGCCATCTAACCCGCTACCGAATTCCGGCGACAGAACTTCCCTCGCATAGGTGGGGCTTACCGTCGTAATCTTTTCGCTGTAGCGAATAGCGGCTTTGAGGTACGAGACTTGGCCGTAGAACTCGAGGCCCTCTGCGGTGAAGAACCGCTCCGGCACGTCGATGGCCGGCAGAACATCCCGCGGAAAATTCCCCTGGAAGGCCAAATTGTGAATGGTGAAAATGGTGGGCGGCTTGGTGCCAGTCTCCGTCGAAAGCAACAGAGGCAACAGCCCGGCATGCCAGTCGTTGGCGTGTACAATGTCGGGCTGCCAGTCCAGCAAGCGCCCGGTGGCGATTTCTACCGCCACACGCGCGAGGAAAGCGAAACGTTGCGCATTGTCGGCCCACTCGCGGCCACCATCATCCTGGTATAGCCCCCCCGGACGCGAGAAGAGGCTTTGCGCGTGCACGAGCCATACCGGCACGTCCGAGCCCGGAAGCTGCCCGGAGATGAGGGCTGCGCCCTCCAGGCCGAGCAGGGGCTCGAGACGGGCTTCGATGCGTGGATTCTTCAATTGCCTGATCGCGCCGGGATAGCCGGGCAGCAATATACGCACGTCAATGCCCTGCTGCCTGAGGGCGATCGGAAGGGCGCGGCTCACATCTGCAAGGCCACCCGATTTGGCGAGCGGTTCAGCCTCAGATGTCACATACAAGACTCGCATTTTCGGACCTTCAGGGGCCAATGCGAGTATGCTTTTCGCGTATGGTGGGCGCATGAACACTGATCCAGATCAATTGTTTACCAATATCCTAATTAATTGTGCAGTGCAACATAATGCGGAATCGGCGTTTTGGGGAGTACCGGCCAGCCATGGATAAAAAGAATAACAACCGTTCTGCCATGAAGTCGAAAACCCCAATGACAGCGCCATTGAATCCTAAATTTTCCCAATGGATTGAAGCAATTATATTGGGAACGGATTGCGATCCTTTTTCGTTCCTTGGAATGCATGGGAGCAAGGATAAACTTTTCGTTACTACATTTCAGCCGCAGGCTTCACGTGTCGCAGTGCAGCGGGCGGGCGACGGCGTCTGCGTTGGCGAACTTGCCCGACTTCATGAGGCCGGCATCTTTGCGGGCGCGGTGGCGGGGCACGAGCCCTATGCCTACCGGCTGCGACTGAACATGGGCGGATCCGAGGCCGTTGTGGCCGATCCTTACGGTTTTGGGCCCGTGCTGAGCGAATTGGATGTCTATCTCCATGCCGAAGGCACCTATGAGCGCAGCTTCGAGAAGATGGGCGCCCATCCATGCGTAATGGACGGCGTCAAAGGCACTAGCTTCGCCGTATGGGCGCCGAACGCGCGGCGCGTGAGTGTCGTTGGAGATTTCAACGATTGGGACGGCCGCCGCCATCCCATGCGGCTTCATCCAGGCGCCGGACTCTGGGACATATTTCTTCCAGGTGTCGGGTTCGGCGCGCTCTACAAATATGAAATCAGGACGCGCGACGGCGCAATTCTGCTCAAGGCCGACCCTTACGCGTTCGCCGCCGAGCGGCCGCCCAGGACGGCGTCGGTTGTTCACGGCCTACCGCGCCAGCCGGAGACCGCAGCACCGCCCCAGCCCGGACCGCCGGCTGATCGCCACGCACCGATCGCCATCTACGAGGTCCATTTGGGCTCGTGGCGTCGTGTTACCGGTGATGGCAATCGCCTCCTCACTTACCGCGAACTTGCCGATACGCTTGTCCCTTATGCAAAGGACATGGGCTTCACCCATATCGAGATTATGCCGGTGAGCGAACACCCTTTCGACGGATCCTGGGGCTATCAGCCAACCGGGCTCTTCGCTCCAACGAGCCGTCATGGCACGCCCGAGGATTTTCGGGAATTCGTATCACGCTGTCATGCCGAAGGTCTCGGCGTGATCCTCGACTGGGTCGCCGGGCATTTTCCCAATGATCCGCATGGATTGGCGCGTTTCGACGGCACCCCTCTTTACGAGCATGAGGATCCCCGCGAAGGCTGGCAACCGGATTGGGATACGCTCATCTATAACTTTGGGCGCAAGGAAGTGCGCAATTTTTTGCTTTCGAACGCGTCCTTCTGGCTTTCGCAATACGGAATCGACGGATTACGCGTGGATGCCGTGGCTTCGATGCTTTACCGCAATTATAGCCGCAAGGAAGGCGAATGGATTCCCAACGTCCATGGTGGCGTGGAGAATCTGGAGGCAATCGATTTTCTAGAGCGTATGAACGAGCTGGTTTACCGGGAGCATCCCGATACGATGACGATCGCCGAAGAATCCACTGCGTGGCCAATGGTGTCGCGGCCTACTTATCTTGGCGGGCTAGGCTTCGGCTACAAATGGAACATGGGGTGGATGCACGACACACTCGAATATATGACGCAGGATCCGGTCAACCGAAAGTTTCATCACGACAAGCTTACGTTCGGACTGCTTTATGCCTTCACCGAGAATTTCATCCTTCCCCTCTCCCACGACGAAGTGGTGCATGGCAAGGGATCGCTGCTCGGCAAGATGCCTGGCGATCATTGGCAGAAATTCGCAAACCTACGCGCCTATCTTGCGTTCCTATACACGCATCCTGGCAAGAAGCTTTTGTTCATGGGCGGCGAATTCGCGCAAAAGCGCGAATGGAACCACGACAGCAGCTTGGATTGGCATCTCCTTAATAGCCCAATGCATGCTTGCATGCGGAAGCTCGTGCGGGATCTGAACTGGTTCTATCGTGATACGGCAGCACTCCACGAACGCGATTGCGACTCTGAAGGGTTCTCTTGGATTGATTGCAGCGATTCAACGAACAGCATCATCGCGTATATCAGACGCGCCGCCGATACGGCGAACTTCGTCGTTGTCGTATGCAATTTTACTCCTGTTGTTCGCCATGGCTATCGCGTCGGCGTGCCAAGGAAGGCGCTCTATCGTGAATGTCTAAATACCGACTCAGTCCATTATGGCGGCAGCAATGTCGGCAATCTGGGAGCAATTGAGGCCCAAGAAATCCCCGCGCATGGCTATCCGCAGTCCTTGCTCTTAACCTTGCCTCCGCTCGCTGTTGTCGTGCTGCGGCCTGAAGGGATGGAGCGGTGACGCCAAAGCTGAAGGCCGGTCGGCCGCAGCCCTTGGGCGCGACATTCGACGAGGAGGGCGTAAACTTCGCTCTATTCTCTGCAAATGCGGAAAGAGTTGAGCTTTGTCTGTTCGACAAAGACGGTTCGCATGAGATTGCCCGCATGGAGTTGCCCGCGCGCACCGACGACATCCTGCACGGTTATTTGCCGGATGCGCAGCCGGGGCTCCTCTACGGCTACAGAGTCCACGGCCCATACGATCCGCAGAACGGTCATCGTTTCAATGCCAACAAACTCCTGATCGATCCCTATGCCCGTGCGCTAGACCGGTCATTCGAGTGGAATGACCTTCATTGTGGCTACATTTTAGGAGATCCGCGCGAGGACCTTTCCTTCGATACGCGTGACAACGCTGCGCAGATGCCGAAATGCCGGGTCGTTGGTCCCATCCAGGACTCGAAGGATGCGAGCCCCCGCACGCCGCTCGCAAGAAGTGTCATATACGAACTCCATGTCCGCAGCTACACGATGCGACATCCGAAGATTGAGCAACCCATGCGCGGAACGCTTGCGGGTCTCGGCCATCCAGAAGTCATTCGGCATTTGCGAGACCTGAACGCGACCGCTGTCGAACTTCTACCAATTCATCCAATCGGCACGCCGCGACGACTCTGGGAGATCGGGCTCAGGGATTATTGGGGCTATAACCCAATAAACTTCTTCGCTCTTGAGCCGCGCTATCTCTCAAATGGCGATATTGCCGAATTCAGGCACATGGTGCGATCATTCCATGATGCCGGCATCGAAGTCATACTCGATGTCGTGTTCAATCATACTGGCGAGGGTGACGAACTCGGCCCTACGCTTTCATTCCGTGGAATTGATAATGCCTCATATTACTGCCTTCAGGAGGACAAGCGGCGTTATCTCGATTTCACCGGATGCCATAATACGCTGAATGTTGGCCATCCGCGGGTATCGCAGATGATATTGGATTCTCTGCGCTACTGGGTTGAGGAAATGCATGTTGACGGGTTTCGTTTCGATCTCGCCGTTAGTCTTGCGCGACAGCACCACCACTTCGCGTCAGATGCTTCTTTCTTTAGGCAAATCACGCAAGACCCGGTTCTCGCGAAAGTTAAGTTGATCGCTGAGCCCTGGGATCTTGGCGTGGACGGCTATCAATTGGGATCGTTTCCACCAGGCTGGACCGAGTGGAATGACAAATTTCGCGATACCGTCCGGCGGTTCTGGCGCGGAGATGGAGGACTTCTGGGCGACCTTGCTTATCGGCTGACAGGATCAAGCGATGTCTTTGATCGGTCCAGACGCCGCCCGACGGCCAGTCTCAACTATATCACTGCGCATGACGGCTTCACGCTGGAGGACCTTGTGAGTTATGCGACAAAACACAACGAGGCTAATGGCGAGGGCAACTTGGATGGAGCGAACAACAACTTCAGTTCCACCTATGGCGGCCCGGAGGGGGTGACGGACGATCCCGCGATCAAGGCGCTTCGCGCTCGGCAGAAGCGGAACATCATAGCGACCTTGCTCCTTTCGCTTGGCGTTCCGATGATCTTGGGCGGCGACGAAATTGACCGTACTCAGAAAGGCAACAACAACGCCTATTGCCAGGACAACGAAATCAGTTGGATCGATTGGAGTGAGACGGCTGAAAACCGAGCATTTCTCGCGTTTGTTACGCGATTGTTGCGATTTCGGGCTGATCATCCAGCCTTTCGTAAATCAGAGTTTTTTCATGGCGATCACATTGACGGTAATAACTTGAAGGATGTCGTTTGGCTATCGCCCGATGGCAGCGAGATGACAGATGCTGATTGGATTGTGTCGGAAAAGCGCTGTCTCGGGGTTCGATATGCTGCTGCGCTTGGGGCGCCGAATGACGCAGGTCCTGCTCTGTTGCTTCTAAACGCCGCTGATACCCAGGTCCGGTTTGTGCTGCCCGCGGCCGAGCCAGATCAATCATGGTGCTGCATAATTGACACCTTCCATGGAGAGGTTCAGCCGGAAGCGCCCCTTCCGCAGAGCGCGGTATTCCTGCTCGAGGGCCGTTCTCTGGCGCTGTTCGTCAGTGAGAGGACAGCTTGATCGATGGACGAGGAGCTCTTGAACCGGCTTGCCGACGCAGCGGGAATAGAGCCCAACTATAGGGATATTCAAGGCCGTCTCCACCAAAGGTCGCCGGAAACCGCACGGCAATTGCTACGCACATTGGGCGTCCCTATGGAGACAGACGCCCAAGCCGCGGCGAGCCTCGCGCAGCTGGCCGAAGAGGCGTGGCGCGAGGTTCTGCCTCCGGTGATCGTCGCAACCGAGGGGCGAGACATCGACATTCCGATACGTCTTCCGGCGGATGCGCCTGCACAATCACGGCGCTGGTCGATCGATCTGGAGGGCGGCGGCCAGCTCGGCGGAGAATTTGACCTTCAGGTTCTTCCCATCGAAGCCGCCGCTGAAATCGATGGGGTGCGCCTCGTTCAGCGCCATCTGCAATTGCCAGCGCAACCACTTGGTTATCACCGCTTGCTTCTGGAGGAGGCAGAAGGGCTCGCCGCCAGCCTCATTGTTGCGCCGGCTCAATGTTATCTGCCGCCGGGATATCCGGCGAGAAGATACTGGGGCATCGCGGCACAACTCTATGGCCTCAGATCGCAGAAGAACTGGGGCATTGGCGATTTCGGCGACCTGAACACGCTGACGGACTGGGCAGCATCACGCGGCGCCGATGCCATCGGCATCAACCCATTGCACGCCTTGTTCCTGGACGTACCGCAGGATACGAGCCCCTATTCGCCGAGCAGCCGACTGTTTCTCAATCCGCTTTATCTCGATGTTACTGCGATACCGGATTTTTTGGAATCGGCGGAGGCACGCGCTCTGGCGGAATCGTCGGCTGCATGTGGCACAATCCGATCAGCACGCCAGTCAGATTTGGTCGACTATCTGGCCGTCGCGGCCGCCAAGCTTGCCGTTCTGGAGCAGCTTTACCAGCATTTCAGAACGCAGCACGCAGGCGAATCCGACATCCGCAATCGCGCATTTCGAGAGTTTGTAGGCAACAATGGCAAAAAGTTGCACCATTTTGCGACCTTTCAGATGTTGAGCGAACACTTTGGATCACACGCATGGATGCATTGGCCGCCGGCTTATCGATATCCAACGACCACCGAGGTTGCAATGCTCGCTCAGTCCAATGAGCATCGGATCTCGTTCTTCGAATATCTTCAATGGCAATGCGAACTACAGATCTCTTTCGCCGCTCAAAGGATGCATGCAAGTGGTATGACCATTGGGCTCTATAACGACCTGGCGGTGGGCGTCGACGCTGCCAGTGCGGACCATTGGGCCAACCAAGGAACATTTGTACGAGACGCTCGTGTGGGCGCGCCGCCTGATCCCTTCAACGAAAAGGGTCAGGAGTGGGGCTTGGTTCCCCTGAATCCGCGTCATCTACGGGCGAGTGGTTATGCGCATTTTATTTCGCTATTGCGCGCCTCTATGCGCCATGCTGGCGCACTTCGCATCGATCATGTCATGGGGTGGCAACACCTCTACTGCGTTCCGGTAGGAAACACGCCATCCGAAGGCGCTTATGTGCGATTTCCCCTAGACGATTTGTTATCCATAGCTGCTTTGGAAAGTCATCGAAATCGCTGCGTTGTGATAGGCGAGGATCTAGGCACGGTTCCGGATGGATTTCGTGAGCGCATGGCCAACGCCAACGTGCTTTCCTGCCGAATCCTTTACTTCGAAGTGGAACATGACCGCTTTCGCCGCCCAGCCGAGCTTCCGCGACTTGCGGCTGTTTCGGCTGCCACGCATGACCTTGCCACGCTGCACGGGTATTGGCTGGCCGATGATATCACTGCGAAGTCACAACTCGGTATCATCACGACCATCGACGACGAGCGGCAATCGCGGATTGATCGCGCAAGAGACAAGCGGCTTCTTCTTCAAGCACTCGCCGATGAGGGACTCTTGCCGCATGGCATCGATGTCGCGGATTCGGAGCAAATTGCATGGTCGCCGCAGCTCGCCAACGCAGTTCATGCATATCTTGCAAGATCGCAATGTCTGTTGCTCATCGTGCAATTGGACGATCTGACGGACGAGCGACAGCAGGCCAATCTTCCCGGTAGTTCAACCGAATTTCCGAACTGGCGCAGACGCCTGAACCGCTCATTGGAAGAACTGATTGCCGATAATGATCTCAAAGCAGCAATGACAATGATAGCCGATGAGCGCAACCGATAATCCAGTTTGACCACGAAGGAGTAGGAACTGTGATCAAGATGGAACATTAGTCCGAGTTAGTTCGTTGTATGAGTTCCATGTGATGTGAGGTATGACATGATCGTAACGCGCGTCGGCGCAAAGGCTGTCGTCGCGGGCGGTTTGCAAAGTGTGTTCGACCTATTTTGGGAGCCCCAGTCGTCACCCCTTGGGTTTGACGCATATGTCGCCGGGCAGGGGCAATGGCTCCCTGCTGGATTGCACCATGGGTGAGCCAAAATATACGCCTGCAAAAGTGAGCCCTCTCGCGGGCAAGCCAGCCACGCTAGCAATGCTGGTCGACGTTCCCAGCCTCGTGACTGCCTACTACACCAAAGTGCCTGATCCATCAGTGCAGGAGCAGCGGATTGCATTCGGTACGTCGGGGCATCGCGGCTCCGCCTTTAAGAGCACTTTCAACGAGTGGCATGTGCTGGCCATCAGTCAGGCTATTTGTGATTACCGCAAGCTCCGGGGCATAAGCGGCCCGCTGTTTCTCGGCATTGACACGCACGCGCTGTCTGTTCCAGCCCGCGCCAGTGCGCTTGAAGTCCTGGCGGCGAACGACGTGGACGTCATGCTCGCCGCACGCGACGAATACACGCCCACCCCGGTGATTTCTCACGCAATACTCGCCTACAACCGTGGTCGCGATACGGGGCTAGCGGACGGCATTGTCATCACCCCTTCGCACAATCCTCCCGACAATGGCGGCTTCAAATATAACCCGCCCAACGGCGGCCCCGCTGAAAACGACGTCACGGGATGGATTGAATCCAGAGCCAACACATTACTGGAAGGCAGCCTTAAAGGTGTGAAGAGAATCTCTTCCGAGAGGGCTGAACGCGCCTCTACCACGCACAGACACGACTTTCTCAATACCTACGTAAGGGATCTCGGCAGTGTTCTCGATATGGATGCAATTCGCGGCGCGAATATCAGCATGGGTGTTGATCCCCTTGGCGGTGCCGGAGTGCACTATTGGGAGCCGATCGCCGAGCGCTATGGTTTAAATCTCACGGTCGTGAACAAGATCGTGGATCCAACTTTCCGGTTCATGACAGTCGATTGGGACGGTCAGATTCGCATGGATCCGTCCTCGTCATACGCGATGCAAAGCTTGATCGGCCTCAAGGATCGCTTTGACATTGCCTTTGCCTGTGACACTGACCATGACCGGCATGGAATTGTCACCAGGACTGCAGGGTTGCTGCCGCCCAACCACTATATTTCGGCCGCCATTTTCTACCTTTTCCAGCATCGACCAAAGTGGAGCAAGGATGCGGCAGTCGGCAAGACGATCGTGAGCAGTCAAATGATTGATCGCGTCACGGCGAAGTTAGGGCGAAAGCTCTTTGAGGTGCCCGTTGGCTTCAAATGGTTTGTGGAAGGCTTGCTCGACGGCTCGCTTGGCTTTGGCGGCGAAGAAAGTGCAGGTGCTTGCTTTGTCCGCATGGACGGCAGTGTCTGGACGACGGATAAGGACGGGATCGTTCCGGCATTGTTATCGGCGGAGATTACCGCGCGCATGGGCCGCGATCCCGCCGAAGTCTACCGCGAACTTGCGCGCGAGTTCGGCGAACCCCTCTATGACCGTGTTGAAGCGCCAGCGACCGCGGAACAAAAGCAGATTCTTGCGCATCTTTCACCACAGCAAATTCAGTCTTCTGAGCTGGCTGGCGAGAAATTCCAGAGCATTCTCACCAAAGCTCCTGGCAACGGCGCAGCCATTGGCGGTCTAAAAGTAATCACCAAAAATGGATGGTTTGCGGCGCGTCCATCCGGTACCGAAGACATCTACAAGATATATGCCGAGAGCTTTCTTGGACCGGATCATCTGCACCGTATTCTGGCGGAAGCACAGGCCATCGTCGATGCTGCGCTGGTGCCCCCCACCCAGCGACCGGAGAATCGACCAAAAGAAAAATCGAAGGAAAGTTCATGAGCGGACACGCTGGGGGCGAACACCCAAGAGGGCGACTTCGGTCTGCAGACATAGAAGGCTTCGAGCCTCTGGCCGAGCTTGCCCTGAATATGCGTACGTCATGGAACCATGCCACCGACCAGGTATGGTCGCAGCTCGATCCAGTAATGTGGGAGCTTACGCATAACCCTTGGGTCATCCTACAGACGGTCTCACGAGACAAACTCCAAGGTGCTTTAGCCAATCCGGATTTTCGTAACCATATTGATCATTTGGTGAAGGTCAGGCGTGATGCCGCGGCGGCGCCCGCGTGGTTTCAGAAAACCCACCCAAAATCTCCGCTGAACTGCGTCGCGTATTTCTGCATGGAATTTATGTTGAGCGAGGCGTTGCCTATCTACTCGGGCGGGCTTGGCAACGTCGCCGGTGATCAGCTCAAGGCCGCCAGTGATTTGGGCGTGCCGGTGATCGGTGTGGGATTGCTCTACCAGCAAGGCTATTTTCGGCAGATAATCGATCCGGATGGATCCCAACAGGCGATTTTTCCCTACAACGATCCTGGAGATTTGCCGGTCACGCCGGTGCGCCTGGCGAACGGGGAGTGGCTTCGGTTCCAGTTCGATCTGCCTGGTTACCCCATCTGGCTTCGTGTCTGGCAGGCTCAAGTTGGCAGAGTGAAGCTTTACCTGCTGGACAGCAATGATGGGGCGAATTATCCGCCCTATCGGGGGATTACCGGCGAGCTTTATGGCGGCGGCCCGGAGATGCGCCTTATGCAGGAGCTTGTACTTGGGATCGGCGGATGGCGGATGCTCGCCGCGCTCGGCATCGAGCCGGAAGTCTGCCACCTTAATGAAGGACATGCGGCTTTTGCGGTGCTGGAGCGCGCACGGTCTTTCATGCAAGCAACTGGCCAGTCTTTTGAAGTGGCCATGGCCGTAACACGAGCAGGCAATATATTCACCAGCCATACAGCTGTATCCGCAGGCTTTGACCGATTTGCGCCAGCCCTCATCGAACGTTACTTGGGTGGTTACGCGCATGAAAAGCTCGGTATCACACTTGGGGATTTGCTGGCGTTTGGCCGTCAGAGCCCGAACGACTCCGCAGAGTATTTCAATATGGCCTATCTGGCGATTCGCGGGAGCGGGTCTGTGAATGGCGTGAGCCGCCTGCATGGAAAGGTGAGCCGCCAGCTATTTGAGCCGCTCTTTCCGCGCTGGCCGGTCGACGAAGTGCCGGTCGGATATGTAACCAATGGCGTCCATATGCCCACTTGGGACTCGGCTGCGGCTGACGATCTATGGACGAAGGCGTGCGGGAAGGACCGCTGGCTTGGGAAGGCGCAAACCCTGGAGCAGGACATTCGCGCTGTGTCCGACGCTGATCTCTGGAGATTTCGCAGCGCCGGCAGGATGACCCTTGTTGAATATGCTCGCGAACGATTATCCAGACAATTGGCTGCGTCAGGCGCTTCACCCGAGGCCGTCGAAGGCGCCAAGCACCTGTTTGATCCCAATACATTGACGCTGGGCTTTGCACGCCGGTTTGCAACATACAAAAGACCGAACTTGCTGCTACACGATCCTGAGCGACTGCTGCGTCTGTTGATCAATCCTCGGCAACCGCTACAGTTCATCATGGCTGGCAAAGCTCATCCGGCGGACCAGGCTGGCCAAGCTCTGATTCAAGAATGGATACATTTCATACGGCGGCCAGAGGCCCGGCCCCATGTTATTTTCCTCAGTGACTACGACATGCTTATGACCGAGCAGCTGGTACAGGGCGTGGACGTCTGGATCAACACGCCGAGACGCCCCTGGGAAGCGTGCGGAACGAGCGGCATGAAGGTGCTGGTCAATGGCGGCATCAATTTGTCGGAATTGGACGGCTGGTGGGCGGAAGCCTACAAGCCGGAGGTAGGGTGGGCGCTGGGGGACGGTCAGGAACATCACGACGATCCCGCCTGGGACGCCATCGAAGCCGAGGCGCTCTTTGACCTGCTAGAGCGCGAGGTGGTCCCCGGGTTCTATGATCGTGACGAAGAAGGCATCCCCAGGGCCTGGGTGAAGCGGATACGAGAAAGCATGGCCCAATTGACGCCGCGCTTTTCCACCAACCGCTCGGAATGCGAGTATACCGAAAAACACTATCTCCCGGCGGCTACTGCCTATCGATCGCGCATCGCGGATAAATGCTCGATCGGCAAGAGAATGGTCGATTGGCGGCACAATCAGGAACAGAAGTGGGACACGCTACGCTTGGGCGATGTCAAGGTTGAGACACATGGTGACCACGTCGTATTTGAGGTCGATGTTTTTCTCAAGGATCTCGATCCCAACTCGGTGCGGGTAGAGCTTTATGCCAACGGCGTCAAAGGCAGTGCGCCCGTGCAGCAAGAGATGACACTTCTTCGCCCGCCATCCGGCGCCACGGGCAGCTACGTATACAGCGCGAGTGTGTCTGCGGCTCGCGCGCCAACGGACTATACGGCGCGCGTGATTCCGCACTTTGACGGGGCGGCGATTCCATTGGAAGACGCACGAATCCTGTGGCAGCGATAAGTGAATAGGCAAGGTTCATTTTAGGAAATTGGTGGGGTAACTATTTGTGGGGAGCATACCTTCGGAATCATCCGCTCTGCGGGCGAGCCGTTTCGGAAGGCAAAAAACGGAAGAATAGAATGCCGGAAAAACCGAATATCACGATAAAACATCCTGGCATGGGAGCTATACCCGGGGAGACGGGCGTAACCTTTCGAGTATGGGCGCCCCATGCCGAAATGGTTTATGTGACCGGGACCTTCAACGACTGGAACAAGACATCGACCCCTTTGGCCAGCGAGAAAAACGGCTATTGGTCGATCGACGTGTCAGGGGCAAAAACGGGTCATGAATACAGATACTTGATCCACAGTCCCAAAGGGCCCCTCTCTCGCATCGACCCCTATGCCAGAAAGGTGACCAACTCAGTCGGCAACGGAATTATCTACGATCCCAGAGCGTTCGATTGGGGTGGTGATGACTTTCATATGGCCACGGGCAATGAGCTCGTCATTTATGAGATGCATATTGGCACCTTTAATGTCCAAGAAAAGGGCCGGCCGGGCACGTTTGAAAGTGCCATGGAAAAAATTCCCTATCTCCAGAAATTGGGTATCAATGCCGTGGAAGTGATGCCGATCACGGAGTTTCCGGGCGACTTCTCATGGGGTTACAATCCGTCTCATCCCTTTGCCATTAAGAGCATTTACGGAGGACCGGACGCATTCAAAAAATTTGTAAGGACCGTCCACGATCATGGGATCGCAGTCATTGTCGATGTGGTTTTTAACCACTTTGGCCCAACGGATCTTGACCTTTGGCAGTTTGACGGCTGGAGCGAAAATGAGAAGGGAGGAATTTACTTTTACAACGATCGGCGTTCGCACACGCCCTGGGGCGAGACGCGTCCTGATTATGGCCGGGGCGAAGTTCGTCAATACCTTCGTGACAATGCTCTTATGTGGTTCGAGGAGTATCATGCCGACGGCTTACGCTGGGACGCCATTCCCTATATCCGGAATATCGATGGCAGGGACGCAGACCCGCCCGATGACATTCCCGACGGTTGGGGCTTGATGCAGTGGATCAACGTCGAAATCAAACAGCATTTCCCCGGTAAAATCAGTATTGCCGAAGGCATGCATAATAACGCCTGGGTCACCAAGGACGTGGGTGCGGGCGGCGCCGGCTTTAATGCACAATGGGATAGCGAATTTGTGAACCGCGTTCGTCAAGCCGTTATTATTCGTGACGATGCATCCCGCGATCTGGGAGTAGTCTGCAAAGCTCTCGAGTATCGCTATGATTTGGATGTCTTCCGGCGGGTTATTTTTACGGAATCGCACGACGAAGTTGCTAATGGCCGCGCCCGCGTGCCCGAGGACATCTGGCCAGGCAAAGTGAGCAGTTGGTTCTCAAAGAAGCGCTCTACGCTGGGGGGTGCCCTTGTTTTTACGGCACCTGGCATCCCGATGATCTTCGAAGGCCAAGAATTGCTCGAGGATCACTGGTTTCAGGACACGGTTCCGATTGACTGGTCCCGCGTTGAGGACGAACACGGTATTCTTGGAATGTACCGGGATCTGATTGCCTTGCGGCGCGACCTGCTCGGCATTACGCGAGGGCTGTGCGGTCAAAATATTCATGTCTACCATTTTGACGATGGCGCCAAGGTCATCGCGTTCCATCGCTGGGACAAACAAGGTCCGACCGATAGCGTTGTTGTAGTGGTCAATATGAAGGACCAGAGCTGTGACGGCTATGTCATCGGATTTCCTCGGGCCGGATTGTGGAAATCGCGATTTAATAGTGACTCCTATAATTACGATCCGAGTTTTGCCAATCACCACACTCCTGACGTTGAGACTTTTGAAGAGAAAATTGATGGGTTGCCCTGCTCCGGAAAAATCAGTATCGGGCCCTACACAGCGGTGATGTTTTCGCAGGATGCGTGAGCTTCTGCCGGTGCGGCCGAACAATGTGCCGCGAACTTTCCACCGAGCTCAAAAGCCGCGGAATATCTTTCATTGAAGAAGTGGCTTCATCAAAGTTGAGGCGCTTCAGATGCTACCAACTGTTGGTCTGCAAACAGTCTGCGAAGTGAGATGTTGAGTTTGCTCGTTCAGAAAGAGCTAGCCGGACCATTGCAAACGGCAGCGTTCCGGTGTGAACTCAAATAGGACGGGACGCGGTACAATGCAATCATGTTGCTTTCGACCGCCGCATTACTTTACGAAGTTGGCTGAGGTGTTTATTTTTACCTCCGTTTTTTGGCGGTGAGCATCCGGCAAGTCGAGGAAAGGTAAAGATGCGCGTAGGGATTGCCGCAGATCACGGCGGTTTCATTTTGAAAGGTGAAATGACGAAGTCGTTGCGTGGTTCAGGATACGAGATCGTAGACTTCGGCGCGCACCAATTGAACCCAGGAGATGACTATCCTGACTTCGTCATCCCCTTGGCCAGAGCCGTCGCTTCCCAGGATATTCAGCGCGGAGTGGCGCTCTGCGGCAGCGGCATTGGCGCGTCTATCGCAGCAAATAAGGTTCCCGGTATCCGAGCCGGGCTCATTCACGATGAATTTTCCGCCCATCAAGGCGTTGAAGATGACAACATGAATGTCGCCTGTTTGGGAGGAAAGGTGATTGGGTCAGCGCTCGCCTTGGAACTGATCAAGATCTTTTTGATCTCTAACTTCAGTGGCGCAGCACGCCATCGACGCCGCCTACGAAAGGTGCAAGCGTTGGAGAGAGAAAATCCGTTCATAGCGCGCCCATTCGAAGGATTGTAAGAAGCGGGCGTTACGTTTCGCGCAGAGAAGGGAATAATGGCGTGACATTGTACGTGATCAGAGTGAGGGTCCCTACCAAGAGTGGAGGCACCTAATGGCCGCATCCCGTTCGGACGCGCTGGTACTCTTCGGTGCGACTGGCGATCTCGCCCATAAGATGATTTTCCCGGCGCTCTATGCGTTGGTGAAGCGTGGCGCTTTGAAGGTCCCGGTAATCGGCGTCGCGTCTCGAAAGTGTAGTCTTGCGCAACTGCGCAATCGCGTAAAGGACAGCATCGCGCGATCTGGCGGGGTCGATAATCAACGCGCCCTACACGAGCTTATGTCGCTGCTCCGGTATGTGAGCGGTGACTATAACGACCCCAATACGTTCACGGCCATAAAAATGACGCTTGGCAACGCTGCGCGGCCGGCGCACTACCTGGCCATCCCACCAGCCCTCTTCGAGACGGTGATTAAGGGGCTGGGAACCGCAAATCTGGCCAAGAACGCACGCGTGATTGTCGAAAAGCCGTTCGGACGCGACTTGGCTTCCGCGCGGGAACTCAACCGCGTCGCACAGACAGTGTTCCCGCAAGACTCGATCTTTCGTATCGACCACTATCTCGGGAAGGAGGCGATCATGAATATCCTCTACTTCCGCTTCGCCAATTCGTTCCTGGAGCCGATCTGGAATCGCAACTACGTGGCCAGCGTCCAGATAACGCTGTCAGAGGATTTCGGCGTAAAGGACCGCGGTGCATTCTACGAAACCGCTGGTTGTCTGCGCGATGTGATTCAGAACCATCTTTTCCAGATCGTCGCGCTGCTTTCCATGGAGCCTCCGGCCGATAGGAACTTTGGAGCCGTGCACAACGAGAAAGCCAAAGTCTTTCAAGCCATGCGCCCTCTAAAGCGTGATGATCTGGTGCGTGGCCAATATGCTGGCTACCGTAAGGAGCCGGATGTGGCGAAAACTTCTGACGTCGAAACCTTCTGCGCGCTGCGTCTTTTTATCGACTCGTGGCGCTGGGAAGGGGTGCCGTGGTATTTGCGCTCTGGCAAATACCTTGCGGCAACGGCGACCGAGGTTTTGGTGGAGCTGAAACCGCCGCCGCAGAGACTTTTTGCCGATTCAGCGCCGACGACCGGCAGGGCCAACTATATACGATTTCAGATCTCCCCCAGTTCCGCAATTGCTCTCGCCGCTCGCGTTAAACGGGCAGGCAAGGAATTCGTCGGCGATCAACGGGAACTCTACCTGGTCGACGAACATCCTGGAGAGCAATCGCCCTACGAACGGCTTTTGGGCGATGCCATGGCCGGCGACGGAGCGCTCTTCAGCCGCGAGGATGCGATTGAGGCCGCCTGGGCGGTGGTCGATCCCGTTCTTAAGATTCATCCGCGGGCTCGACCATACAAACGCGGTAGCTGGGGGCCGAAAGCGGCTGACGCGCTAATTGCTTCAGGCGGCCGTTGGTACAACCCCAAGCCCTAAGAGGCCCCGAGCAATGAATGCAGTGCCGTCGTATTTGTGGCCGCCTCCATCGCAGCCGGTTAGACGGTCACGGGGTCCGCGACATTGCCATCGCAATTGTTGCACCGAATCAGGCGGCTGACGTCATACTGCTTTAATGTTGGTGGCGGTTGTGCTGGCCTTTTTAATCACCATAGGCGCAATGGCTTCGACAATTGCCAACTCAATCGAGCAATTTCATCAAGCAAAATGATCGCAAAGCAGCGGTTATTTACACATCGCAATGCAGGATTACATTACGTTCGTGGGTCGATTCGACGGCCTCGCCGTGCTGAGTGTGCAGCGCAATTGACTGGGCATCCGTCACGTCCTTGGATATCCAGACTCTAGTGAGCGTGACCTCATCCTTAGCGTCGGGGGCCGGACGTTCCAACTCGTACTTCCAGGTTTCCAGGCGACCCGGCGGAGGGGGCTCACTATCCTTCCTTGTCCAGCCAGTTGGAGTGAGATGAAAGTACCCGCTTTCCCTGTGAGAGACTTGTGAACCGCTCATTTTCTGTGTCCTCTTGCTTCAGCATCGATCTTTTTACCATGGGCCGGCGCGAACAGATAGTTGTCGAAGCTGGCTCGAAATTGCCAAGCGGAAGGTGTCATTTCAACCACCGAGTATCGTTGTTTCTATCAAACCGCTTAGAACTAGCAACGAGGCATGGCATTAACACCATCTGTCATCCGCGCAGTCGGCGGTAACGGTCGATTAGCGCGTTGGTGGAGGCATCATGCGCCAGCGCTGGCTCGGTGCCGCGATGCAGTTCGGGGATGATGCGGCCGGCCAGCACCTTGCCCAGTTCGACACCCCATTGATCGAAGCTGTCGATCGACCAGATCGCGCCCTGAGTGAACACGCTGTGCTCGTACAGTGCCACCAAGCTGCCGAGCGTCGCCGGGTCGAGTCTTTCGGCCAGGATCATGTTGGTCGGCCGATTGCCCTCGGTGACGCGGTACGGCGTCTGGAAGTCGGGCGAACCTTCCGCATTCAGCCCCTTTGCCGTCTTGCCGAAGGCGAGCGCCTCGGCCTGAGCAAACAGGTTAGCCATCAGAAGGTCGTGCTGCTCACTCAGCGGACTGAGCGGCTGGCAGAAACCGATCATGTCGCAGGGGATCAGCTTCGTGCCTTGGTGTATGAGCTGGTAGAACGAGTGCTGACCGTCGGTTCCTGGCTCGCCCCAAATGATTGGGCCGGTCTGGTAGTTCACGGCGTGTCCGTCCAGATCGACATGCTTGCCATTGCTCTCCATTTGCAGTTGCTGGAGATAGGCAGGAAAGCGCGCAAGATGCGCGGCGTAGGGCATGATCCCGATGGTCTGGGCACCGAAGAAATTGTTGTACCAGACAGTCAGAAGACCAAGCAGCAATGGCAGGTTACGGGCCGCAGGCGCGGTGCGAAAATGCTCGTCCATCGTGTGGAAGCCAGCCAACATGGCGCGAAAATTATCGGTCCCCACCGCAATCATCGTTGACAGGCCGATCGCGCTGTCCATCGAATAGCGTCCGCCGACCCAGTCCCAGAAGCCGAATGTGTTGGCAGGCTCAATACCGAACTTAGTTGCGCCCAGGATGTTGGTGGAGACCGCGGCAAAATGCTTCGCCACCGCCTTGTCGGAGCCAAGCTTCTTCACCAACCATGTACGCGCAGTCGCCGCATTGGTCATCGTTTCCAGCGTGGTAAAGGTCTTGGAGGAGACAATGAACAACGTCTCCGCTGCGTCGAGGTCAAGCGTGGCCTCGCTGAAATCCGTGCCGTCCACATTGGCTACGAAGCGGAAGGTCATCGAGCGGTCACTGAAAGCGCGCAACGCGCGATATGCCATCTCGGGTCCCAGGTAAGACCCGCCGATGCCAATATTCACGACATTGCGGATAGGTTTGCCTGTATGGCCAACGAAGATGCCATTGCGCAAACGCGTGGTGAAATCCGCCATTGCATCCAGCACTTTGTGGACGTCCGGCACCACATCCGCGCCATCGACCTCGATGCGAGTTCCGCGCGGCGCGCGCAGGGCCACATGCAGCACGGCGCGCCGTTCCGTGGTATTGATTTTCTCGCCAGCGAACATAGCATCGCGCCGAATCGCCACGCCTCGCTCCTCCGCCAGCTGTAGCAGCAGCCGCAGTGTCTCACCCGTAATTCGGTTCTTAGAGTAATCAAGAAAAAGGCCCGCACCCTCGGCTGAAAATCGCTCCGCCCGGCCGGGATCGTCGGCGAACAGCGAGCGCAGATGCAAGTCCTTGATCCGCGCATGATGTGCTGTGAGCGCCCGCCAGGATAGCGTGTTGGTAAGGACGGTCATCAGAATTCTCCCAAGTTCATGCCAGGACCTTGCTTTTGGCGTTAATGGCGCCGAGCAGTTCATGCCAAGAATCGACGAAGCTTTTTGCACCGTCGGATTGCAGCCGCGCTGCCAGCGCCACAAGGTCTATGCCGGCTTTTGTGTGGGCCAGAAGTATCGTTTCCGCGTCGCCGCCGTCGCGCGGCAAGCTGCCAGCCAACTTGCCGTGATCGGCGAAGGCCAGCAGTGTTTCTTCAGGCATCGTGTTCACGGTGTTTGGCGCTGCGAGACCGGAGATATACAGCGTGTCTGACGCGTTTTTGTCTTTCGTGCCGGTGCTGGCAAACAGAAGCCGTTGCGCACGCGCGCCAAGGTTCTCCAGGCGCTGGAATCGTTCGCTCTCCAGCACGTCGCGATAAGCTTTATAGGACTGCCTGCCGACTGCAATGCCGAGCGTGTTGCGCAGCTCTGCCGGGACTTTGTCCATCACGGCGCGGTCCCAGCGGCTGACGAACAGCGAGGCGACCGAGCGCATATCGGGCGATAGGCCGGCGGCGACACGCCGTTCCAGACCCTTCAAATAGGCGTCGGCCGCGGCTCTATATTGTTCGGCGGAGAACAGCAGGGTGACGTTCACTGGAACACCGGCAAAGATCGCCTCCTCGATCGCCGGCAGGCCTTCGGAAGTGCCGGGGATCTTGATGAACAGATTTGGCTTGTTCGCCTGTAGGTGGAGCAACTTGGCCTGCGCCACAGTCGCCTGGGTGTCGTAGGCAAGCAGCGGCGATACTTCCAGCGAGACGAAGCCGTCCACCGTGCCAGTACGCGCATAGACCGGCGAGAACAGATCGGCGGCCCGGGTAAGGTCTTGTACGGCAAGTTTGAAGAAAAGCGCCTCGCTCGACAGGCCGTTATTCAGTTGCCGGCGAATTTCCGCGTCATACCAAGAATTGCGGGATATGGCGTGGTCGAAGATCGTCGGGTTGGAAGTCAGACCCGTCACAAATTTGTTGTCGATATACCCCTTGAGCGTGCCGCTATCGAGCAGGCTGCGAGTGATATTGTCGAGCCACAGGCTTTGGCCGAGCCGGTTGAGTTGCTTGGGGGCGTCTGAGGTCATGGCTCTCTTCCTTTATCGCTTGCCGGAAGCGGTAGGATTGTCGTCGACAGCTCGCGGCCTCGCCGTTTCGATAAGCTTATGCATTCAATGGGGAGCCCCCCACTTCCAGTTCCGGATCTCCGGAAGGTCCTGTCCATGCTTGTCGATGTAGTGCTTGTGTTCGATAAGCTTGTCACGCATCTGCTGCTTCAGGTAAGCCCCCTTAGCGCCCAAATGCGGCAGGCGGTCCACTACATCTTGCACCAGATGAAACCGGTCCAGGTCATTCTGCACCCTCATGTCAAAGGCCGTTGTGATGGTGCCCTCTTCTTTATAGCCTCGGACATGGAGATTGCGGTTCGTCCTGCGATAGGTCAGTCGGTGGACCAGCCATGGGTATCCGTGAAAGCCAAAGATGACGTGCTTGTCTTTGGTGAAGAGCGAGTCGTAATCGGTGTCGTTCAGCCCATGTGGGTGCTCGGTGCAAGACTGCAGCTTCATTAGGTCAACGACATTGACCACTCGGATTTTCAACGCGGGTAGATGTTGACGAAGAATAGACACTGCGGCCAATATCTCGAGTGTTGGTGTGTCCCCGCAACAAGCCATGACCACGTCCGGCTCGGTGCCCTGATCGTTGCTGGCCCATTGCCAGATGCCAATGCCTTCCGTGCAGTGCACGACTGCGGCGTCCATGCTTAGCCATTGTGGGAGGGCGTGTTTGCCGGCCACCACTACATTGACATAATGCCGGCTGCGCAGGCAGTGATCAAAGACTGACAGAAGGCAATTCGCGTCAGGCGGCAAATAAACACGCACGATATCCGCCTTCTTATTTATAACATGATCGAGGAAACCGGGATCCTGATGTGTGAAGCCGTTGTGATCCTGCTGCCAGACGTGGGAGGCGAGCAGATAGTTCAGCGACGCGATTTTTCGGCGCCAAGGTAGCTCCGACGTGACCTTGAGCCACTTGGCGTGTTGGCTGAACATCGAGTCCACGATGCGAATGAAAGCCTCATAGCTGTTGAACAGCCCGTGCCGGCCGGTCAGCAGGTATCCTTCCAGCCATCCCTCGCACTGGTTTTCGCTGAGCATCGAGTCCAGCACGCGCCCCGCAGGTGCAAGGAATTCGTCATTCTCGGCCGTTCGGGCGTCCCATTGACGGTTCGTCGTTTCGAACACGGCGCCGAGGAGATTGGAGAGCGTCTCATCGGGACCGAAAATGCGGAAATTGCGCTGATCCTGATTTAACACCGCTACGTCGCGCAGGAATTGTCCAAGTACGAGCGTATCCTGGGCGTCGACTGCGCCAGGCGAAGGCACATTCACAGCGTGGAGATGGAAGTCCGGCATGCGCAAGTCACGTAACAGCACACCACCATTGGTGTGAGGATTGGCGCCCATCCGCCGATCGCCCTTCGGCGCCAGCTCTGCCAAGTCCGGCATCAAACGGCCCTTTACGTCGAACAGTTCCTCCGCCTTGTAGCTTTTCATCCAGCTTTCAAGCAGCTTGACATGATCGGGGTGTTCGCCATCCACCAGAAGCGGCACCTGGTGCGCCCGGAACGTGCCCTCAATTTGCAAACCGTCGACAACCTTCGGCCCTGTCCAACCCTTCGGAGACCTGAGGACGATCATCGGCCATCGCGGCCTGGCAGCGTCTTTTTTTGTCCGCGCATTCTTTTGTAATTCTTTAATGTCTTCTATCGCCTTCTCCAAGGCAGCGGCCATGAGTTCATGCATCTCCTCCGGCTCATCCCCTTCCACAAAATAGGGCGCCCAGCCGCAGCCTCGCAGAAACTGCTCCAATTCCTCATGTTCGATGCGCGCTAGCACGGTTGGATTGCTGATCTTGTAGCCATTTAGGTGCAGGATTGGCAGCACGGCTCCGTCGGTGATCGGATCGAGAAACTTATTGGAGTGCCAAGATGTCGCCAAGGAGGCCGTTTCCGCTTCACCGTCGCCGATGACGCAGGCGACGATCAGATCAGGATTGTCGAACGCGGCCCCGAAAGCATGGCTAAGCGAATAACCCAGTTCGCCACCTTCGTGAATCGACCCCGGGGTCGTTGGCGCGACATGGCTGGAAATCCCGCCGGGAAATGAGAATTGCTTAAAAAGCTTTTTTAGTCCGGCTTCATCCTGGGTCACGTTGGGATAAACTTCACTCCAGGTGCCTTCGAGGTAAACGTTTCCGACAATCGCTGGGCCTCCATGGCCGGGTCCAGCGACATAGAACATGTCCAGGTCATACTTCTTGATGACCCGGTTCAAATGCACATAAATAAAGTTCTGGCCCGGCGTCGTACCCCAATGGCCGACCACTAGAGGCTTCACGTGCGACAGCTTCAGTGGCTCGCGCAAAAGCGGATTGTCGTAGAGATATATCTGACCAACCGACAGATAGTTTGCGGCCCGCCAATAGGCATTCATCTTGTGGAGAAGTTCCGGTGAAAGTATTTTGGTTTTCATGGGTTAGGCTTCCTGAATGGATCCGAGATTGAGGACACGGACGACTGACCTCGCGATCATAAGTTCCTCGTTGGTGTGAATGACCCGTACTTTAACGCGACCGGAGTCCGACGAGATCACCGATGCATGCTCCGCATTGCACCTCTGGTTGAGTTCGATTCCAAGAAATTCCTGCCCTTCGCAAATTCTGGTGCGAACCGTGGGCGCGTTCTCACCGATGCCACCGGCGAACACCAGTGTATCCAGTCCACCCAACGCCGCCGCGAATGCTCCGATCCACTTCTTGACCTGGTAGCAAAACAGCGCGATCGCCTCGGCCGCCCGCACGTCCTGTTTTTCGCATTCCAGCAAGTCGCGCATGTCGGAACTGGTTTCGGACATCCCAAGCAACCCGGACTTAAAATTCACCATTTCCTCGTATTGCTTTATGCTCATTTGTTCCGTGCGCGCCATATATCCAATCAAACCGGGATCGAGATCGCCGGATCGCGTGCTCATCGGAACGCCAGCCGCCGGCGTAAAACTCATGCTGGTGTCCATGGATTTTCCGTCCCGCACTGCCGCCAGGCTTGCACCGTTGCCGAGATGAGCAAGGACCACTCGGCCTTTCGTTGCCGCATGATCTCCAAGGCGCACGAGTTCTTCCATCAGAAATGCATATGACAAACCATGAAACCCGTAGCGCCGAACCCCCTGCGCTTCGTAGCGGCGTGGGATCGGCAACAACCTGGCCACCAGCGGCAGTTCGTGGTGAAAAGCCGTATCGAAACACGCCACTTGCGGCAAGTTAGGAAAAAGCCCACGAAACGTCTCGATCAACAGGATTTCCTCCGGCAGATGCTCAGGATCAAACGGACTGAGCCTGCGCAAATCCTTAAGTATTTCTGCGGTAATTTGCTGTGGCTGGCAATATTTTGGGCCGCCATGCACCACGCGATGCCCCACCCCGCTCAATAGATTGTGCCCGCTACGTTCCCTGATCCAATCCATTAGAACGCCCGCTGCTGCCGTATGGTCCGGCGCCGTCACCGACCGCGTAATATTGTCGGCTTGGTTTTGCCCTATGACCTGAAAGGTCGCTTCCAGTCCAATCCGATTAATGCCGCCCGCCGCTATTTGTTGGAGCGTTTCACCAGTCTCGAATAGCGCAAATTTGATGCTCGACGAGCCGCCGTTTATCGTCAGGATGCGCGATTTAGCCGATATCACCGAGGGCGCCCCTCGGTATTCTGCAGTCCCAATGAAGCCAGTTTCGCGCGCGTAGACTTGTAATCGGTATGAAGAATGCTCCGGATCCCCAATCCTTCCGCAATCTGGGTGAACATAGGGGTGTTTTCGAGATAGACAATCTTCAGCGCTGGCACTTGCGCGATGTCCAGTGTAAGTCTGAAAATATCCTGGTCGGGCTTGAGAAGGTGGACAAAACAGGAGGAAACAAAAAAGTCTACAAACCGATCCAGTTTGAACTTGCGAATTCGATACGCGTTCAGCTCGCGCCCTTCGTTACTGACGACAGCGATTTTTAACCTATGCCGAGCCTTGAGCTGAGCGACTAGCTCGATCATTTCGGGATAAGGTTTTGATTGCGCGAACATGAACTGCCGAAACTGAGCCCGGGTAAACGGACGCTTTCTGTAGAATACTGCCCGCCCTAAGTATTCATCCAATGTGAGCTTTCCCTGCTGATAGGTGTTCCAAGTCAGTTGGTGGCGGTCCTCCATCTCCGCCGCTTCCAGCTTGAAGTGTGTCACTGCCCGCTTGCGAGCATGGCGATCCCAACCGTCAGTGAGCAAGACGCCGCCGATGTCAAGAAACAAGCACGTTATAGCAGGCACCTTCATGATCCTCTTTGTCCGCTCGACCTACTCTGTGATCCCACTCGGACTTTCTGAGAAATTGCGGTGCGGTGTGACCGCGCATTTCCGGTAATTGCCTTGAAAATTGGCTCAAAATCTGACGCTTTCAAACTCGCCCCACCAACCAGCGCGCCGCCAACTTCTGGCAACATTAGGATCTCGCGGGCATTGGAGGGCTTTACCGATCCGCCATATAAGATGCGCACCGCCTTTCCTTCCGCGCCCAATTGCGCGATGAGACACAGGCGGATATGAGCATGCATCTCCACGATTTCGCTCGAGGTCGCCGTACTCCCAGCTCCGATCGCCCATAACGGTTCATAGGCGATGGCCATTGTGGCCGTGGTCATGCCGTTTGGTACGCTGCCCACAATCTGATCGCTGCAGACGGACAGCGCATTGCCGTCCTGTCGTTGTGACCTGGTTTCACCGATACAGATAATCGCCAAAAGGCCTGCACGCCGTGCGGCTTTTACTTTTGCCGCAATGACCGCATCCGTCTCGCCATGATATTGGCGGCGTTCCGAATGACCGACGATGACTGCGGACGCACCGGCGTCTTTAAGCATTTCCGCGCTGACATCTCCCGTAAACGCACCGGCGATTTTTGAATGACAATTCTGCCCACCTACAGCGATATGGCCTGCAGCTATCTGTGCCGCGGGCGCAACTAATGTGACCGGTGGACAGATCAAAATGTCGGCATGCGGCGGCGAGGCTTTTACAGACGCGACAATCGCCCCGATCTCGCAGAGCTGCGACGAGAGGCCGTTCATCTTCCAGTTTCCTGCAATTAGAGGCCGCATGCTTTCCTCGTCACGAAAAAGTCTCGCAGTGACATCCAGAATCTCGAAACTGTCGGGAGGAGAGACATCATCACCCCCCCACTAACCACAAGGTATGTGGTGGCACACAAGCATCGTTCACAGATGCGACAACCCCCCATTTTGCCCAAGCAGGAGAACGCTTCGCAACTACTTTCTCATCGAACTGTGATGATTCTCGCCAGCGCGTTCGCTTGGGATTAAACCGGAAGGCAATCCTCTTCTTAACACAGGAGAACGCTCGCGACTGACGCTAGTTCCATCCTACGTGCGTCCTATACGCTTAGGATACGTGCCGCGCTGCACCGTTCGCTGCTTTCAATTGGCTCTGCCTCCGGAGCGAGCTTTTCCGTTTCCTACTGGGCAGCGCTGTATTCTGCGCTTAAACCCACGTTATGTGCCTAAACTTTCGCAATATCAGATTTCAGCTGAGCATATTGGTCCCGCGTTATTTCTCCGCGTGCATACCTCTCATTGAGAATGTCGAGTGCCTCTTTCCGAGGTTGCCCTTCGAATCTCCTGTGCGCGCGATAGGTATAGCCCCAGTTTCCAAAGCTCGAAAACATAAGAAAAATGAATCCGAGCCAAAGTATCCAGCCCCAGCCAAAGTACCAGTCATTCCAGTAATTATGCATCATCCAATTGTCCTCCGATTAAAATCGTCAAGTTCTTTCCAAGATCTGATCACAGCCACAGATGTCATTATGAACCCTCCCCCGACCGGAGATCACTGCTGAATTTATGAATGTTCGACCTATGAATCGGATCGAACGCCGACGACGGATCGTACGCACGACTATCCTTTACTTTCTGACAATCGACATTGAGGTTTACCGTTCTGTCCGTCCATTGAATGACGCCGATCGATTGCGGCGGGATTAGCACTTTGTTTCCTGGCCACCAGTTCTTTGTATCGACCAGAAGGTAATGGATGCTCCAATCATCATCCTCGATAACAAAATCCTCGACGTGACCGATCTCGCCGTCACTGGCGTGAATATGGTATCCAGTGACCTCCTTGGCGCTGCGGAGCGTAGGATCATTCTTGCTCCGCTGAGCGTCATCAATTTCTTTCTCACTGCTCATCGATTCTGCGGTCGGCTCAGGCGCCAAGGAGCCCCCTAGAAAGCCCCCGTAACCCATTATGTCCATATAGGAGCCGTTGCCCCAGTATGGAGACCAACTATAATAATCGTATATTTTCGTTTCCTGTTGCCGCGACACAGGCCGTTCAGTGTCTGCTTCAGGACTGTCCTTGACCTGTTGCCTGGTCAATCTAACATCGAACCGGCGTCCGATGCGACTGACATGCTCCAAGGCAGAGGGGGGAAGAAGGACCTTACGGTTGTCGAGCCAATGCCCGGCATTGATGACAAACCAACGCACCAACCAAGTCTTGTCGTCGAAAAGGAAATCGCTGACGGTACCGATAAGACCATCGCTCGCATGAATTGCATATCCAGCGAGCTCAGATTCCTGCCTCAGCATTACGCATTCCTCGAACAATTAGGCGGTCCATAGCAAACTTCCGGTTTCGACAGGAGAGTCGGACTGTAGACCTACGGTATCTTGCCGAGCGCCAGCTCAATGACAGCCGCAGGACTCTGATGACCTCCGAATCTTGCTATCGTACTGCTATGCTATTCATGCGTTACTTGGCCGGCTGCAACTCCAAGATCGGGAGTTGCAAGCTTTAGGTCAGAGTCCGAGACCGGCTCTGATTGACCCGCATCAATAGCATTAACCATCAGGCTTCCATGCATGCCATGCCTAAGATCTGTTTTTTTTACTGGTTTGGATATTTTGGTACTCAAGGGTTTCTTGGTTTTCATGGCAACCTCCGCACTTGTTGAACTTTTTTCTAAGAGGATTACTCGTAAACCTTGACACTCATCTGGCAGTCGCGAATTGACTTGAATCAAAACCACTAAGATAGGTTGGAAGCTGCGGGCGTTGCTGCATGCGACGGCATATCGGCTACAAGCGGGATGTGTGCGCCGCCATTGGTACCGGCCGACTTGCCAGCCCTATCTAAGATTTCGAGGAACGGCTTCATAATGTCGATCGGCATTGGGAAGATGATGGTCGAATTCTGTTCGGCGCCGATTTCGGTCAGCGTCTGCAGATAACGAAGTTGCATGGCGGCCGGAATACTCCCAAGAATTTTTGCGGCATTGACAAGGGTCTGCGAAGCCTGAAATTCGGCTTCCGCGTGAATGATTTTTGCTCGGCGGTCGCGTTCCGCCTCAGCCTGCTTGGCGATGGCGCGGACCATGTTTTCGGTAAGTTCTACGGTCCTTATCTCGACGTTGCTGACTTTGATTCCCCAGGTCTCGGTCTGAGTATCCAGGATGCTTTGAACGTCAGTACTCAGTTTCTTGCGCTCGGAAAGCATCTCATCGAGCTCATGCTGCCCCAACACCGCGCGCAGTGTCGTTTGGGCAAGCATATTGGTGGCCGGAAGGTAACGTTGAACCTGAATGATAGCTCTTTCGGGATCAACAACCCGAAAGTAGAGCACAGCGTCTACTTTCATCGAGACATTATCGCGGGATATTACATCTTGCGTAGGTATTTCTATAACCTGAATACGCATATCAACGCGTACCATTTCCTGAATAAATGGAATCAAAAGTACCAGACCGGGGCCTTTGACACTTTGAAATCGTCCGAGGGTAAAGACCACAGCTCGTTCGTATTGGCGCAATATCTTCACGGTCGCCATAATGAGCACGATGAGAACGACGGCAACGAACGGAATTGCATACATGACAAAGTTGGACATCGTGTTATCCCGTTTTAGTTACATGCCACTTGCAGGAAAGTTGCCTGCAAAGAAGCGCGTCCTCTTGATTGCAACATCATAGGAAACCAACGCCCGTTAGCATCCAGCGTAACGGGTGGCGCCCCTGAAGGTTCCGTGACTTAGGCAATATTCAGAAATATTTCAGCCTTTTCACAATTGCGCCTGGGTCACAACTGAGCGCTTGACCGTCACTTTTCTAAACTTGGTAGTGGAATCTCGGGAACGACCTTAGCCGCCGCTAGTGCACGCGTGGAGCCAGTGTGCGACGCTGACTGATGACCCGCCGTGAAATACTGGCTACTAAGCGCGAGCGCCAGAAAGGCCACGTTGATAATGATAATAAACATGATGGCACGGAAATTGTTCGGCGTGCGCAACCGGGTAACGTCTCATGTGACGCGATATCCACTCCGCCCCGGTGCGGCAAGAGCGCGATCAGGCGTGCAGAAATTGTCCTAGCGTCCAGATGCGCCAGCGGCCCACCAGGTAGCGCCAAGATCAACGATGCCAATCGTTGAGTCGCGCTTTCGCGAGACATACGGGCCAGATTGGCGGCCTCCTGCCAAGGGTCAAAGTCCAGTCGCGCCAACGCCGAAAGGACGCTGAGAAGTGTTCCATTGCTGCCCTCATCGATCGGCGCATATAGAAATTCGTCAAATTCGGATCGAATTTGAGAAATCGACATCGAATACACAACCATATAGCTCAATGACCTCGGTCGAAACGGCTCACACCGGTAAAAGTTCCATCTTCGTCCACTGTTCGACCCTTTTTGGTTTCAATCAACCGCCAAGCCGATCCTAATTAGTACTAAAGTGATTATATGCTTTTGCCTGTCAGATGAAATTCGACCAAGAGCAAAAGACGCTACGCAAGACAACGGAGCCAATACGATGCCAAAGACAATTCGAGAGGTCGTTGCAGTGTTCGATGATGTGGAGACACTTGATACCGCTGTTTACACCCTCGAAACGCGCGGCTTTGACCGGGCCGCCTTTTCGCTTCTGGCCGGCGAGAAAACAGTGGAGCAGAAGCTTGGCCACCGTTATCGGCAGGTCAGAGACGTCGAGGACGATCCTGGCGTGCCGCGCGAAACATTCTTTTCGCGGATATCGCGGCTTGAGGCCGATTACTTGCCCGCTCCAGCCCTAGCGGCGGTCGGTGCCCTTGTTATGATCGGTGTAGGCTCACTCGTGCCGGTCCTGGTCGCGGCTGGCGCTGGGGGCCTGCTCGGCGCGGCGCTTGGCCGGATGATTCAGCAGAACCACGCAACGCGCGTTCAGGAGCAGCTCGCGAGCGGCGGACTCCTTCTTTGGGTGAATGCGCGCACCCCGCGAGAGGAAGAAACGGCGCTGGGGGTCCTGCGCGCGCTTGGCGCCCACGATGTCCATGCCCACGACATCGCGGTTTGAACAATCAAGCCGCCGAAGGCGGGCGCCACTTCGTCAGCGGTCATGCGGCAACATGTTGGGCGTCGACGATCCAATTCTTCGCGGCGGAAAATTCGGATAGATTGAAGAGCCGCACTTCGGCGGGAAGAAGGGTGCGAACATACTTATCGAGGCGCGCAACCACACCAGATCGGCGACCACGGCGATTTGCTTGAATTCGTGCCAGTGCTTGATCCCGAATGCGCCATCGTCCCACAGCGCCTCAAGGTCAAAACCGGAAAAGCCCTCTCCGATGACATAAATCATCTTGATCGGGCCTTTGGCCATCATCGCTTCGGCCTTCGGAATAAGGATGGTCCAGTAATCCTCATGTGTCACTTTGCCGACGGCCTCTATGGCTAACACGTCCGGCGGCATGCCCTCAATAAGTTCGAACATTGTCGTTCTCCTATCGCCTTTGTTACATATTTAGCGGGTTCAAGCATTCACTTCTCGAGTTGCTTGCGGATCGTAAGCAGCTCTTTGCGGCGCTCGGT
>Ga0302319_10002265_pt1 | contig 41895 bp, 42 predicted proteins | sample Bog_T0_2_FD_203319 | JGI IMG/M metagenome (GOLD analysis project Ga0302319, IMG submission 203319) | Peat permafrost microbial communities from Stordalen Mire near Abisko, Sweden - Bog_T0_2 | ecosystem: Environmental > Terrestrial > Soil > Wetlands > Peat | place: Sweden: Abisko, Stordalen Mire...
CGCGTGGCGGGGTCCCGCCGGCCCTGACCGCCGCGTTCCGAGGCGGCGCCGTCACCGGACTGCTCGTGGTCGGCCTCGCACTGACCGGGGTGTCGGGCTATTACGGCGCGTTGACCGCGATCTTCCATGACAGCCCGAAGTCGTCGATCGACGCGCTGATCGGTCTCGGCTTCGGCGGCTCGCTGATCTCGGTCTTCGCCCGCCTGGGCGGCGGCATCTTCACCAAAGCGGCCGACGTCGGCGCCGATCTCGTCGGCAAGGTCGAGGCCGGTATCCCCGAGGATGATCCCCGCAACCCGGCTGTGATCGCCGACAACGTGGGCGACAACGTGGGCGACTGCGCCGGCATGGCGGCCGACCTCTTCGAGACCTACGCCGTGACGGCCGTGGCCGTGATGCTGCTCGGCGTGCTCACCTTCAGCCAGAGCACCCGGGTGGCCCTGTTCCCGCTGCTGCTCGGAGGCGTCGCGATCATCGCCTCGATCATCGGCACGTTCTTCGTGCGCTCCAGCACCGGCAACGTCGAGGGCGCTCTGTACAAGGGCCTGATCGGCTCGGGCGTGATCGCCGCGGCCGCGTTCGCGCCGATCACCTACTGGCTGATGCACGGCGTGGTGCTCAAGGGTGGGGCACCGGCGCCGGCGTGGGGCAAGCTCTACGTGTGCGCGCTGGTCGGCATCGCCGTCACGGCCTGCCTGTTCGTGATCACCGACTACTACACATCGACGCGCTTCTCGCCTGTCAAGAAGACCTCGAAAGCCTCGCTGACCGGTCACGCGACGAACATCATCCAGGGCTTCGCGTCCGGCCTGCAGGCGACCGCGCTGCCGGCGATCGTGCTGGTGCTCGGCATCCTCGCGTCCTGGAAGCTCGCCGGCGGCGGGACAATCGGGATCTACGGCATCGGCGTGGCCGTGATGGGTCAGCTGTCGCTGACCGGCCTGATCGTCGCACTCGACGCGTTCGGCCCGATCACCGACAACGCGGGCGGCATCGCAGAGATGGCGGACCTGCCCGAGGAAGTGCGCAACGTCACCGACCCGCTCGATGCGGTCGGCAACACCACCAAGGCCGTGACGAAGGGCTACGCGATCGGCTCGGCTGTGCTTGCAGCGGTCGTGCTGTTCGCCGGCTTCAAGGACGAGCTGGCATCGAAGGGCGACCACGTCACCTTCCTGATCTCCTCGCCGCCGGTGCTGATCGGCCTGCTGCTCGGCGGCATGATGGTCTGCCTGTTCGCGTCCCTGTCGATCGAAGCCGTCGGTGTCGCCGGCGGTGCGGTCGTCGAGGAGGTTCGCCGCCAGTTCCGGGAGAAGCCGGGAATCATGGACGGCACGGACGAGCCCGACTATGCGACCTGCGTGGACATCGTCACGCGCACCGCGCAGCGCGAGATGATCCTGCCGTCACTCTTGCCGATCGTACTGACGGTGATCGTGGGCCTGATCGACGTTCAGGCGCTCGGCGGCCTGCTGATCGGCGTCATCGTCGTCGGATTCTTCTTCGCTGTGCTGATGACTGCGGGCGGTGGTGCATGGGACAACGCGAAGAAGCTGATCGAGGACGGCGCCTACGGCGGCAAGGGCTCCGACGCCCACGCTGCGTCGGTTACCGGTGACACCGTGGGTGACCCGTTCAAGGACACCGCCGGGCCGGCGATCAACCCCATGATCAAGGTGGCAAACATCGTTGCGATCCTGATAATCCCGTTGATCAAGTAGCGTCGATGGCGCCTCGCCGATCGTCGCCGCAGGGACCAGGGCGCTCTCTGCACGACGCTGTGACGAGGGTCCTCTCGGCGGCGATGATCGTGCTCGGGGTGCTCCTGATCGCCCGCGGCGCCCTGCTGGCGGCGGGCGTCGGCGCCGGGATGATCGTCGCCGGGGCCGGCCGACTGTGGGTCGTCTCGCAGCAGCGTTCACGACGATGAGCGACGAGTGGACCCAGGGCACCGGCTCGATCGGCTGGCAGCGGCTCGGGGTGATTATCTGGACGTCGCTGGCGAGCTCGATCTACTTCTCGCTGGGCATCGTCTCAGGACACGCGCTCGGGCTGACGCCGCTCGTGTACCTCGCCGCCGGTTTGTTCTTCGCGATCACCGCGATGACCTACCTCGAGGGAGCGAAGATGCATCCGGACCGCGCCGGCTCGACGGTCTTCGCTCGCTACGCGTTCAACGAGCTGGTCAGCTTCGTCGCGGCGGCCGCGGTCCTGCTCGACTACGTGATCCTGATCGCTGTCTGCGCACTGACCGCGGCGGACTACCTGGCGACCTTCGTGCCTGCGTTCGGCCACGGCCCGCCGCGCGTCGCCCTGGCGTTGGCCGTCGTCGCGTATGTCGCGGTCGCCAATGTGCTCGGCTTCTCGTCGCTGCGCCATGCGCGGCGGCTGCTCGCCGTGGTGGCCCTCGATCTGGTCATCCAGCTCGTCGTGATCGTGATCGGGCTCGTTCTCTTCTTCAACGTGTCGACGATCACAGACCACGTGCACCTGGGAACCACGCCCACGTGGTCGGGCGTGATCTACGCGCTCGCGATCACGACGGTGGCGTTCATGAGTCTCGAGTCCGCCTCAGGGCTCTCCGGCGAGCTCTCGATCAGCCGGCGCGGCGTGCGGCGCATCACCTGGGGCGCCAACCTGACGATCCTCGTGGTCTATGTCGGCATGGCGCTCGTGGCGGTCACGGCGACGCCGGTGCTCGGTGGGCATTCAACGCTTGCGGCGAGCCATCTCGGCGCGCCGGTGATCGGCATCGTCGAGCGCTTCCACCCGCTCGCGCTGGCCGACTCGCTCAAGTACATCGTGGCCGCGGCCGCCGGGCTGACATTGATCGCCGCCGCGCGCTCGGCGATGCTCGGCCTCTCACGCCTGGCCTTCTCGCTCGCCACCAATCGCCAGATCCCCAGCGCGCTGGGACGTCTGCACCCCCAGCGCGCCACGCCGTTCGTGCTGATCAGCGTGGCAGCGGTCGTCGCCGGCGCGCTCGTGATCACCGACAACCTCGACTTCCTGTTCGGGATCTTCGCCTTCGGGGCCATGCTCGCGTTCACCATCGCGCACCTGTCGATTTGCGTGCTGCGCTACAGAGAGCCCGACCGGCCAAGGCCCTACAGGATGCCTGGGGGGGTCCGCTGGCGCGGCGGCGTGCTGCCACTGCCGGCTGCGTTCGGCGCTCTGGTGTCGGGCGCGGGCTGGATCACCGTGGTCGTGCTGCACGCCGGCGCGCGATACGTGGGGTTGGCGTGGGTGGCGGCCGGCATCGTCTTTTTCGTTTTCTACCGAAAACGCGAGGGCCGGTCCGTCGGCGCGCGCGTGACCGTGCCGGAGGCCGTGCTGCGCGGGCGGGCGGGCGAGCGTGACTTCGGCTCGATTCTCGTGCCGCTTTTGGGCGGCGCCCTGGACGACGACCTCGTGCAGACCGCCGCGCTGCTGGTCTCCTCGGAGAGCGCCGACGCGGCGGCGATCGATCGCGCGACGATCGAGGCGATCTGGATCTTCCGCGTGCCGATGTCCCTGCCGCTCGACGCGCCGCTGCCCGACCCACAGCTGAAGGCGGCGCGGGCGGGGCTGGCGCGGGCGAAACGCGTCGGTGAGGAGTACCGGGGCGTCGAGGTCGCGACCGCGACGGTTCGCGCGCGGCGTGTGGGGCAGGCGATCGTCGAGGAGTCGCGGCGGCGCGGCGTCGAGGCAATCGTGCTCGCCGCGGATGAGACCGCACGCGGCCGCGCGGGGTCGCTGCTCGGCGGCCGGACCCTTGTCGGCGAGAGCACCGTCTCGGAGACGATTCGCTACGTCGTCGACCGAGCCCGCTGCCGCGTGATCCTCACAGCGCCGGCGCGCGAGAACGCCCCGGCGCGCCTGGCTGCTCCCGATCAGTAGCATCCGCCGCGATGTTCGTGTTGATCGTCGGAGCGGGGCGCGTCGGGTCCGCTGTCGCCAAACGGGCCCTCGCGCAGGGCCACGAGGTGTCGGTACTCGACGAGGATCCTCTCTCCCACGAGCGCCTGGTCGAGATCGAGGGCCAGACCTGGGAGGACGCCGGCGGCATGTTCACGGTCGGCACGGCACTCGAGGTTGATGCGCTGATCGAGGCCGGCGTGCAGCGCGCGGACGTCTTCATCGCCTCCACCGACGGCGATAACACCAACCTGACGGTCGCCCAGATCGTCAAGCGGCGCTTTGGCATCGAAAAGGTTCTCTGCCGCGTCATGGACCCGGCGCGTGCCGCCTGGTACGCCGAGCAGGGGCTGCACACGATCTCGCCCACACAGCATGCGATCGAGATGTTCGAGCAGGCGCTGGGGACGGACCACTAGCCGTGTACGTCATCGTCGTGGGGTCGGGAAAGGTCGGCCTCAACCTCAGTCGCGAGCTGATCGCGAAGGGCCATGAGGTCACTCTGCTGGAGGCCGACCGGCGTCGCTACCTCGTGGTCGAGGAGGAGCTCGAGCATGCGGTCCAGTACGGCGACGCGACCGAGCTTTGGGTCCTTGAGCGTGCCGGCGTTCAGCGCGCCGACCTGGTGGTCGCGGTCACCGGTGACGACGAGGACAACATGCTCGTCTGCCAGGTGGCGAAGGAGAAGTACCTCTGCGAGCGTGTGATCGCCCGCGTCAACAACCCGCGCAACCTGCAGCACTTCAAGCTGCTCGGGATTCAGCCGGTGGTCTCGGCCACCGACCTGATCCTGCGCCTGATCGAGCACGAGGTGCCGCGCTACGGCCTCGTCCATCTGCTGGCGCTGGAGGAGGAGCGACTCGAGATCATCGAGCTCGAGGTTCAGGAGGCGGCACCGGCCGCTGCCAAGCGCGTCGCTGACGTGGCGCTGCCGCAGGGCAGCCTGATCATCTCCGTGCTGCGCAATGGCCGCGGTTTCGTCCCCACCGCCGACACCGTCGTTGAGGCCGGCGACCAGGTCCTGCTGGTGCTCGACTCGGGTCTTGAGGACCAGATCACGCCGGTGTTCGCGCCGGACTGATCGAACACACGTCGAAATCCCGCCTGCGCCGACCGCGATCGGGGTTATCGTTGCCCAGATGCGACGAAGCCTCAAGACGCTCCTCTGCGCCGGCGCGCTGGTCCTCGGTCTTTCGGTGAGCGCCTCGGCGGACAGTCTGGGCTCCACGGCGATGCTGCGTGCGGCCGCCTCGACGGTGATCACCGCCGAGCTGCACCACGACGGTGCGACCGCCTGCGGCAAGCTCTACGCGCCGCTCACGGCGACCGTTGCGGGCAGGACCTGCGCCGAGCGCTGGGATGCGCGCAGCACCCGCCTGCTCGCCAAGCCCGGCGGCGCCGCCCGACTGCGCGCCGACCTGCGGGCGCTCGCCACGGCGCGGGTGTCCTTCGTCGGACCGTACGCGACGATCGCGCTTCCAGATCCGCTGCTCGGCGGCAAGACTCGCTTCTACTGGACCGCCAACTGCTGGATGCTCATGAGCTGATCGCGGCACGCTCGTCGCCGCAGGTACGGTGTGGCGGCGCAGTCTTATGCCGCGAGGGCCGGACACAACCGCGGGCGCCGTGAGCGCTCCGCGTGGCCGTATCGCGGCCTTCTGAGCGATCCAGGGCGCGCTGCGGGGCCCGCCGGAGTCCTCTCAGCGCCACGGTCCGCGCCCACCACGGCCACGACCACCGCCGCGCGAGCGCATATAGATCCGCACCGCGATCAGGATGACGATGATGATTACGCCCGCGCTGCCGCCGCCGATTCCGTGTGCGAGTCCGCCGAAGCCAAGCAGAGGGGGCGGGCCGACCGCGTGATCGGCTGCGAGCGCCGCCACGAGGGAGATCACCAGCTGGTCACGCAGCGAGCCTAGCAGCGTGCTGGCGGCGCGTGCGAACATTGGCCGCGTGAGTGTCGCGGAACTATGGCGGCGCGGCCAGGCCGGGTGGCCGCCCAGCTTTCCCCTCGCGCAGGCGCCGAACCCGCCGCTACTTTTGGCGTTCGCCGGGCGGGGAGTCGCTGCGGCTGCCAGCCGCGACAGCCGTGCCCATCAGGTCGGTCGCTCGGTCTTCGCTCTCGGCTTCGGCGTGTGGGCCTGGCAGGAGACGACGAGCGGGGCCAATTGGTTCCGCAGGCTCCTCGGGCTGGCCGGCCTGCTCCGGGTCGTCGCCGATGCCACGAGCAGGCGGTAGCCGCCCAACGGCGTGATCGCCGGATTTCGCCGCCGGCGCGCTCCCGCGGAGCGAGCGGGGCGGGGAGAGAGCGGTTGGGCGGACGGGCGTGCGCCCCGCTTCGTCCCGCTCCGGGGAATCGAGCTGCCTGCGACGGACGCGCGCTTCGCTGATCGATGCCGGCGGGACGGCCAACTCCAAGGGCGTGGGCTCCGGCTCCCACCGCGGTCGCGGCCGCAACTCAGCAACTGCTCAGGAGCGCCACAGCAGGTCTTGACGTCGGCGCTCGATGCTCGTCCTGGGAGCAGCGCAAAACGGAACCGGAGGCAACGGCAAATGAACGCTTCGAGGACGAGCACAAGACGCCAGATGATCGGTCGGGCTGCGGCGGCGGGCACCGCCTTCGTCGTCCTGCCGGATTGGATCAGCGGTCTAACGCGAGCAACGCCCGCGCTCGCCGCCGCGAGCAGCGGTCGGCTGACCCCCGAGTTGACCGAGGGTCCCTACTGGGTGGACACGATGCTGCGGCGCTCCGACGTACGGGCAAACACTCCGGGCGCCAAGACCGCACCCGGTGTCGCGCAGGACGGCGTCCCGCTCGAACTGAAGATCAAGGTGCTGGAAGGCGGCGAGCCGCTGAGTGGCGTCGCCGTCGACATCTGGCACGCCAACGCTCACGGCCTCTACTCCGACGAGAGCTCTCAAGCCGCCGGCGGTGGCACGAGCGGCGGCAATACGAGCGGTCAGAACTACCTGCGTGGCTACCAGGTCACGGGCAAGGACCGCGGTATCAACGCCGCGCCGGTCGCGGGGCAGGTGAGCTTTCAGACGATCTGGCCCGGCTGGTACACGGGGCGCGCGATCCACATTCACGTGCGTGTACGCAAACTCTCCAAGCAGGGCGACACAATCGCGGGCTACACGACCCAGATCTTCTTCTCCGATGCCGACAACGACGCCGTTCTGAGCGGCGCGCCGCCGTACAACACGCGCTCGCCCAAGAACGATCCGACGAGCGACGAGAGCGACAGCGTTCTGCTCAGCGCCGACATCGCGACAAACGTCGTGGCCGTGGCCGGCAATCTCAGCGATGGCTTCGCGGCCACCTTCAACATCGACCTCGACCATGCCGAGGTGACCGCCCGCGGAAGCCTCGGGCGCCCCAATGCGGGCGGGGCACCGCCCGGCCCCTAGGCGCGTTGACTCGGCCCGACCGACCCCCCGGAGAGCCCCCTACCCGGGTCTTTGGCGCTAACTGCGGGACAGGGACTCGAACCCCAAATTTCTGCTCCAGAGGCAGACGTGTTGCCGATTACACCATCCCGCAAGGCATCGCTCCAGGCCGCGTCCGGCGTGACGGGTGACCGTCGGCTTGGCTGCGATCTGAGGCGATTATAGGTCGGCAGCGCTTGCGACCGGGGCCGGGCTGTGGCTCGGCGACGGCACTTGCGTGCGTCGCTGCACGGCCGGAGCAGGAGGGGTGAGGTCGCTCACGCCGCGGCGGCGACCTGCGACCAGTCTCGGTAGAGCTCGGCGTAGGCGCCGCGGGCGGCGAGCAGCTCATCGTGGCTTCCCTGCTCGACGATACGCCCGCCGGCGAGCACGACGATGCGGCTCGCGCCCTTGATCGTGGAGAGCCGGTGGGCGATCACGATCGCTGTGCGGCCGGCGAGCAGCCGTCGCAGCCCCTGCTCGATCCTGCTCTCCGTGTGCAGATCCACGTTCGAGGTGGCCTCGTCGAGCACGAGGATGCGCGGGTCGGCGATCATCGCGCGTGCGAACGCGACGAGCTGCCGCTGCCCCGCCGAAAGCTGGTTTCCGCGTTCGCCGACCTCGGTCTGGTAGCCGTGTTCCAAGGCCTGGATGAATTCGTGGGCGCCGACCGCTCGCGCCGCGGCTTCGATCTCGGCGTCCGTTGCTTGCGGCGCTCCGAAGGCGATGTTCGAGTGAACGCTGCCCGAGAACAGGAAGGCCTCCTGGGGGACGATGCCAAGCTGCGAGCGCAGCGACTCGTAGGTGACGTCGCGCAGGTCGTGACCGTCGATGAGCACGCGGCCGAGGGTCGGGTCGTAGAAGCGGGCAACGAGCTTGGCGAAGGTCGACTTGCCGGCGCCGGTGGCACCCACCAGGGCAACCGTCTCGCCGGGAGCGATTGCGAGATCGACGTCGTCGAGCGCGACGCGGTCGAGGTCGCCGTCGCGCTTGGCGTACGCGAAGCTGACATGCTCGAAGCGCAGTTCGCCGCGGATCGGACCGAGCGTCTGCGCATCGAGGCGCTCGAGCATTTCAGGCTGCTCGTCCAGCAGCTCGAAGATCTTGTCGAGCGCGGCCATACCCGACTGGTAGGTCGTGTATAGCTGCGAGAGCTGTGTTATCGGGTCGAAGAAGTTGTTCAGCGCCGCGAGGAAACCGACCAGCACGCCGAGCGCGATCGCGCCATGCAGCACCTGGTTGCCACCGTAGAGCAGGACCGCGACAGTGGCGGCGGCGGACACGAACTCGATCGCCGGAAAGTAGGCCGCGTTCATGTTGACCGTCGTCATGTTCGCGCCGCGGTTGAGCTCGTTCAGAGCCGAGAACTCGTCGGCGTGCCTGTGCTCCTGGCCGAAGGTCCGCACGACGCGCACGCCGGAGAGCGACTCCTGCAGGTAGCCGGTGATGTGCCCGATCGTTTCGCGGGTGCGCCGGTAGGCATCCGCGGATGCGATCCGGAAGACCAGCGAAGCAATCCCGATCAGGGGCAGCATGATGAATGTGATCAGCGCCAGCTGCAGGTCGAAGCTCAGCAGGATCACGAGCGTTCCGACGAGCGTCAGGCCACCCTGGAAGAGGGTCACGACGCTGTCGGTGACGAGCGTGTCGAGAGCCTCGACGTCGTTGGTCATGCGCGAGATCAGCACGCCGGTCGGCCGTCGTTCGTAGAAGCTGACGGGTAGTCGCTGGAGGTGAGCGAAGATCGCCAGGCGCAGGTCGGCAAGCGCTCGCTGGCCGACCCATTCGACGAGGTAGGTCTGAGCCGCGGTGGCAACCCAGACGATCAGCGCGGCGATGACGAACGCCACGACGATGAGCTCGAGGTAGTGGAAGTTGCGAGGCAGAATTCCATCGTCGATCGCCTTCGCGGCCAGCGGCGCCGGCGCGAGCGAAGCGGCGGTACCGATCACGAGTGAGGCGATCATCAGGACCACGCGTCCGCGGTAGGGAGCCAGCAGCGCGGCGAGTCCGCGTAGGCGACGGCCGCGGCCGCTGGTTCCGCGCAGCCGGCGCCGCAGCTCCGACGTTCGCGTTGCGCGCGAGCCACTCACAGGCCCGCCGCCTGGCGCTCGCGTTGCCTGCGGGTCAAAAGGACGCTGTCGGGCAGGCCCTTCTCGACGATCTCGCGGTACAGCGACGAGCGCTCGAGCAGTTCGGCGTGCGTGCCGTAGTCGCCGACGCGTCCATCCTCCAGCACGACGATCTCGTCGGCCAGCGCGATTGTCGAGAGGCGATGGGCGATGATGAAGGTGGTTCTTCCCGCCATCACCTCGGCAAGCGCCAGCTTGATCGCGCGTTCGGTCGTGGCGTCCACCGAGGAGGTCGCGTCGTCGAGGATCAGGATCCGGGGGTCAGCGAGGATCGCGCGGGCGATCGCGATCCGCTGGCGCTGGCCGCCAGACACCGTCAGTCCGCGTTCACCGACACGCGTCTCATAGCCGCCGGGGAGGCGCTCGATGAACTCGTGCGCCTGGGCGCGGCGCGCGGCGTCCTCGATCTGTGCGCGGGTTGCCTGCGGACGGGCGTAGGCAATGTTGTCGGCGACCGTCGTGCTGAACAGGAACGGGTCATCGCCGGTGATCGCCACGGCGGCGCGCACCGAGGCCACATCGACCTCGCGCAGGTCGGCGCCGTCGATCAAAACACGCCCGTCGGTCGGGTCATAGAGTCGCGCGACGAGGGCGGCCAGCGTCGTCTTGCCGGAGCCGGTTGCCCCGACCAGGGCGACCGTGCGGCCGCCAGGCACCTCGAGGTCGACGTCGTGCAGCGCCGGGGGGGCGCCTGGCGCGTAGCGCATCGTCACTCCCTCGAAGCGCACCTGCCCGCTCCCTGCCGGTAGCGGGGGTGCGCCCGCCGGCGCCGTGAGGCGCGGGTTGCGGTCGAGCAACTCGAACACGCGCGCACCCGACGCCGTCGCGCGCTGGGCCATGCCGAGTGAGACGCCCAACGTCCGCATCGGGCTCAGCAGCATCAGCAGGTAGGTGTAGAACGCCGTGAACTGCCCGATGCTCAACTGGTGGTGGATGACGTCGCGACCGCCGACCAGCAGGATCGCGGCCAGACCGATCTGCGGCAGGAAGCCGATCAGCGGGTTGTAGCGGGCCTGAAGCCGCGCCTCGACCATCGACTGCTCGAAGACTCGCGCCACGGTCCGCTCAAAGCGCGCGCGCTGGTGCGCCTCGCGGGCGAACGCCTTGACGACACGCACGCCGGAGATGTTCTCCTCGGTGTCCGCGGTCAGCTCGCCGATGCGCTGCTGGACCTCCTGCAGCGCCGGCCTGGCGAGCCGGCTGTAGCGGTTCGTGACGTAGACCACGAATGGCACCGGGATCAGCGCGATCGCCGCGAGACCGGGCTCGATCGCAAACATCGCCACGGCGGCGAGTGCGATCGACAGACCCGACTGAACGATGAACACAAGCCCGTAGCCCAGAAAGAAGCGGATAGCCTGCAGATCGACCGTGACGCGCGACATCAGCTGGCCGGTCTGCTGGTGGTCGAAGAACGCGAGTTCGAGCGACTGGAGCTGGCGGAAGAGCAGGTTGCGAAGGTCGTACTCGACCCCGAGCGAGACGCGCCCCGCAACCAGGCGGCGTCCGGCGGAGAGGCCGAGCCGGACGAAGCCCGCGGCGGCGATCAGCAGCGCCAGCTCGAGCAGCCGTCCGCGGCGGTGGTCGTGGATCGCGTCAACGGCGACGCCGCTGATGTAGGGGATCGCGACGGTCGCCAGGATCGCCGCCGCGGCAAGCGCGCCCGACCAGATCACGCCGCGACGGTATGGCCGCAGGAAGGCGAGCAGCCGGCGGAAAGTACTCACTTCATAAAGTATAGTGTCTTCGTGGCCATGGCACCGCCCGCCGGGATGTGCGAGCGCTGCGTGTATCGGCGCCTGGTGGCGACCACGCGCGGATCGGTTTTCTCACTTTGCGAGCGCTCGCGAACCCAGCCGGAGCGGTTTGCGCGCTATCCGCCGCTGCCGGTGCTGGCGTGCTCCGGCTTCGAGCCCAAGTCCGGCACGCAGCCGGACGCGAGCTAGCGAACGATGAGTGTGCCCTTCATGCCGGCCTGCTCGTGACCGGGGACCGAGCAGTAGAAGGTGTAGGTGCCGGGAGTGAGGTTCAGCGTCAGGGTCCTGGTCCCGCCTGTGAAGGTCGGTGTCGCGCCGAGCACCTTGTTCTGCGCGTTGGCGATCGTGACGTTGTGCGGGAGCGGCGAGTGGTTGGTGAAATCAATCGTCACGTGGCTCGAGCTGGCTGTGAGAGTCGTCGTGCTGTAGGCGAGCTCCCCCTTGGGATTCGCCGAAAGCGCAAGCGGCCCGTTCGTCGGCGCGGCGTTGACGGGCGTCACCGGCGGCGCCTCGCCGTCGGTGACGACGCTGGTCGTGTACGGCGGCGCCGGCGGCGGCGTCTTCGCGGTGACGACGGCCATCGTCACCGCGAAAGCGACGAGCACGGCCGTGCCGGCGATCAGCAGCCTGCCCTGGCGCGCCGAGGATGGAAAGCGCTCGCTGCGGATGCCGATCGCCGAGACGAACACCGCCCAGGCCACCAGCAGGCCCGCGGCGATGAAGAAAGGCGTCTTACTGCGGTCGTGGAAGACGGCGGCGGCTACGACGGCGGCGTGAAACACGGCGCGAGCCTAACGGATCGCTCGTACGGAGGGCGCGTCAGGGCTAGATTGCGAGCGATGGATGAGGCACGGATCGAGGTTCGCCTGCAGCCGCGCGCCTCGCGCGACGAGCTGATCGGGTTCCGCCACGGCATCCTGCGAGCTCGCGTTTGCGCGGCCCCCGTCGATGGCGAGGCCAATCGGGCGCTGTGCCTGCTGATCGCGCGCCGGGCGGGTGTCGCAGCCTCCAATGTCGAGGTGATCGCCGGCCTGCGCGCGCGCAACAAGCTCGTCCGCGTCGCCGGAATCGGCCCCCACGAGCTGCTCGCTGCGCTCGCGGCCAAGCCGTAGGCCGCCGGTCCCTCAGCGCTGAGCGATCACGGCTGCCGCGGCGGCATGCCCGCTCATCGCTGCACTCTCCAGGGTTGCGGGCCATCCCGTCGCTGTCCACGCGCCGGCGAGCACGAGACCCTCCAGGGCGGTCGCGGGCGCTGGACGCAGCGCCGCGGTGCCCGGAGCCGCGCGGAAGGTGGCCGCGTGCTCCTTGGTGGCGCTGAAGCTCTCGAGGCGAGCCTCGCGAGCGCCCGGCAGCAACTCGGCGATCGCCGCGCTGTAGCGCTCGCGCAGCTGCGCGGTGCTCATGGCCATCTCCGCCACTGCGCCGGACAGCGACACGGCGAGGTACTGGCGGTCGGTCCAATCCGGCGGTGTGCGGTCGAATATGTACTGCACCGGCGTGTCCACGCCGGCCGCGAACCGGTGCTCAACGACTCGTCGGTCGTACACGAGATGGAGGTTGACGATCGGTGACGATTCGAGCGCCCCGGGCCACGCGGCGCCGCGCAGCGCCTGCGGCGGAAGCAGCGCAGCCGCTCGCTCGTGTGGCACGGCGACGACCACCGCATCAGCGCCGATCCAGGAGTCCGCGCCGACGACGGCAAAGCGGCCGCCGATCGCGGTGACGCGCTGGGCCGGCCAGCGCAGATGAACGCTGACGCCGGCGCGCGCCAGGGCGCCCGCCGCAGGGTCGCCGATGATCTGCTGCAGCGGCGCACGATGCAGGCCGACGTCGCCCGCGGCGGCATCTCCGAGCAGGCCCTGCTGGAAGACGAACGCCCCGAGGGCGAGTGACGCCTCAGCCGCCGGCAGGTTCAGCGTCGGCAGCGCGATCAGGTCCCACAGTGCGGCGATAGCGCGCGGCGTCTGGCCGTGGTCGGTGAGCCAGGCACCAAGCGTGCGCGAGTCATCCAGCGGCTGGCGTCCAAGCGCCAGCGCCGCGCGCCCGGCCGAGATCCGCTCGCGCAGGGAGAGGTGCGAGTAGTGCAGCAGCGCCCCGGCCAGGTGCAACGGCGGGCGCGCGTCGCTTCGGCGCAGCCTCGCCGTGGGGCGTCCGGGTGCGAGCACGGGAATGTCCAGCCGCGGCTGCACTTCGACGAGCGACTCGCTGCCGAGTTTCGCGAGCAGCGCGCGGTAAGCCGGGCAGCAGCGCAGGAAGACGTGCTGGCCGTTGTCGATCCACAGATCGTCGCGCCGCACGGAGTAGGCAGCGCCGCCCAGCCGCGGGCGCACCTCGACCAGCGTCACGCTCGCGCCGGCCGCCGCAAGGTCAAGCGCGGCGACGATTCCGGCCACGCCGCCGCCGACGACGACGACGTTCACCTTGCGGCTCCCAGCAGGCTGCGGCCCACGACGGCCAGCTTCGTTGCCCCCGAGAGCGCCACCCGCGTTTGCAGGATCGCCTGGGGGTCCGCCTCGATGCGGTCGAGCAGGCGGCGGTAGATACCGCTCATCGCGAGCACGCACGCTGCGCTGCGCCGGTCGAGCAGCGCCGTCAGCTCAAGCCCGCGGGCGTACCACTCACGTGCCCGTGCCGCCTCGAAGGCGACCAGCGGGCCTATCGTCTGCGGGCTCGGGGTGCCGAAGCGCCCGAGATCCTCGGCCGGCAGGTACGTGCGTCCATGCTCGGCGTCCTCGCGAATGTCGCGCAGGATGTTGGTCAGTTGCAGCGCGACGCCGAGATCGTCGGCCAGCCCGCCGGCGCGCTCGTCATCGCTGCCGTAGACCGCGACGCAGAGGCGCCCGATCGAGCCGGCGACGCGACGGCAATAAACGACGAGCTCGTCGAAGCGCTCGTACCCGACTCCCTCCACGTCCATGCGCACGCCCTGGATCAAATCGAGGAAGGACTGACGCGGAAGCGGAAAGCGGCTTTCGGCTTCGCGCACTCCCACAAGCACAAGATCGTCGCCCGGCGGCTGGCTGAGCGACTGCGCGGCCTCGCCGAGGAGCTCGAGCTTGCGTCCTGGCGGTAGCGGGCCGTCGCCGATGTCGTCAATGCGCCTGGCGAAGGCATAGACCGCGAACAGCGCTTCACGCTTGCGAGCGGGTAGTAGCCGCATGCCGTAGTAGAAGTTCGCCGCCTGGTGGCGGGTGATCTGCGCGCAGTATCGGCGCGCCTGCTCGCTCATCCGCCGGCGGCCCGGACTAGCACGCGGACGATGGCGCCAATCGTGCGACGGTGTGTCGGGCGCGGATTGAGCGCGAGCACCTCGTAGCCGGCGAGCGCGAGTGCCTCAAGCGCGGCGCGGCCGCCACCGGCGTAGCCGGCGACGGCGAGGCGTGGCCAGCCGTGCAGGCTGGCCACGAGCGCGTCGCCCTGGCGGAAGAGATCGGCCGTACGGGCCGCCTCGAGCGCGAGCACGCGGCGCAGGCTCTCGCCGACCCGCTCGGCGGCGAGGTCTTCGATCGTGCAGCCGTGGCGCGCGAGATCCTCGAGCGGGACATAGACCCTCCCGCGGCCGAGGTCCTCGCGAATGTCCTGCCAGTGCTCGGTCAGCTGCAGCGCGGTGCAAACCGCGTTGGAACGCATTATGCGCTCGGGGCTGACGGCGCCGAACACGTGGAGCACCAGCTCGCCGACCGGATCCGCGGAGAGGTGGCAGTAGCCGAGCAGCGCGCCCCAGGTTTCGTAGCTGTGTACGCGCTGGTCGACGCGGTTGGCCTCGATCAGCCGCTCGAACGGTTCGCGTGGAAGCTCGCAGGCGGCGATCGTCGGCGCCAGCGCGCGCAGCAGCGGGTGCGTGGCGGTGTCCGTGAAGGCGCGGTCGAGCTCGGCTGAAAGCCAGTCGAGCGCTTCGAGCCGATCGCGCGCGACCTCGTCGCCGAGCTCGTCGACGAGGCGGGCGAAGCCGTAGATCGCGAGCAGGTGCGCGCGCAGCCGGGTTGGAAGCAGGCGCGACGCCACGGGGAAGTTCTCCGTTGCGGCGCGGGCCATGATCGGTTCGGGGCGGGTGGGTACGGACATCGGCATGACCCGCGGCGCCGCGGGTGCCTGCAGCGTGACAGACCGGGGCGAGCGGACGCACCACAGGATTGGATCTTAGATAAGATTCAATCCCACCAACACAGTGTAAGCCCGCGCGCCGGCGCACGGGCTCGATCGCAGAGGCGGAATGCCTGCTCCCAGCCGTGCAGCAGTACTCACGATCCTCGCGGCAGGCGTCCTCGCGCTCGCCGGGTGCGGCGCCGGCGCGCCGGCCGGCCGCGGTCTGAGTGTCGTCGCGGCGGAGAACTTCTGGGGGTCGATCGCCAAGCAGATCGCCGGGTCCAAGGCGGCCGTTGCGAGCATCATCGTCAACCCGAACACCGATCCCCACAGCTACGACCCGACGCCCTCCGACGCCCGGGTCCTGGCCGGCGCGAAGCTCGCGATCGTCAACGGCATCGGCTACGACAACTGGGCGCCGAAGCTGCTCGCCGCGGACCCGCTCGCCGGCCGGATCACGCTCGACGTCGGCACCCTGCTCGGTCTGCATGACGGCGACAACCCGCATCAGTGGTACGCGCCGGGCAGCGTCAACCGTGTTGCAGCAGCAATCACGGGCGACCTCACTCGCCTTGAGCCGGCGGACCGCGCCTACTTCAGCGCCCGTGAACGCGCGTTCGAGACGAGGGGTCTCGCCGCCTACCACGCGCTGATTGCGGAGATTCGCTCGCGCTTCCGCGGCGTCGCGGTGGGCTATAGCGAGAGCATCTTCCAGCCGCTTGGACAGGCGCTCGGGCTTGCGCTATTGACGCCATACAGCTTCACCAAGGCGATCGCCGAGGGCACGGACGTCACGGCGTCCGACAAGGAGACCGTCGACCGCCAGGCCCAGCTGCACCAGATCAAGGTCTGGGTGCTCAACAGCCAGAACGTGACGCCGGATGTCGAGCGCGTCAACCAGCTCGCCCGCGCAGCCGGAATTCCGATCGCGACCGTCACCGAGACGCTCTCGCCGGCGAGCGACAGCTTCCAGCAGTGGCAGGTCAGCGAGCTGGAGCGTTTGCTGGCGGCACTCGAGCGCTCAGGGGCGCCGTGAGCGTCGTCGCAGCCCTTCACGCAGCGGCGGTCGCCCGCGGCGGCGTGACCGTCTGGAGTGACGTCGATGTCGAACTGGCGGCGGGTGAATTCGTCGGAATCCTCGGACCCAACGGCGCCGGGAAGTCGACCTTCCTCGAGGTCCTGCTCGGCCTTCAGCGATTGCGTGAAGGCAGCGCGTCGGTGCTCGGTGCTCCGCCGGGGGAGCGGCGGGAGCGGATCGGGTACCTGCCGCAGCGGCGCAGCTTCGACGAGCACGTGCGCGTGCGCGGGCGAGACCTCGTGGCGCTCGGGGTTGACGGCAACCGCTGGGGCACACCGCTCCCGGGCGGCTTCGGCCGGCGCAGGGCCGCTGCGCGCGCGCGGATCGACGCGGTGATCGCCGAGGTCGGCGCCGGCGCCTTCGCGGACCGGCCGATCGGGGAGTGCTCGGGTGGGGAGCAGCAGCGCCTGCTGATCGCGCAAGCTCTCGCGCGCTCGCCGGATCTGCTGCTGCTGGACGAGCCGCTCGACAGCCTGGATCTGCCCAATCAGGCGTCGGTCTCCGCGCTCGTCCAGCGGCTCTGCCGCGAGGATGGCATCACCGTCGCGCTGGTCGCCCACGACGTCAACCCGTTGCTCTCCTACCTGGATCGCGTCATCTACTTCGGCGGCGGGCGGGCGGTGACGGGGACGCCGGCTGAGGTGATCACGACGGAGACGCTCAGCACGCTCTACGGCGCCGGGATCGAGGTTCTCCGGCGCTCCGACGGACGGCTCGTCGTCGTCGGCCAGCCTGACATGCCGGCCCACCACCACCACCACCACCACCACGGATGAACCCAGCATTCTCGGCCAACCCGCTGACCGACCTCAGCCGCCTCCTGCAGTACCCGTTCATGGTCAACGCCCTACAGGCCGGCACGATCGTCGCCGTGATCGCGGCGCTGGTGGGCTGGTTCGTGGTACTTCGTCGCGAGAGCTTCATCTGCCACACCCTGTCGGTGATGTCGTTCCCGGGTGCGAGCGGCGCGGCGCTGGCGGGCCTGCCGCTCGCGTCGGGGTATTTCGTCTTCGCCGTCGGCGGAGCCCTGGCGATCGCGTTCGGCTCGCGGGTCGGCGGCCGCCGCAGCGCGACGCAGGAGTCCGCGGTGGTCGGCACCGTCGGCGCCGTCGCGCTGGCGTTGGGCTTCCTCTTCCTCTCGCTCTACGGCGGCATTCTCGAGAGCGTCGAGACGCTGCTGTTCGGCTCCTTCCTCGGAATCACCCGCGGTCAGGTGGAGACCCTGCTGATCGTCTCGCTGCTCGCGGGCCTGGTGCTCGCCGGCGTCGGGCGCCCGCTCTTCTACGCCTCTGTCGACGAGCGGACTGCGCGCGCCGACGGAGTGCCCGTGCGCGCGCTGTCGGTCGTCTTTCTCGTACTGCTCGGCCTCGCCGTCGCGGCGATCGCGCAGATCGTCGGCGTGCTGCTGACGTTCGCCCTGCTGGTTGCACCGGCGGCGACGGCGCAGCTGCTCACCGTTCGTCTGCGGCTGAGCCTCGCGCTGGCGGTGGCGATCGCCGTGGTCGAGACCTGGGCCGCGCTGACGCTCTCCTATTTCACAAACGTAGCGCTCGGGTTCGCGATCACGACGATCGCGCTCGTGCTCTACGGCTGCGCTCGGGCGATCCGGGAGCTGCGCCGCTGATGTTCGCGCTGCCGTTCGTTCGCAACGCGCTGCTCGCCGGCTCGCTGATTGCGGTCGCGAGTGGCCTGCTCGGCTATTTCATCGTCCTGCGCGCTCAGGTGTTTGCCGGTGACGCCCTGAGCCACGTTGCATTCACCGGCGCGCTGGCGGCCGCAGCGGCAGGCGTCGACCTGCGCATCGGGCTGTTTGCAGCGACCGTGCTGATGGCGCTGCTGTTCGCCGCGCTGGGTGAGCGTGCGCGCGCCGACGATGTGACGATCGGCGTCGTCTTCGCGTGGATCCTCGGCCTCGGGGTGCTGTTCCTGGACCTGTTCAACGCGAGCAGCTCGGGCGGTAGCGGCATCGTCGGTGCGCGAGCGTTGTTCGGTTCGATCTTCGGCCTGAGCATCGGTGAGGCCACGCTCGCCGCCGCGATCGCCGTGGTTGTGATCGCTGCGATCCTCGCGATTGCGCGACCGCTCCTGTTTGTGTCGCTGGACCCGGCCGTGGCGATCGCCCGCGGCGTCCCGGCACGGCTGCTGGGGACCGTGTTCCTCGTGCTCGTGGGGGCTGACGCGGCCGAGGCGACCCAGGCGGTCGGCGCGCTGCTGCTGCTCGGCCTGCTCGCCGCGCCCGCGGGTACGGCGCACCGCTTGACCGCCAACCCCTACCTCGGCATGGCGCTCTCGGCCGGCGTGGCGCTGGCGTCTGTTTGGATCGGGATCGCGCTCAGCTACCGCATCGCGGCACTGCCGCCGAGCAGCGCGATAGTGCTCGTGGCTGGAGGCTTCTATCTGGCCGCCCTCGCGGCGCCCTCGCGACCGGTGGCGGGAGTTCTACGATGGATGCGATGAACGAAGTCGAAGATTGGGTCACCCGGGCGGGAGCGCGCCTGAGCGAAGCCGGCTACCGGCGCGGGGGAGCGCGGCGAGCGCTGATCGGCCTGCTCGGCCAGCAGCGCTGCGCGCTTTCGGCGGTGGAGATCGGCGAGGCGCTCGAGCGCGCCGACCGCGCCGTTTCGCGCGCGAGCATCTACAGGATCCTCGAAGAGCTCGAAGCGGCCGATCTGGTGATGCGGATCGAGGTCGGTCACGGCGTGGTCCGCTATGAGCCGATCCGCCACGGCCGTGGGCATCACCACCACATGGTCTGCGACCGCTGCGGCCGTCTGGATCCGTTCGTCGACGAGCGCCTCGAGCGGGAGCTGCGCCGCGTGAGCGAAGATGTGGCGCTGCGGGTCGCCGAGCACGAGGTGATCCTGCACGGCGCGTGCGAGCACTGCGCCGGCGAGAGCCCGGGTTGAGGTCATAGGTGCGAAGCTCCAGTTTCGATCAAACCACTCACGATGGAGGCGAACGAAGATGGGCCTATTGGACAAAGTCAAGGCAGGCGCTGAGCAGGCCGCCAGCACCGCTCAGAAGCAGGCGCAGACCGTTGCCACAAAGCGTGAGCTGGGCCAGGCATATGCCGACCTCGGCAAGACGGCGTTCAGCCTGGTCGACCGTGGTGAGATCTCGCATGGCGACCTCGCGGCGGGCGTCGACCACATTCGCGAGCTGCAGGCGCGCCTGAGCGGCGAGGCGGATGCCGGTGCCGCCGCCGGCGGCTCCTCGGATGGGGAGGCCGACATCGTCGAGTAGCCGCGCAGGCGCAGCACGTGGGCGCGCAGGCGCCCCCTCGAGGGCTGCTGAACGCGGCCGCGGCCATGGCGGTGCGCCACCAGCGATCAGCCGGACGCGCGCCCGGGTGGATCCGCTCCAGTGTTCCTGAGAGCGGGGTGGTGTCGCGCTCGCTCGCACGGGGCTGGCTCGCACGAGCGGCTCCGGCAGCTCCGCGCCGGGCGGCTGGGAGCCTCGACGAGGCTGGCAACCAGCTCGGCGCTGTCGTGGCGCGTGCTCCGTTGGGCGCCACGCGTCTGGCCTGCCGCTCTGCCACGGCGACGTGAGGGTCTGATGTGGCGCTGACCTCACGGATTGGCCGGCTCATGCGTTGACTGCACGTGGACCGATCTACGTTCGCCTCACGATGGTCAGCGGCGATGAGGGATCTGGCACGCGCGCGGCGACCGCGATGAGCACCGCGGCGGCTCCGGTGGCTGGCGGGGCCCCTCACGGGCGCTTGGAGGATCCGAGGGTTGTGCTCGCGATCGTTGTGACGACCCTGCTCTGGGCGTCGGCGTTCGTTGCGATCCGAACCGTGCGTACGCACTTCGCTCCGGGCGAGCTTGCGCTCGGCCGGCTGCTGGTCGGCGGGATCGCGCTCAGCGCAATGATGATGCGGGGTCGGCTCACACTGCCGCCGCGACGCGACGTGCCCGCGATCGTCGTCTGCGGGGTGCTCTGGTTCGGCGTCTACAACGTGGCGCTCAATCAGGGAGAGCGGCTGGTGGACGCCGGCACCGCGGCGATGCTCGTCAACGTCGCGCCGATCATGATCGCCGTGCTTGCCACGTGGGTGTTGCGGGAACGGCTTTCGTCCTGGCTGCTGGGAGGACTGCTCGTCGCGTTCGCCGGAGCCGCGGTGATCGCCGTCGGGTCCTCGCGCCATCACGGCGGGCTGAGTGGGGTGCTGCTGTGCGTGCTGGCGGCCGCTGCCTACACGGTTGCGGTGGTGATCGAGAAACCGTTGCTGACGCGGATCTCGCCGATCGCGGTGACCTGGGCAGCGTGCGTCGTCGGAGCCGTCGCCTGCTTGCCCTTTCTGCCGGGCTTGGTGTCCGAGCTGCGCAGCGCTCCGGCATCGAGCACGCTGCTCGTCGCCTACCTGGGCATTGGGCCCACGGCAGTCGCCTTCACGACCTGGGCCTATGCGCTCTCGCGCAGTACCATGGCGCGCCAGGGTGCCACCACATACCTGGTGCCGCCGCTCGTGATCGTGCTCAGCTGGCTCACGCTCGGCGAGGTGCCGGGCCTGGTCGCGATCGGAGGCGGTGCGATCTGCCTCGTGGGGGTGGCGCTGACGCGGCGGCGTGCGGGCGCGCTGAGCCGAGTCGGCGACTAGGGCAGATCGGCGACGATATCGCCCAGGGGGCGGCGGCGGCCGGTGTGAAACGGCAGTTCCTCGCGCGTGTGCCGGCGGGCCTGCGCGCTGCGCAGAACGCGCATCAGATCGACGATCGGCTCGAGCTCGTCGCATTCGAATGCCAGCAGCCATTCGTAATCCCCAAGCGCAAAGGCGCTGACGGTGTTCGCGCGCACCTCGGGCCGGCTTCGCCCCATCATGCCGTGCTCGCGCAACATCTCCGAGCGCTCCTCCTCGGGCAGCAGGTACCACTCCAGCGAACGCACGTAGGGGTAGACCGACACGTACTTTCGCGGCTCCTCGCCGCGCATGAACGCCGGTGTGTGTGATTTCGCGAACTCGGCCTCGCGGTGCACGCCGATCGCCGACCAGGCCGCCCGCAAGGACTGGCCGAGGGCGCTCTGGCGGAACGCGATCAGGGCGTCCTGCACCGCATCGGCGCTGTGACCGACGAGCCACAGGAGCATGTCGGCGTCGGCCCGGTAGCCGGTGACGGTATAGGCGCCGCGCAGGGTCGCGCCGCCGGCGTCGAGCACCTGCTCCGCCTGGGTCGCTGCCGCGGCTCGCTGTCCTGAGGCCAACCGCCGGTCCGGGTCGGCGGCGAAGCTCGCGTAGAGGGCGTAGGTCGGTCCCAGGGGCTCGACGGTGCCTGCTTCGGCACTCATCGCTCAGCGCCGGCGCGCCTGCGCGTCGAGTGCCGGGTTCGCGAATCCGCCGTCGGCCGGATTGATCGTCAGCCCCGGCGGCACGATCGCGTCGATGCGGTCCAGCAGCGCGGCGTCGAGCGAGATCGCCGCCGCCGGCAGCTGGGATTCGAGGTGCTCAGCGGTCCGCGGGCCGATGATCGCCGCGGTGACGGCCGGGTGATTGATGACCCACGCGATCGCCAGCTCGATCAGTGACATCCCGGCCTCCTGCGCCAGTTGCGCGAGTGCGTCGGCGGCGTCGAGCTTGCGCTGGTTGGCGGCCAATGTCAGATCGAAGCGCTGGGGGATCCGCTCGGACCGGCGCGACTGCGGCGCCTGCGCCCCCTTGCGATAGCTGCCTGATAGCCAGCCGCCGGCAAGCGGGCTCCACGGGATGACGCCGATGCCGTCACGCAGGCAGCTTGGCAGGACGTCGGACTCGATTCCCCGGGCGAGCATTGAGTACGGCGGTTGCTCGGTGGCGAAGCGCTCGAGGCGGCGATCGCGCGAGACCCATTGCGCCTCGACGATCTGCGACGCTGGAAACGTGGATGACCCGATGTAGCGGACCTTGCCGGCCCGAACGAGATCGGTGAGCGCCGAGAGTGTCTCCTCGATGTCGGTGTCGGCCTCCGGGCGGTGGATCTGGTAGAGGTCGATCCAGTCCGTCTTCAGGCGGCGCAGCGAGTTTTCCACCTCGCGGATGATCCAGCGGCGTGAGTTTCCGCGGTCGTTGGGGCTCTCCGCCATGTCGCCATGGACCTTCGTGGCCAGCACGACGTCGTCGCGCCGCCCATCGGCCAGCGCCTTGCCGACGATCTCCTCCGACTCGCCCCGGGAGTAGACGTCCGCGGTGTCGATGAAGTTGATCCCCGCGTCGAGCGCGCGGTGGATGATCCGAACGGAGTCGTCGTGGTCCGGGTTACCCCAGCCGCCGAACATCATCGCGCCGAGGCAGAGCGGACTGACCTTGACGCCGGTGCGACCGAGAACGCGGTACTCCATGCACGAAACCTAGCGAACGAAGCGTGGTGACCTCGGACCACGCGACGAGGCGCAGTCGCGGGGGAGGGCGGGCGGGCACGCGAAGCTCGGTCGAGTTGGTAGCGTGAAGGCACGCGCATGACCGAGACGCCGACGGCGAAAGGCTCACTTCGCAGGATTGCCACGCTCGCCGCGGCCGGCTGTGCGGCCCTCGTCGCGACGATCGCAGCCGGCCGGCGCTGGGCGCCCTGGCGCGGCGGGTCTGATGAGGATCCGCAGGACCGTCACCTCGCCGAGGACGAGATGGAGGCGCTCGCGACCGGCGAGGGCATGCCGGAAGCCCGCGAGCGCTGACGGCTGGGCGGCGCGGCACGCCGGCACGGGCCAGATGACGGCCGTTTTCGCCGATCGCCGCGATGGCGGACGCCGGCTCGCCGGGCGGCTGCTCGCACTGGCGCCAGAGCTGCCGGTGGTCGTCGCGCTTCCGCGCGGAGGCGTGCCGGTCGGCTTCGAGGTCGCCGGGGCACTCGCCGCGCCGCTGGACGTGCTCGTCGTCCGCAAGCTTGGTGCGCCACGCAACCCCGAGCTCGGAGTGGGAGCCATCGCAGAAGGCGGGGCGGCGGTGTTCGACGTGGCGGCCGCCGCGAGTGCCGGTATGGCACAGGCGGCGCTCGACGCCACGCTGCGGCGCGAACGCGAGGAGCTGCGCCGCCGAGTCGAGCGCTACCGCGGGGGTCGCGCGCGCATTGATCTCCGCGGGCGCACGGTGATCGTGGTCGACGATGGACTCGCGACCGGACTGAGCGCGCTCGCCGCGGTGCGGGCGCTGCGCGCCGAAGGCGTTGCCCGCATCGTCGTCGCGGTTCCGGTCGGCGCGCGGGAGTCGATCGCCATGCTCGGCGCCGAGGCCGACGAGGTCGTTTGCCACACGATCCCGGCGCAACTGCTCTCGGTTGGGCGCTGGTACGCCGACTTCTCGCCCGTGTCAGACGACGAGGTGATCTCGCTGCTGGCTGGCGGGGGAGGGCTTGACACAGCCACTCGGTAAGTGCTAGCTTACGGTAAGTGGCAACTTACGCACAGGCCATTCAGGCGCTCGGCGACCCAACCCGGCGTACGATCTTCGAACGCCTGGCCGAGAGGCCAAGTGCGGTCGGTGAGTTGGCGCGCGGCCTTCCGGTGAGCCGGCCGGCGGTCTCGCAGCACCTGCGCGTGCTCAAGCAGGCCGGCCTGGTCAATGACCGCAGGGACGCCAATCGCCGGATCTACAGCCTTGACCCGATGGGGGTGGGGGCGCTACGCGCCTACTTCGATCGCTTCTGGACGCAGGCACTCGACGCCTTCAAGACCATCGCCGAACAACAGGATGAGAGGATCGAATGACAACCGGAGCGACGGACACGGTAGTTCACGCCGCGATCGTGGTGGATGTCGGGATCGAGCGGGCGTTCTCGGTGTTTACGGACGGCATCGACTCGTGGTGGCCTCGCGAGCACACGATCGGTGCGGCGCCGCTGGCCGAGATGGTGCTTGAGCCGCGGGTCGGCGGCCGAGCGTACGGTCGCGACATCCATGGCGGCGAGTCCGACTGGGGCCGCGTTCTCGCCTACGAGCCACCGCACCGCGTCCTTGTCAGCTGGGACATCAATCTTCTGTGGTCGCACGAGGCCGATCCGGCGAGGGCCAGCGAGTTCGAGGTGAGCTTCCGCGCCGAGAGCCCGACACGCACTCGCGTTGAGTTGGAGCATCGCCACCTTGAGCGCCACGGCGACGGCTGGGAGCAGATGCGCGACGCCGTCGGCTCGCCCAACGGCTGGAGCAGCGGCCTCGAGGCGTTTGCCGCTGCGACGGCGACGGCGGTGGACTGAGGACTACCCCACGTCGTTCGCCGCAGTGGTCGCGGACCGAGCGGGCGAGGAACACAACGCGAAGCCAACGCCCGCAGCCAGGGAGGGCGCGAGGACGACGGATCCGCGACGTGGCCACCGCGACAGCGTGTGAGCCCAGGTGGCAGAGCTTCCGTGCCGGCGCTGAGCCGGCGCGCTCAGAGGATCCCGGTCAGCACGAGCGCGCCGATGACGATCAGCACGAGTGCGGTGGAGGCGTTGCCCCAGCGCTCGAGCCAGCGGCCGCGGACCTGGTAGCCGCCGAAGCAGGCAGCCAGCGTCAGGACGACGATTGTTGCGATCGTCACCGCGGCGAAGATGACGAGTGAGCCGATCGCGGTCGCCACGCCCGCCGTGGTTGCCGCGAGAAACACTGGGAGGATCGTCAGGTCCGGCGAGGCTGCTGCGCCGAACGGCACCATCACGGCCGCCAGGCCGTGCAAGCGGCCGGGTGATGATTCGCCGCGCCGCTCACTGGGCACCGGCGATTGCGAGTCGCCGCCCTCGTGGGGGTGGTGGTGTGCGTGCTCGTGGCGATGTTGTCCGCCCAGCTCGGCGATCGCGAAACCGAGGCCGGTTGCGATCAGCAGGCAGCCGATGATCGCGTCCTGCGCGCTCTGCACGGCGGAGCGAAACTGGAGTCCGACGACGATGATCACAGCGCCGAGCGCGATCGAGACGACCACGTGGGCGATCCCCGCCAGGCCCGACAGCCGCGCCATCCGGGCCGGCGGATAGCGGCGAGCGCGTCCGAGCACGGCCAGCGGCACCCAGTGGTCGGGCAGGACCGCATGACCGAAGCCGACGCCTGCGGCCGCTGCGAGCAGGGCCGGTGTGGCGGCGCTCACCGCGACACCGCGCGCAACTCGGCGCGCGGGCGCCTCGCGCGCAGGTGCTCGGTGTGGGCCACGGCCTCGGCGAGCAGGACGCCGACGTGGTCGTCGTAGAGCGAGTAGATCACGCTCTTGCCCCGGCGGGCGCCGACCACGAGACCGAGATGGCGCAGCACGCGGAGCTGTTGCGACACGGCCGACTGCTCCATCGAGACCTCTCGTGCGAGCTCGCCGACCGAGCACGCACCAGCGCCGAGGCGGCTCAGGATCGCCACCCGGCTCGGCGTCGAAAGAGCCTGCATCGTCTCGGCGACGACGCCGGCGGTTTCGCGGTCCAGGTACTTCAGATTCGCGCTGTGGCTACGGCTCACGCGCCGAGTTTAACATGAACACCTAGTCAGATGTTGGCAATACGGACGCGCTCGGCCGGGCCCGGCCGCGCCGCCTCAGCCCGCGAGCGCGCAACGCGCGAGTTCCTCGACCAGCGCGTCAGCGAGCTGCTCGGCCGCGAGCGCGACGGGGGGCGACGGCGGCTCGCCGGGCTCGAACCGGCTCGCCTCGATGCCGTAGACGCTGACCTGGGCTGGCAGGCGGCCCAGGGCACGGGCGAGCTCGATCGCGTCCGCGAGCCCGAGCGCGTGGGTCGAGACGGCGAACAGCGCCGACGGCAGTGGCCCGGCGGCCGCGTCGATGCGATACACGGTTCCCGGTGTACCGCCCGAGCACACCGCGTCAACGATCCACACGGCCGCAGCCCCATCGCAGGCCTCGATCAGCTCGATCGGCTCGCCGGCGTGCTCGACCACCTCCACGCCAGCCGGGCGCCGGGCACCCACCGCCGCGGCCACGAGGAGCCCGGCGCCGTCGTCGCCACGCCAGCGGTTGCCGACGCCGATCAGCTTCACACGCGTTCGATGTCGAGCTTCAGGAAGTGCGTCGCGCAGGAGATGCAGGGGTCGTAGTTGCGGATCGTCTGCTCGCAGCGGATGCTCAGCTCGGCGTCGGGCAGCTCGAGTGAGCGCTCGATCACGCCGCGCAGGTCGGCTTCGATCGCGGTCTGGTTCTGCGAGGTCGGCGGCACGATCACGGCATCGAGGATGGTTCCCTCCGCGTCGATCTCGTAGCGGTGGTAGAGCAGCCCGCGCGGCGCTTCGCTGACGCCGTGGCCGACGCCGGCCCGCGGCGTGACCTCGATCGCCGGGGCGTCCGGCTCCTCGTAGGCGGCGATCAGCGCGAGCGCCTCGTCAACGGCGTGCACCAGCTCGACGCAGCGCACGACGATGCTGCGGAACGGGTTGTGCTCGGGGGAGCGCAGCCCGACGCCGGCCGCGGCCTCGCGGGCGAGCGCCGTCAGCTCGTCGTAGCTGGTCGCGAAGCGGGCGAGGGGCCCCACGACGTAGGTGCTGCCGTTGGTGCGCTGCGAATGCAGCGCGTGCGACCACGGCACGTGGGACTCGACGAAGTGCGTCATGTAGTCGGCCGCCGCGATGTCGAGGCCGGCATCGGAGACCACGCGGCCACGGTCGATCGGATATTCGCCCGGCGCGGACAGCGCGACCAGTTCGAAGTCCTGCTCGTAATCGGGGAAGTCGAGCGTCGCGGTCAGCGTCACAGCACCCAGCGCGATCTCGCGCGCGCGCTTGAGCCCTTCGACGAGCGTGGCGAGCTCGGCCTTGCGCGGCACGCGGTGAAGGCCCCCGACGCGCAGGTTGATCGGGTGCACCTCGCGCCCGCCGACGACGCGCATCACCTCGTTGCCAGCCTTCTTCAGCTTCAGGGCGTCAGCGACGATTGCGGGGTGCTCGCGCGCCATCTCGACCGCGCCCGCGTAACCGAGGAAGTCGGGGGCGTGGAGCATGAAGACATGCAGCGCGTGACTTTCGATCCACTCGCCGCAGTAGAGCAGGCGCCGCAGCGCTCGCAGCTGGCCGCCGACCTCGACACCGCAGAGGCTCTCCATCGCGGTCACCGCGCTCATCTGGTAGGCGACTGGGCAGATGCCGCAGATCCGCGAGGTGATGTCGATCGCCTCGGCGAAGTCGCGGCCACGCAGGAACGCCTCGAAGAAGCGCGGCGGCTCGTAGATGTCGAGCGCCACCTCGGTGACCTCGCCGCCTTCGATTCGCACGCGCATCGCTCCCTCGCCCTCGACCCTGGCGAGCGTGCTGGTGCGGATCGTTCTTGTGCGCTTGTCAGTCACCGTGCGATCCGGCCCCGGCGAACGGCTCGGCGCTCGCGTTGAAGGTGTGGAAGAGGTGGTCGATCACGGTCTCGGTGGCGTCCAGGCCGCGCATCTGCCGCGTGAGAGCGCCGACGTTCGGTGTCTCCATCGGGCCGAAGCAGCCATAGCAGCCGCGGTTGTAGGAGGGGCAGATCGCACCGCACCCGGCGTGGGTGACGGGCCCGAGGCACGGTGTTCCGCGGGCGACGGTCACGCAGACCGTGCCGCGGCGCTTGCACTCCATGCAGACACTGGTCGTGGCGATCTGGGGGCGCCGGCCGGCCAGCTGGGCGCCGATCACCTCGAGCAGCTGGCGCTTGTCGATCGGACACCCGTGCAACTCGAAGTCGACGGCGACGTGTTCACAGATGGGGGTGGAGGTCGCAAGCGTCGAGATGTACTCCGGCTGCGCGTAGACGAGCGCGATGAAGTCGTCGACGTCGGCGAAGTTGCGCAGCGCCTGGATCCCGCCGGCCGTCGCGCAGGCGCCGATCGTGACGAGGCGACGCGAAACGCGGCGCACCTTCTGGATACGTTCGCGGTCCGCGGCGGTCGTGATCGAGCCCTCGACGAGCGAGAGGTCGTAGGGGCCGGCGACGGTCGCGCTCGTGGCCTCCGGGAAGTAGGCGATCTCGACCTCGCCGGCGAGCGTCAGCAGCTCGTCCTCGCAATCCAGCAGTGAGAGCTGGCAGCCGTCGCAGGAGGAGAACTTCCAGACGGCGAGCTTCGGGCGACGGCGGGCCGCGGCGCTCACAGCTCGCGCACCCCCATCAGGGGCTCGAGCGTGTCGTAGCTGTAGACCGCCCCGTCGCGGCAGACGAGCGTCGGTCCGAGCTGGCAGTGCCCGCAATGGCCAACGGCGCAGCGCATGTTGCGCTCCATCGAGAGGTAGATCTGCTCGGAGGCGACGCCGCGCTCGCGCAGCGCCGTGACACTGAAGTGCATCATCACCTCCGGCCCGCAGACCAGCGCGATCACCGTCGCGGGGTCGAAGTGGGCTGCGTCGATGAGCTTGGGCACGACACCGACCTTGCCGGCCCAGTCAGGGCGCGCCGCGTCGACGGTCACATCGACGCTCAGCTTCCCGCGCCGGCGCAGCGACTCCAGCTCGCGCCGGAACAGCAGGTCGCCGGGCGAGCGGCCGCCGTAGAGCAGCGTCACCTCGCCGTAATCCTGGCGCGTGCGCTCGAGCGCCTGGACCGCGGTTCGCAGCGGTGCGAGGCCGACTCCGCCGGCGATCACGAGCACGTCGTGTCCGACCGCGTCGTGCACGGGCCAGGTCGTTCCGAACGGCCCGCGCACGCCGAGTACCGCTCCCTGCCTTGCGCTGGCGATCGCGGCGCTCACCGCACCGACGGCCCGCACGGTATGGACGAGCAGCCCGTCGTGCGCGCCGGAAACCGAGATCGGTATCTCGCCGACGCCGAATGCGTAGACCATCGTGAACTGGCCGGGGCCGGGCGAGATCGGAGCGCCCACGAGCGGCTCGAGTGTCAGCGTCCAGGTGTCGGAGGTTTCGCGCCGGCGGCTGCGCACGCGGAACGGCTGCGGAACCATCGCGCCGGACGCTGGCGCGGCGAGCTCAGGACCGGCCGACATGGCCGTACACGTCGAGCAGGCGCAGGCGCGTCCACTGGAGGCGCTCGATCAGCGTCTGCGCAAAGCGCGAGACGAGCTCGTAGCCGAGGGCCGGGTCGGCGTCGCACTTGGCGCGCAGGCAGGCGCCGTCGAACGCCGTTGCCCGCACGCCCGTCAGCGCATGGGCGTCGAAATGCCAGCGGTGGGGCTCAAACAGCCAGGACCAGCCGAGCACGTCGCCGGCCTCGAGTGTTTCGATCACCAGCGGTCCGCTGGTGGAGGCGTAGGCCTCGATCGAGACGCTGCCGTGGCGCAGCAGGTAGAAGATGTCCGCCTGTTCGCCCTCGCGGAAGATCAGCGCACCCGGCTCGAACTGCACGTTCGAGCCGCAGCCCGCGACCAGCTCGAGCGTCTCGGTTCGCAGGCCGGCGAAAAACGGCGCGTCCTTCATGAGTTCGGCGAGCGTCGTCATCTCGGCGCCCCGTCGGTGTCGCGGATCGCGGCCAGTTCCTCGGTGACGTCGATGCCGACCGGGCACCAGGCGATGCAGCGGCCGCAGCCGACGCACCCCGAACTGTCGAACTGGTCATGCCAGGTGCCGAATTTGTGCGTGAGCCACTGGCGGTAGCGCGAGCGGCCCGAGCGACGGACGCTGCCGCCGTGCAGAAATGAATGCTCCAGCGAGAAGCAGGACTCCCAGACGCGGACGCGCTCGGCCTGCGTGCCGGCGAGGTCGCTGACGTCCTCCACGCTCGTGCAGAAGCAGGTCGGGCAGACCATCGTGCAGTTGCCGCAGGTGAGGCAGCGTTCGGCGACCTCGTCCCAGCGGGGGTTCTCGAGGTTGCGTGCGAGCAGATCGCGCAGGTCGCCGGTCTCGACGGTTCGCGTCATCCGCGCCGCGGCGCTCGTCACGGCGTCCTGCGCGGCGGCGAGGTCGCGCGGCAGGGCCTCGCTTCCGGGGAGCTCGCCAAGGATCTCGGCGCCGCGGTCGGAGCCCGCCCGCGCCAGGAAGCGGTGACCGCCGTCCAGCAGCTCACTGAGGACGAGGTCGCATTCGCCGCGGATCTGGGGGCCGCCGCCCATCGAGACGCAGAAGCAGGTGTCGGCGGGCTCGAAGCAGTCCACTCCGACGACGAACGTGCCGTCGCGGCGGAGCGCGTAATCGGCGTCCTGGTAGGTGCCGCCGAGCAGCACGCGATCCTGGACCGCGATCGCGCGCAGCTCGCAGCCGCGTACGCCGACGAAGGCCAGCGGCGGATGCTCGCTGTCATCGGCCTCGACCTCGAATCCCTCGCCGCTGCGGTGCGAGCGCCAGATGCGCAGGCGCGCCGGCAGCAGAAACTGCTTCCAGGAGTGCGGGCCCACGGCATAGCCGAAGCGCGCCTCGTCCGCGCGCCGCGTGACGCGGTAGCGCCCCGGTTCCTGCGCGTCGGTCCAGCCGATCGGCAGCTGGTCTGCCGACTCCAGGTCGTCGTAGACGATCGCCCCGTCACGCAGCCTGGGGCCGAGCACGCGGTAGCCGCGAGCGCGAAGAGCCGACCCAAGCGATTGGAGCGCGTCAGGTTCGAGAACGGCGCTGTCGAGCTGGGTCACTGGCACCTTTCTTGCAGGTTCCCGCAGACGAGCTTGGGCCTGCATCCGTGCAGATCGCGACGCGGGCTGCGGAAGGACCGCAGGTTTCGCGACGCGGGCGAGCGCCCGGTCGCTCATCACTCTACGGCGCGGGGCCGATGCATACGGTATGAACCTCGCCGCCAACGACGCGTCCCGCAGCGCAGCGCGCGCGGAGGCCGAGGCAGCCGTTGCGGTCGCCGAGCGGGGGCTCGAGTCGTGGCGGCAGGCAAAGGCTGAGTGGCTTGCGTCGTTCTCCGCGTTCGTCGCGGCCGAGGCGACATCTGCGCCCACGGCGCTGGCAGGCGCCGGCCGCGCCGGCTGACCACACGCGGTCAGGCGCCACCGGGCGCGCCGCCGAGCACGCGCTCCGCCAGCCAGTCGTTGCAGAACGCCCCACGAGGATCCAGTCGAGCCTGGAGCGCCACGAAGTCGGCGTGGCGCTCGTAGCGCGGAGCGATGGCGTCCGCTCGCGCGAGGAACAGCTTTCCCCAATGCGGCCGCGGATGCAACGGAGCTAGCGCGGCCTCGATCTGCGCGAGCAGTGACTCCACGCGCCGCTCCTCGCGAAGCCAGGTGAAGTGGAGACCGACGGCGTCGCGGCGGTACTCCGGGCTCATCCAGAGCTCGTCGGCGGCGACCGTGCGGATCTCGCCGATGTGGAGCAGCGGGCGGATCTGTGGGGCGAGCCGGCGGAGAGCCTCGATCGCGGCGCGCGCGTCGGCGCGCGCGAGCAGGTACTCGGACTGGAGCTCCTCGCCGGCGCTTGGAGTGAACTCGAGCCGGAAGTGCGACAGGCGGTCGTGCCACGGGCCCGCCGCGCCCAGTTGCGGCGTGCAGGCGGCCGGGTCGCCGCCTGGGATCGGGTGCACCTGCGCAGCCGCGGCGCGGGCGCCAAACAGCTCGCGCGGGGCCGCGATCTCGGCGTTCACGCGGCGCTTGACCCACAGCTGCCCCGCCTCGTCGCCCCAGCGCGTGAACACGCTCACGCTGTAGCCGGCGGCCGTCAGCTCGTCGAAGCTCTCGTCCAGCGCCTGCCAGGAGAGACCCTCGTAGACGACCTGGCTGACCTCGTAGGCCGGCTCGACGTCGAGCGTTACGCGCGTGATCGCGCCGAGCGCCCCAAGTCCGACGACGAGTCCATCGAAGTCGGGATCGCCGCGGCGCGCTCGGATCAGCTCGCCGGTGGAGGTCACCAGCTCGAGGCCGGCCACGGCGGTGGCGAGGTTGCCACAGCGGTCGCCGGATCCATGCGTCGCCGTGGAGACCGAGCCCGCGAGCGAGATGTGCGGCAGCGATCCGAGGTTCGCGAGCGCCAGGCGCTCCGCCGCCAGCTCCCGGGCAAGCTCGCCATAGGTGATCGCGCCCGAGCACGTCACGGTGCCCGCTGCGCGATCCACATCCAGCTCGCACGGCAGACCGCGCAGCGACACGAGCTCGCTCGAATCGGCGATCGTGTTGAAGGAGTGGCGCGAGCCGAGCACGTGGATCCGCGGCGCCCTCGCAAGGAGCTCGCGCAACTCGTCGACGCTCGCCGGCCGCTGAACGTGCTCGGCGGTGTAGACGACGTTGCCGGCCCAATTGACCTCTCGCACCGCCCGGGACGCTATCGCGCTGCGGTCAAGCGCCGGGTGGCGAACCGCCGCCGCCGGGCGCCGGCGCGGCGAGCGTGATCGATCGCGCGGCCGCCTCGAGCATCTCGACGCAGACGTCGAGGGCGATCGCGGTGGAGTCGAGCGTGACGTGGTAGAGCGACGGATCGCTGATGTCGACGCCGTAGAAGTGGTGCGTGTAGGTGTGGTGGGCGCGGTCCTGGCGGCGCTGTCGCTCGCGGGCCGTGGGCTCGTCGATGCCCTCGAGCTCCATCGCCTGGCTGACCCGGCGATTTGGTGGGCCGTCGAGGCGGACCCGCAGGACGCGTTCGTCGTCGCGCAGGAGGATCGCCGCGCCGCGGCCGAGGATCACGCCGCGGCCGGTCGCCGCCTGGCGCGCCAGCACCTGCTCCGTCGCCTCGCGGAAGTCGGCCGCCGTCGCCAGCGCCGCGGGCGTCCCCGACGGGGTCGCGATGTCCTGGCCGATGAATCCGCGCAGCATCCGCTCGAGCCAGTTCGCGCTGAGCTGCTCGTCATGCGCCTCGGCATCGTCGAAGGGGACGGCGAGCTGCTCGGCCACGGCCGCGGGGATCGCCCGGTCGAGAAACGGGACTCCGAGGCGCTCTGCGAGTGCGGGGCCGATCCGGCTGCCGCCAGCGCCGTAGGAGCCGGAGATTGTGACCAGAGTGCTCAATTGACAACCCTTTCCGCGCTCGCCGCCGGGGCGCTGGGGCGCCGCTGCGTGCTCGAGCTCTCATCGTCACGGTAGTGGTATTTGCCGCCGCGCAGCCAGGACGCCCCCGCCGCAACCAGGCAGGCGATGAACGCGAAGGTGAAGGCGACGCTCAGAGCGCTCGTGAAAGGGCCGCTGATCAGTCGCGGAAAGAACGAGCGGCTCGTCAGCGCGGCTGCCTGCGAGGCGGTCAGCGAGTGCAGATGCGGTCCGAGCAGCTGAGCGACCGGGTTGTAGCCGAGGAACGCTGCGAACAGTGACGCCACCGGCGGCAGATGCGCGATCGAGCGCGCCTGCGCCAACGGCAGGCCGTGCGCTGTGAGGCCCGACTGCAGGGCCGCCGGCAGGTGGGCCGAGAGCCCGACGATCATCAACGAGAAGAAGATGCCGATCGAGAGGACCATCGCCGAGTTCTGGAAGGTCGCCGCCATCCCGGCGCCGACGCCGCGCTGGGCAGGCGGCAGGCTGTTCATGATCCCGGCGCGGTTCGGCGACGCGAATAGACCCATCCCGATCCCGTTCAGCAGAAGAACCCCCGCGAAAGCGGCATAAGGAAAATTGACGGGCAGGCGCTCCAGCAGCAGGAACGAGATCGCGGCGACGATCATGCCGGCAGTTGCGAACGGGCGGGCACCGTAGCGGTCTGACAGCAGGCCCGACAGCGGCCCGGCGACCAGGAAGCCGGCGGTCAGGGGCACCATGTAGATGCCGGCCCACAGGGGCGTGCTCGCGAAGCTGTAGCCGTGTTCGGGCAGCCACACGCCCTGCAGCCAGATGATCAGCACGAACTGGAGCCCGCCCCGGCCGATCGCGGAGAGCAGGCTGGCGAGGTTGCCCGCGGCGAAGGCGCGGATGCGGAAGAGCTGGAGGTGAAACATCGGTTGCGCCACCCGCGTCTCGATCACGCAGAAGATCGCCAGGACGGCGATGCCGCCGATCAGTTCGGTGAGCACCTTCGGGCTCGTCCAGCTCATCGTGTGTCCGTGGTATGGCTGGATTCCGTAGGTGATGCCGACCATCACCGCGATCAACCCGACCGCGAAGGTGATGTTTCCGAGCCAGTCGATCTTCGCCGGCCGCCGCTCGCTGAGGTCCACGAGCTTCACGTAGGCCCTGAAGGTCCCGAACAGCCCGAACGGCACCGACACCAGGAACACCAGCCGCCACTGCACGGGGGCCAGCAGGCCGCCGAGGATCAGACCCATGAAGGATCCGGCGATCGCGGCGACGCCGTTGATCCCGAGCGCGAGGCCCCGCTGGTTCTCGGGGAACGCGTCGGTGATGATCGCGCCGGAGTTCGCGAACAGCATCGCACCGCCGATTCCCTGCCCGATCCGCATGCCGATCAGCCACAGCGCGCCGGCGCTGCCCTTCAGCCAGGTCGCCGCCAAAAGCAGCGAGAACACGGTGAACACCGCGAAGCCGAGGTTGTACATCCGCACGCGCCCGTACATGTCGCCGAGCCGGCCGAAGCTGACGACGAGCACGGCGGTCACCACGAGGAAGCCGAGGATCATCCACAGCAGGTAATTCGTGTTGCCCGGCGTGAGTGGATTGAGGTCGATGCCGCGGAAGATGTCGGGCAGCGCGATCAGCAGGATCGAGGAGTTGATCGTCGCCAGCAGGACGCCGATCGTCGTGTTGGAGAGCACGATCCACTTGTAGTTGGCGGCGGGCGGCGCGGTCGGGCGCCGCGGCGCCAGGCGGCGGCCGGACCTGGCGATCTGCGGCGTTGGGTCGGGACCGCGGTCAGCCAACGGCGCGGCGCTCCGGCGTGCGGTGACGGGCCGTCGGCAGCTCAGCCGGCGTCCTCGGCAGGCCTCGCGCTGCGCTCACGTGCTCGACGGCGCCTGCAAACCGTGCGTCCGCACCGCCCGTGACCCCTTCGGCCTTCACGCCACGATGTTCGCACCTGCGCTGGGCGGGCGCCTGCGCCGCCGGTAGTCTGCGGCGCATGGAGCGGGGGCGCGTCGCCCAGTGGTTCAGCGGCTACAGCTCGGCGCTTGCGAAGCGGGATCTGCGCTTCCTCTTCGCCGGGCTGGTCGTGTCGGCGACCGGTAGCTGGGCCTACAACGTGGCGTTGCTCGCGTTCGTGTTCGACCGCACCCACTCACTGGCCTGGGTTGGCGTGGCCGGCCTTGTCCGTTTCATCCCGGCGCTCCTGCTGAGCGCGTACGGCGGTGTGCTCGCCGAGCGTACCGAGCGCGTGCGGCTGATGTTCGGGGCGGACCTCGTGTGCGCGCTCTGGCAGGGCGCGCTGGCGCTCGTCGCGGCCACCGGTGCGCCGCTCGCTCTTGCGTTCGCGTTCGCGGCGCTGACGTCGGCCACCAACGTCGTCTACAGCCCGTCTGTGGCGGCGACGATCCCGTCGGTCGTCGGCGAGGACGATCTCGTCGCGGCCAACGCGTTGAACGGCACGATCGACAACCTCGTCGTGATCGCCGGGCCCGCTGTGGGAGCCGGGCTGCTGCTGATCGGCTCACCGGCAGCGGCATTCGCGGCGAACGCCGCGAGCTTCGTGCTGTCGGCGGCCCTGGTGTCGCGGATCCGCACCCGGAGCCGGCCGGTTGACGTCACGCAGGCGGGGACGGCGGGGCCGCTCGCGCAGATGGCTGTCGGTGTGCGGACGATCATCGCCCTGCCCGCGGCGCGCACGTTGGTCGCCTTCTGCGCCCTCGTGAGCTTCGTGTACGGGACCGACACGGTGCTGTTCGTCGGCGTCTCCGAGCACCGGCTGGCCACCGGGTCCGAGGGTTTCGGCTACCTGCTCGCCGGGCTCGGCGTCGGCGGCGTTCTGATGGCGGCAGCCGTCCACCGTCTCGCCGCATCGCGCCGACTCGCCCCGATCATCTTGGCGGGCGTCGCGGGCTACTGCCTGCCGACGGCGTTGCTGACCGTGATCACCAGCCCTGCGCTGGCCTTCGCCCTGGAGATCCTGCGTGGAGGCTCGACCCTGGTCGTCGATGTGATCGCGATCACCGCGCTGCAACGCGCGGTGCCCGCGGAGCAGCTCGGCAGGGTGTTCGGAGCCTTCTTCGCGTTCGTGCTCGGCGCGATCTCGCTGGGGACCGTGGTCACGCCGGCGATCGTCAGCACCTGGGGGTTGAACGCCGGGCTGCTGACGATGGCGTTCGCCCCGCTGGCGGTCGGGCTGCTCGGCTTCCCGTCGCTACTGGCGATCGACCGCCGGACGAGCGCCCGCACGCTGGCGCTGGCGCCGCGCGTCGCGGTGCTCGAGGGGCTCGGCATCTTCGCCACGGCCAGCCGGGCGGTGCTCGAGAGCCTGGCCGCCGCCGAGACCGAGCTCGCCTTCGCGGCTGGGACCACGATCGTGCGCGAGGGGGATGGCGCGGATGCGATCTACGTGCTGACCGAAGGGGAGGTCGAGGTCAGTGCCCATGGCGAGACGGGCGGCCCCGACCGCGTCCTGCGGCGGATGACGGCGCCCACCTACTTCGGCGAGATCGGCGTGCTCGAGCACATCCCGCGAACCGCGACCGTCAAGGCGCTGGGGGATTGCGTGTGCGCGCGGATCGCCGGCGAAACGCTGCTCGCCGTCCTGACCGCCGCTCCGCCTTCGGCGACGATGATGGAGAACGCTCGCAGCCGCCTGGCGGTCACACATCCCTCGCGTGAGCTGACCTTCGCCGCCGACTGAGGCGGGCGTTGGTGCGCGCGGGTGCGCGTGCTAGTGCATGGTCGCGAGCGGCGCGGGGCGGCTCTTTGTTGCGCGGCGCCGGCGGAGCTGTGCGCCCGGCATGACGCAGCGCAGCGTCAGGTACCCGGTGACGGGCAGCGCCCACGCCAGGTAGGTCTCATTCAGCAGGCTGGCGTTCCCGGTCGCCGCGATCGGGTGCGCGATCACCCACAGGGCCACGGCCGAAAGAACCGTGACGAGCGGGAAGCCCCGCCTGCGAAGCCCCTCGCTCGCGGCGATCGCGACGAAGAACGGGACGTGGTGGTAGCTCAGGGTCAAGGGGTCAAGCAGACAGCGGATCAGGAAGAGCAACGCGAGCAGCATCAGCGCGTCCGCGGCCGTCGGCTTGGGGAAGCGGCGCCAGAAGAGCAGTGCCAGCGCGGCGCCGACCGCGAGCGCAAGCGGGTGAGTCAGCGCCGAGAGGCCTGCCGAGATCCCGTAGCTATTGCCGCGTCCGAGTACGAAGCTGACGCTGTTGGCGTAGGCGAACCAGATGTTTGTTGGCGTGACGACGGCGGTTTGAGTGCCCGACAGCGCCAGGCCTGCGTGAAGATTCTGCGACAGGAAGCGGCTCGGGTCGCCGATCAACATCGGGGCGAGCATGAGCGCGGCGACACCGGCCGCAACCGCCAGCAGGCGCAGGCGACCTCGCGGGCACACCACGAGCACCGGCAAGACCGCCAGCAGCGCCCACTGTTTCGTGGCGATCGCCAGGCCCAGCAGAAGTCCGGCCGCCAGCGGTCGCCCGCGGCTCGATACAACCACCGCGGCGGCGCACAGGAGCCCGCCGACCAGCTCCTCCGGATGTCCCCACCACAGCGCCTTGACGGTCAACGGTCCCGCCAGGATGAGGACCAGCAGGAAGGCCTGAAGCAGCGTGCGCCAGCGGCGCGGCGGCATCTCGTGCAGGAGCATCCCGGTCAGCGCCGCCGCCACCAGCAGGCAGATCAGGGCGCCAAGGCGGTATTGGAGCAGCAGGCCGGCGCCGGCCGAGCGCGAGAGGGCGACGACCGGCGCGCGCAGCACCAGCGTGAACGGGCCCATGAAGGGCTGCGTGTGGAAGAAGCGCGCGAGATGGCCGCCGGCTAGCGCACTGATCGGTGGGCCGGCGTAGTCGCAACCGCCACACGTCGGGCCCGGGTAGTCCGCGCCGACGGGCGAGGTGAAGGCCGCGTAGCTTGATGCGGCGACGGCCAGGGCCGCCAACCCGCCTCGGCGCAGAGTCCAGCGCATGACACGAGCGTCGGCGTGAGGGGCCGGATGCTTTAGCGCGTGGGGACCGTCGCGCCGGCCGCGCGGGCGTGGGGTGGCGAGCGCAGCTGCTCGCGAGACGCGCGCAGCGCTACAGTCACGCGGCGACGCTGGGGGTACCTTCGATCGCCTGCCGGGGCGTCTTGGCGCTGTTCGCCACGCTTGGACGGCTTCGGCCGGGGAAGGGGAGAGGTGTGGGAACCGGGGCAGCTCGGCGTGAATCTGGGGTCATAGGCCGGGAGTCGGAGCTCGCCGAGCTGCGCGAGTTCATTGACGGCAGTTCGTCGTGGGGCGCCATGACGCTCACCGGCGGGCCGGGAATCGGCAAGACGACGCTCTGGGAGGCCGGGATCGCGATCGCGGGCGAGAGCGGATTGCGGGTGCTCTCGGCCCGTTCGAGCAGCGCTGAGGCACAGCTCTCGTTCACGGCGCTGATCGACCTCTGCGACGGAATCGAGCCGGCCGCCTTGGCTGGACTGCCCGACCCTCAGCGCTTCGCGCTGGAGGCGGCCTTGCTGCGAACGGAGGCCACGGATGCTCCGCCGGGTCCGCACGCGATTGCGCTCGGGTTGCTCAACTGCCTGCGGATGCTCGCGGCCGCCTCGCCGCTGCTGGTCGCACTCGACGACATTCAGTGGCTCGACGCACCGTCGGCCGAGGTTCTCGAGTTCGTGGCGCGTCGAGTCGGCAGCACGCCGATTTGCTTCCTGCTCGCCAAGCGCGAAGGTCCTGCGACAGGACTCGAGCAGGCGCTGGGCCGCGGCCGGCTCGAATATCGCGAGATCGGACCGCTGAGCGTCGGCGCGACGCGGCGGCTGCTGTCAGAGCGGCTTGGCCTGAGCGTGTCCCGGCAGCTCCTTCGACGCATCGCCGAAATCACACTGGGCAACCCGCTGTTCGTGATAGAGCTCGGGCGCGCGCTGCTGGCGAGCGGGCTGCCGGAGCCGGGTGAGGACATCCCGCTCCCCGGCGGGATCGAAGAGATGCTGGGGACGCGCGTGGCGTCGCTCCCGTCTGGGGTGCGGCGGATCCTGGTGGCGGTCGCGTTGGGCGCCGACCTTCGCGTGGCCCAGCTCGTCGCGGTCGAAGGCGCCGCGGCGCTTGACGCCGCGGTCGAGTCCGGCGTGGTTGTAATCGCGGGGGATCGGGTGCGTGCCGCTCACCCGCTGCTGGCCGCGGCCGCAAAGACTGGCTCGCGCCCAGGCGAGCAGCGTGAACTACACCTCGCTCTGGCGGAGGTGGCCGGTGACGTGGAACTGCGGGCGATGCACCTTGCGCTGGCGGTGGCGCGCTTCGACGGCGATCTCGCCGTCACCGTCGCTGATGCGGCGACCGGCGCGTCGGCCCGCGGTGCGCGCCAGCAGGCCGTGGCGCTGGCTGAGCATGCTCTGCGTCTTACACCACCGAGCTCGCCGGTCCGTGCTGATCGCGTGCTCGCCCTCGGCCGATATCTCGAGGCTGCCGGCGAGATGGAGCGCCTGACTGAGCTGCTCTCGTCGGAGCTGGCGTCCCTGCCCGCGGGGGCGTCACGCGCGCGGGCGTGGCTGCTGCTGGCCGAGGGCACCGGCCCTAAGACGCTGAATGACATCGAGCACCACCGCGACCAGGCGCTGGCCGAGTGCGACGATGATCCGGGCCTGCGTGCCTTTGTGCTTGCGAAAAAAGCGGCGACCGCGGTCGGCAGCGCCGTGGCGCAGCTCGTCGAGGCGGAAGCATGGGCACGCGACGGCCTCCGCGGGGCGCGACGCGGCGGACCGGACGTCGAACGCCTGGCTCTGTACGGCCTGGCGTGGCCGCTCGCCCTGACCGGAAGGGCGATCGACGATCTCTGCGACGCCTCGCGCACCGCGTCCGATGTCTCGGCCTACATTGCCGCTTCGCCCGAGCGCGTGGCCGGGCAACGCCTCGTCTGGCGCGGAGAGGTGAGCAGGGCGCGGGCGGCGTTGACGCGATTGCTGACGCTCGCCGACGAACGCGGCGAACGCGAGTCCTACGCCCTGCAGCGGCTGCACATGTGCGAGCTGCACCTGCGCGTTGGCGAGTGGGACGCGGTTGGCGGCCACCTCGACGAGTGGGAACAGTCATCCGACCGCGCGCTGATGTTCCGGCCGAAGTACGAGCGCTGCCGCGCGCTGCTCGCCGCCGGTCGAGGTGACGCCGACGAAGCGAAGCGCTGGGCGCACCACGCCATCGCGCTGGCTGAGACCACAGGCTCCCGCTGGGACGGGCTGGAGGGGCTTCGTGCGCTCGGCATCGCCGAGCTGCTGGCACACGCGCCCGCATCGGCGCTGGCCAGCCTCCGCGCCGTATGGGAGCACACCGAGCGCGAAGGAGTGCTGGAGCCGGGTGTGTTCCCGGTCGCGCCGGACCTCGTCGAGGCGCTCGCGGAGCTCGGCGAGCTCGAACAGGCGAACGAGGTGACTGCGAGCCTTGCCGAGCGCTCCCGCGCGCAGGAGCACCCGTGGGGAAGCGCGACCGCAGAGCGCTGCGACGCTCTCGTGCGGCTGTCGCGAGGACGCTACGACGAGGCCGCCGCAACCGGGCTCGGTCATGCGGTGGCGGCCTACGAGGAGCTCGGCCTGCGCTTCGACGCCGCCCGGTCGCTTCTCAGCCTCGGCCGAGCGCAGCGCCGGTTCAAGCAGTGGGGCGCCGCCCGCCGCTCGCTCGAAGCCGCGCTGTCGCTGTTCGAGGAGATCGGCTCGCCCGGCTGGGCTGAGCAATCGCGCTCCGAGTTGGCGCGTGTCGGGGCTCGCCGACCGAGGCCGAGCGGCGATCTCACCGACGCCGAACGCCGGACGGCCGACCTGGCTGCCCACGGGCGCTCCAACGGCGAGATCGCGCGCGAGTTGTTCGTGAGCGTGCACACCGTTGAGGTGCACCTGTCCCGCGCTTACGCCAAGCTCGGCATCGGCTCGCGAGGCCAGCTCGCGAGCCGTCTGGCCGCCGAAGCCGGCCCTAAAGATTGAGGTTTTCCGCTATTGCGGCTCCGGCGGGGCGACCATACGGTGAGCCGGGATGCCGGAGTACCTGCTTGAGATGTACGTGGCACGCGACGATGCCCGTGCCGCCACGGACGGCGGCGAGCATGCCCGCGCTGCGGCCGAGGAGCTGACGCGGCGGGGGACTGCCGTCCAGTTCTGCCGCTCCATCTTCATCCCTGCCGAGGAGACGTGCTTCGTCCTGTTCGAGGCCGAGTCGGCTGACGCCGTGCGCGATGCCGCACGGCTTGCAGATCTGCCGTGCGAGCGCGTGAGCGCCGTGGCGGCCTTTCCGGGAGCTGTTCAAACCATGGAGGAGGGGCTGGCTCACCTCGTACCAGGCAAGCGTTCTGACTGGGCTGAGCGGTGCTCTGTGACGCCATCGTCCAGCAACCCCGAATCAACGCAGCGCCAATCAATCGGGCCATCTGGCCCGCAAAACCCCTCGTTAGGAGGCTAGATCATGAAAGCCATAGCGGCTGCGGCCGGCGTCGACGACCGGGTAGACGTCTTCTACCTCGACGACGCCGCCAGTATGCACTGGCTAAGTCCGGCGGCGGTCCCGGCGCTCGGCGGCGTCTTTACCTCGGCTCCCGTGGCTGTGAGTTCGTACGTCCAGCCGCCGCTGGTCCTCGAGCCCGAGCCACCCACGGTCATCGCCGGGCTCGGCGTCCAAGCCTCAGAAAAGGCGAGCCCAGCTCCCGTGGGCCAGTCCCCAACCGGTTCGGCCAAGCCTGCGTCAAAGGCGGCGCGGATCATCCGCCCTCCGGACGGCGAGGTCGTCCGCGTGCAGCAACTCGACGTCTTCGGCCTGGGGCTCGACTACGCCATGTATCACA
>Ga0302319_10002266_pt1 | contig 41890 bp, 48 predicted proteins | sample Bog_T0_2_FD_203319 | JGI IMG/M metagenome (GOLD analysis project Ga0302319, IMG submission 203319) | Peat permafrost microbial communities from Stordalen Mire near Abisko, Sweden - Bog_T0_2 | ecosystem: Environmental > Terrestrial > Soil > Wetlands > Peat | place: Sweden: Abisko, Stordalen Mire...
TATTGGCGGAGGCGAAGCCATCGATGGCATTGTTGATGTCACCCATGCCCAAGGTGGCGTAGCCGCCGAAGGCGTTCACGTCGATCAGGGCGTGGGCCGAGCTGGCCGTCAGGCCTAGGGCCAGGCCTAGCAGGGCGATGCGGGTCACGTTCATGGATCCTCCTTGGGGTGGGCAGGCGGGCGCGACCGTGGCGCTGACGCCCCATGCACCGAGGACGTTAGCGGGGGGCCTGTCCTGCGTCAAGGTAGCGCTCTGTGACATCTTTCACACTGGCTTCGACCACTTTCAGCAGGAAATCCAGCTCGGTCAGGCTGGTGCAAAGCGGCGGCATGAGCACGATGACCGGGCCCAGCGGCCGCAGGATCACGCCGTAGTCGCGGGCGCGGCGGCAGACTTGGGCGCCGATGGCGTCGGCGTAGGCATAGGGCGTGCGGTGGTACTTATCCTTCATCAGCTCGATGCCCACCATGAAGCCCGCCTGGCGGATCTCGCCGACATGGGGGCGCTCCAGCAGGCTGGGCAACGCCTGCCTCAACCGTTCGATCTTGGGCTGCAGCTTGGCCAGCGTGCGCTCGGTGGTGAACAGCTTCAGGCTTTCCAGGGCCACGGCGCAGGCGATGGGGTTGCCGGTGTAGGTGTGGCCGTGGAAGAAGGTCTTCTGCTCGGCGTAGGGATGCAGGAAGCCCTTGTAGACGCGCTCGCTGGCCAGCGTGGCGGCCAGGGGCAGCAGGCCGCCGCTGATGCCCTTGGCCACGGCCATCAGGTCGGGGCTGACGCCCTCCTGCTGGCAGGCGAACAAGGTGCCGCTGCGGCCGAAGCCGGTGGCCACCTCGTCGGCGATCAGCAGCACGTCGTGCTTGTCGCAGAGGCGGCGCAGGGATCTCAGCAGGCCGGCCGGGGCCTTCAGCATGCCGGCGGCGCCCTGCATCAGCGGCTCCACCACCAGGCCAGCCACCCTGCCTTTCTCTTTTTTCAGCAGGGCCTCCACCTGGGCCAGGGCCCGGGCCCCCTGGGCGGGGTCGCCGCTGCCGTAGGGCGTGGGCACCTGCAGGGTGGGGAAGAGCAGGGGCCGGTAGACCTGGTGGAACAGGTCGATGCCGCCCAGGCTGACGCTGCCGATGGTGTCGCCGTGGTAGGCCTCGCTGAAGGTGATGAAGCGGGTCTTCTTGGCGGCGGCGCCGCCCTGATTCTGCCAGAACTGGTAGGCCAGCTTCAGCGCGATCTCCATGGCGGTGGACCCTCTGTCGCTGTAAAAGACCTTGCTCAGGCCCCGGGGCGCCGCTTTCAGCAGGGCTTGGGCGAAGAGGACGCTGGGCTCGTTGGCCAGGCCCAATAGCGTGCTGTGGTCCAGGCGTTCCGCCTGCCGGGCCAGGGCCTTGAGCAGCGCCGGATGGCCATGGCCGTGCACCGTGACCCAGAGGCTGGAGACCGCGTCCAGGTAGGGCCGGCCTTCGCTGTCGAAAAGCGTGGCCCCCTGGCCGCGCTCGATGACCAAGGGCTCGGGGTCGGCCAGCCAGTCCCGCATCTGGGTGAAGGGGTGCCAGACGTGGGCCTTGTCCAGGGCGATGAGCCGGCGGGTGCGGGGGCTGGGCATGGGGTGCTCGAGTGGGTGGCAAAAGGGGCCAGCTTTGGTATCCTGGGGCGGCATGAACCGACCCCTGCTCGCCCTGTTGGGCCTCATCATAATCGCGTCGCCCGCCGCCTCACAAGCGGATGACTCCCCCGCGCCCGGGGCTTTTTCGGCGTACATCGAGAAAGAGCGCCGGCCCAAGCTGGAATGGGAGACCTTGAAGGGCTACCGGCTCTTCTTCCACCCCCAGGACAGCCAGCCGCAACGCCGCTCGCTGATCGTGGCCGTGCCGGTGGACCGCCTGGTGGTGGCCGCCTGGGCCATCATACGCCCGGTGTCCAGCGATGGCCCCTACGCCGACGCCTGGCTGCGGGTGGAGGGCGAGCCCGCCCCCGACAAGGTCAGCCTGAGCTGGGACGGCACCTACCGGGGGCAGCCGTTCCCCGACGGGCCCTACCGCTTCGAGGTCCACCTGCGCTACAAGGGCGGGGACGAGGACCATTGGGACGTGCAGGTGGTCAAGAGCCTGGACCCGCCTCGCTTCGTCAAGCTGGCCGGGGTGGCGGTGGACGAGCACCCGCTGGATTTCCGCCGGGGCCAGTTCGAGCCCGTGGGCATCGCCGCCACGCTGAGCAAGTCCCAAGGCGTGGTGGACGTGGTGGCCAAGGTGCTGGCGCCGGCGGTGGCCGAGCCCTTTGACACGGCCGGCCTGCTGGTGCAGGTCAAGCGCATCGAGGACGCCCGCGGCAAGCCGGTGAACGAGGATTGGGACTGCCTTTGCCAGCAGCCGCTGCCCGCCGACAGCCCCGCCCGGGTGAAGGCCAAGAAGGTGGCCTGCCAATGGGACCTGAGCCATGCCTGGCCGGGCGTCTACGACCTGCGGCTGGGCCTGTACCACGCGCTGAACCATCGCGTGGCTCCCGACCCTTGCGACGAGCCGGTGCTCGATGACGACCGCCTGCGCGTGCGCGTGCTGCCCTAGCCACCTTCACAAAGAAGACGACGCCTTGATCAAGCCGCTGTTCGTTTACAACACCCTGGCTGACGGCACGCTGCGCATCCTCAACCCCGTGGTGGGCGAGGAGGTCTGGACCGTCCCCGGCCGGGCCCAGCGACCCATCGTCAACGACCCGCGCCGCCTGCCCGCGCCCCTGGCCGCCGACCTGGACCGCGACGCGGTATGCGCCTTCTGCGTCAAGCATACCCGCCACACCCCGGCGGAGAAGAGCCGCGTCGTGCGCGAGGGGGTGGGCTTCCGCGTCATGGAGAAGCAGACCGCCGAGCAGGCCCTGGGCAAGCCGGCCCTGTTCCGCCGCGTGCCCAACCTTTTCGAGATCGTGCCCATGGAGTTCTGGAAGCGCAATTACGGCTTCCGCCTGAGCCCCTTGCAGCGGCAATGGAAGGACGCCTACCTGTCCACCCCGCTGGGCCGCGACCACATCCTGGGCGTCATCGCCGAGAAGCTGGAGCACGCCGGCAAGACCCACGAGGAGGTCGCCGCCATCAGCGAGGAGCAGCGCGTGGAGATGGCCGACGCCTTCTTCGGCGGCAGCCATGACCTGATCGTCAGCGGGCGGCACTACCAGGACGACGCCACCACTGAGGCCGACCTGCTGAGCAGCGGCACGCTGAGCCTGCAGGAGCACTTCCTGTTCATGAGCTTCACGCTCAACGCCGTCAGCGAGACCCACCGCGAGAACCCCCACGTGAAGCACGTGGCCGTGTACCAGAACTGGCTGAGCCAAGCCGGCGCCAGCTTTGACCACCTGCACAAGCAGGTCCTGGGCGTGGACACCTGGGGCGCGGGCATCCACCGGCGCCTGGAGGTCCTGCGGCGCTATCCGCCCTTCTACAACCAGGTGCTGCTGGCGGCGTGCAAGGCCCGCGGCCTGGTCCTGGCCGAGAACGACCATGCCATCGCCGTGGTCGAGCCCGGGCACATCTATCCCTGCCTGGCCGTCTACAGCAAGTCGGCGGCGTCGGACCCCGCGGCGCTGAGCGCCGACGAGCTGAAAGGCTTCAGCGACCTGCTGCGCGCCATGCACGCCGCCAGCGGCACGCGGGTGGCGCTGAACGAGGAATGGTACTTCCGCCCCCGGGGGTCGGACACGGCCCTGCCCTTCCACGTGCTGGTGAAATGGCGCGTGAACACGCCGGCCGGCTTCGAGGGCGGCAGCGAGATCCACATCAACCCGCTCTTCCCCGAACAGGTGCGCGACCGGGTCCTGCCCGGCCTGAAGGCCCTGTCCGCCGTCGGCGAGCTGCCCGGCGCGCGGGTCGGGGACGATTGCGCCTGCGAGGAGGGCTGCCTGCGCTACGACAAGGCGGCCAAACCACGCTGACGCGCGCGACGCCAACGGAGACGACGCCATGGATCGTTTAGCCACCCGCGCCAAGACCAGCTTCCTGCTGCTGGCCTGCCTGCTGCTGGGCCTGCTGGGCGGGCTGTACCTGGACCCCCTGGCCGACGCCCTGCGGGCCTGGGCTGGGGACTACTACGGGCAGATGCGGCCCGACGTGGCCATGGCCCTGCGCGCCCTGGAGCCGCAGCTCAGCCGCATGGTGGTGGGCGTGGCGCTCTTCGGCCTGGCGGCCTATGTGCTGGCCAGCCTGTCCCTGAGCGGCTTCGCCCGCAGCCTGCTGGTGGCCCTGGTGAAGCGCCTGCGGGACAAGGACCTGCTACCCTACAGCTTTGAGGCGGGCAAGAAGCGCAACGGCCTGCTGAACTCGCAGGACGGCATCCTGGAGCTCTTCGACAGCTACGTCGACCAGCTGCACGGCGCCCACACCGAGGCCAAGCGCTACGAGGAGGCCCTGGGCACCTACGCCGACGCCAACGTGGCCGAGCGCCTGCGCGGGGCCAAGTTCGGCAACCAGAGCATCAAGACCGAGCGCCGCCCGGTGGCCGTCCTGTTCGCCGACATCCGCGGCTTCACCGCCATGAGCGAGGTGCTCATGCCCGAGCAGGTGGAGCTGATCCTCAACGATTACTTCACCTTCGCCACGGCTGCGGTCAAGAAGCAGGGAGGCACGGTGAACAAGTTCATCGGCGACGCGGTCATGGCGCTCTTCGAGCAGGGCGCCGCCTACCGCGAGTTCAACGCCAGCAAGGCCGCCATCATGGCGGCCTTGGAGATGCAGGAGGAGTTCGACCGCTTCATGCCGGTGTGGAAGACCCGCATCCCGCAGCGTTTTGAGGCGGGGCTGGGCGTGGGCGTGCACTATGGCGAAGCCATCCTGGGCACCCTGGGCAGCCCCGACCGCCTGGAGTACACCGCCATCGGCGACACGGTGAATTTCAGCTCGCGCCTGTGCTCGCTGGCCAAGGCCCAAGAGGTGCGCGTCAGCGAGGATTGCTTCGAGCGGGTCCAGGAGTTCTTCGACGGCGAGCTGCAGGAGGCGGTGATGGTCAAGGGCAAGACCGGGACCCACGCCACCTATGTGGTCAGCCGCAAGCGCCTTTACGGGCGGTGAAGCGGCGCCTGGGGCTGGGCCTGGCGGCGGTGCTGCTGGGCCTGAGCCCGCTCTTGGCCGGGGTGGTGGCCCTGGCCCGCGGCCACGCCGCCGCCCGCGGCGCGGTGCACCTGATCCTGCGGCGCGACCTGGCCCTGCCCGACAAGCTGAGCGCCGGGCCCCGCCTGCCCAAGGGCTGCCTGCTGCGCCTGAAGCCGGGGCGCCCCGAGCGCTGGGAGCTGCTGGTCGAGCGCAGCGTCCTGGGTGACCGGGACCTGCGGCCGGTGCGGCGCCTCAAGGCCGGCGAGCCGGCCTGGCTGCTCAAGGGCCAGGGCCCGGAGGCCGCCATCGCCTGGCCCCGCTTCAGCCTGGCGCGCCGCGAGCTGCGCCTGCTGGCCACCGGCTACGACCCGGGCCCCGTGGACAACACCCGCGGCTGGGTGGGCTCCACCCGCTCGGGCGCGCGGGCCCGCTTCGGCATCGCCGCCGTGGACCCGCGGCTGATACGGCTGGGCACGCTGCTCTACATCGAGGGCTACGGCCCGGCCCTGGCCGCCGACGTGGGGGGCGCCATCAAGGGCCGCCGCATCGACCTTTGCTTCAATGACAGCCGCCAGGCCCGCGCTTGGGGCCGGCGCAGCACGCGGGTCTGGCTGGTGGACCCGGCCGGCCCGCGCGAGCGTGACGCTTTGCGCGGGGCGCCCCTTTGAGCCGCCCAACCCATCCGACCTTTCCGCCCGTCTTTCAGGAGCCATGATGTCCAAGAAGAACCGTGAACAGGCGCCCGCCGCCGCCAAGCCCGCCACCGGCAGCCGATTCAGCGATTATTTCTGGGCCAACCTGATCTTCTTCAGCTTCATCATCGTGCTGGGACTGGTCGTGAGGGCCAGCTGCCAGTCGCCCAGCGACGACCCTTCGGTCAAGCAGGCCATCGACCTGGTCCTGGGGGAGACCTTCCAGTTCTTCTGGCTGCTGATGGGCGGCGGTTTCCTGCTGGTCACGCTCTTCGACGCCGCCTACGAGCACTACAACGCCCAGGCCACGCAGGACGGCGAGGATGGCGGGGCGGCGTGAGGCGGGCTGCGGGCGGCTTCGCCGGCCCCCTGGGCACGGCCGCCATGGCGGCCGCGCTGCTGCTATGCCTGGGCGCCTTGCGCGCCGATGAGCTGCTGCCCCCGCCCGCCCGCAGCGTGGCTGCGGCGCCGGTGCAGGACGCCCGCTTCAAGGACTTGGACGGGCATATCGGCGATCTGCAGGCCCAGCAGCAGGCCCTGCGCGCCACGGCCGATGACCAGGCCCGGCGCCTGAGCGCGGTGGCTGACGCGGCCGACGAGCAGGCCGTGGCCCTGCGGGCCCAGGCGGCGGACGCGCAGGCGGTGCAGCAGCGCCTGGCCGCGGCCGAGCAGGCCTTGGCGTCCGCGCAGGCCAAGCTGCAATCCCTCGACGAGGCCCAGGCCAAGGCGTCGGTCGGCGCCGCGGCCCAGCAGGCCCGCCTGGACGGCGGCTTGGCCGACTTGACCCAGCTGAAAGCCGCCCTGTCCGCGGCCCAGGACCAGGTCAGCGCGGCGGTCAAGGATTACGCCGCCACCCGCTCCGACCTGAAGGAGCGCTCCGACCGCCTGCAAAGCCTGGCCGAGCTGCTGGCCGAGCTGAAGAAGGGCCTGGAGTCCGACGACGAGGAGCTGGTGGAGGTGAAGCAGTCCCTCAAGCGCCTGGAGCCCAAGCCCGCTGCGGAGGGCAGCCTGAGCGACCCCGCCTGGTGGGAGGACCTGATGGCCTGGAAGTACCTGCCGATCACCGCCACCGGGCTGGGCGCGCTGGCTGTGGGCATGAGCCTGGCGCACAAGTGAGGCTGGGGCTGGCGGCGCTGGCGCTGCCAGCCCTCCTGGCGGCGTGCAGCGCGGGCGGGCGCTTGTTGGTCAAGCGGGGCCCGGTGGACCTGACCCCCCAGCCCGTGGCAGGCCTGGGCGTCAGCCCTACCGCCCAGGCGTCCGCCGCCAGCCCCGGGACGGCCCCGCCGGCCGGCGCGTTGACGGTGCATCGCGGCGACAGCCTGTGGCGCTTGGCCAAGCGGCGGCTGGGCCGCGGCGGGCGCTGGCCGGAGCTGGCCGGCGCCAATGGCCTGCGGGAGCCCTGGATCCTTCAGCCCGGCCAGCGCTTGCGCCTGCCCGGGCGCGCGGCCCCTTCCGCCGCCGCGGTGGCGCCCGCCGACGAGGCCCGACGCTACGGCTGGCCCCGGCAGCCCAACGCCGCCTTCACCGTCGGCGAGAAGCTCAGCTTCGTGGTGCAGTATGGCGGCATGACCGCCGGCTACGCCACGCTGGAGATCCCCCAGGTGGAGGCGCAGGAGGGCCGGCCCTGCTTCCGCATCGAGGCCCGGGCCCGCACCATCCCCCTCTTCGAGGCCATCTTCACCGTCGAGGACCGGGTGGTGACCTGCCTGGACGTGGACCACGCCTTCAGCTGGCACTACGAGAAGCACATCCACGAGGGCGGCTACAAGGCCGATGCCAGCTATATCCTCGACCAGCGCGCCCATCGGATGCTGGAGCCGGCCAAGTCCAAGGCCATGGATGCGCCGCCGCTGACCCAGGACATCCTGAGCTGCTTCTACTATTTCCGCACGCTGACGCTGAAGCCGGGCGACAGGGTGCTGATCCCCGTCACCGCGGATGATTGGAAGAGCTACGAGCTCAGCGTGGATGTCGTGCGGCGCGAGGCCGTCACCACCCTGGCCGGCACCTTTGACTGCCTGGTGGTGGTGCCCCACATGGCTTTCAAGGGCGTGTTCCAGCAGACCGGCGAGGTGACCATGTGGGTCACCGATGACGCCCGCCACCTGCCCGTGCTGATCAAGAGCAAGATCTTCATCGGCAGCATCAACATCAATCTGAGGGACGCCGAGTGGGTGGAACCCGCCCCCCGGCCCTGACGGACACCGAGGAACGCATGGCGTTAAAGAAGAGCAAGCCGCAGGCCGGCGAGGCCGCCTTCATCCAGCAGTACCTGGGTGGCAGCATCATGGCCAAGGTGAAGGTGCTGGAGACCCTGGTGCCGGGCATCGAGGAGGCCGGCGCGCTGGTGGCGGCGTCGATGGCCCAGGGCGGCCAGTGGCTGATCTTCGGCAACGGGGGCTCGGCCGCGGACGCCCAGCACCTGGCCGCTGAGATGACCGGCCGCCTGCACCAGGTCGAGCGCCGCGGGCTGCCCGCCATCGCCCTGACCACCGACACCTCGGCGCTGACGGCCGTCGGCAATGATTACGGCTATGACGCGGTCTTCGCCCGCCAAGTCGACGCCTTGGGCCGCAAGGGCGACGTGGCCTTGGGCATCAGCACCAGCGGCAACAGCCCCAACGTGCTGAAGGCCCTGACGCTGGCCAAGCAGCGGGGGATGACGACCCTGGCGTTCAGCGGCAAGGATGGCGGCGCGTTGGCCAGAGCCAAGGCCGTGGACCTGTGCCTGACCGTGCCCGCCGATTTCACCCCGCATGTGCAGGAGAGCCATATCGCCATGGGGCACCTGCTGTGCTTCCTGGTGGAGCGGGCGCTGCTGAAGCGGGGCTTCATCAGCGAGCGCGGCGGTCCCGCCGCCAAGGAGCGCAAGCGTGGATAACGCCATCCTCAGGGCTTGGGTGCCCAAGCTGGCCGGCAAGAGCGTCCTGGTGATCGGCGACGTCATGGCGGACCACTACGTCTGGGGCAAGGTGGACCGCATCAGCCCGGAAGCCCCCATCCCGGTGGTGCATGTCACCCGCGAGGATGTGAAGCCCGGCGGCGCGGCCAACGTGGCTTGCAACATCGCCGCGCTGGGCGGCAAGGCCACCCTGGCGGGCGTGGTGGGCGACGACGCCATGGCCGCCACCCTGGCCGCCAAGCTGGAGGCCCTGGCCATCGACCCCAGCGGCCTCTTCCGCGACCGCGACCGGCCCACCATCCTGAAGACCCGCATCATCGCCGGGCACCAGCAGGTCGTGCGGGTGGACCACGAGCGCCTGACGCCGCTGGGCTCGGTGGCCCAGCAGCGCTTCATCGAGGCCTGCCTGCTGGCGGTGGACAAGGCTGACGCCGTGCTGCTGAGCGACTACGCCAAGGGCGCGCTCAGCGAGGAGCTGTGCCAGGCCGTGATCGGCCGCGCCAAGGCCCAGGGCAAGCCCGTCAGCGTGGACCCCAAGCCGGCCAACATCCGCTTCTATCGCGGCGCCAGCATCGTCACGCCCAACCTGAAAGAGGCCCAAGCCATCGCCGGCTCCGACATGGACAACGAGGTGCTGGTCGAGGCCAAGGGCATCGAGATGCGGGACAAGTGGAGGCTGGACGCGGTGCTGATCACCCGCGGCGAGCATGGCATGAGCCTGATCCCGGGCGGCGGGGCCAAGCCGCTGCACATCCCCACGCGGGCGCAGGAAGTGTTCGACGTGACGGGCGCCGGCGACACCGTCATCGCCACGCTGACGCTGGGCCTGGCGGCGGGCATGCCGCTGGCCGACGCCTGCGCCTTGAGCAACGCGGCGGCGGGCATCGTGGTGGGCGAAGTGGGCGTGGCCACGGTCGGCCCGCAGCGGCTGCAGGACGCGCTGACCTGAGCGCTTAGGTCCAGACGGGGGGTGGGGATGCGCAAGGGCTGGGAGCGATTCGTGGCGTGCATGGCCCGCCCCAAGTGGCGCTGGGTCATGGCGGTGGCGGTGGCCTCCGACATCCTGAGCTTCGGCCTGGACGGGATCCTGGGCCTGTTCAGCCTGGGCCTCAGCGACATGGCCCAGATCTGCGTGGACCTGGTCACGGCGGGCGTCATGGTGGCCATGCTGGGCTTCCGCTGGACGCTGGCCATCCCCTTGGTGGCCGAGGCCATCCCGGGGGTGGCGATGTTCCCCACCTGGACGCTGGCGGTGGCCTTCTATGCGGCCACGGACCCGGTGGCGGAAGCGGATAAAAAAGAGATCAAGTCCTGACCTATCTTGGCCTGGAGCGACGGGCATCGCTCCGGAACGGACATCCCCGCGGGTGACCCCTGTCCGCTTCCTGCGCCACGCCCATCGCACCAGGCCTTGGCTACCCTTTGAAGCTACCTTAGGTCCCCATGCCCAAAGTCCTCACCCGCTCCCAGCTCTCCGCCGAATTCAAGCGCCTGCAAGCTCAGGCCAAGAAGGTCGTGTTCACCAACGGCGTTTTCGACCTGCTGCATGTCGGCCACCTGCGCTACCTGCAGCAAGCCCGCAGCCTGGGCGACGCGCTGGCCATCGGCCTGAATGCGGACGAATGCGTGAAGCGGCTCAAGGGCGACAAGCGCCCCATCCTTCCCGAGGCCGAGCGCGCCGAGCTGCTGGCGGGCCTGGCCTGCGTGGACTACGTGTGCATCTTCCCCGAGGACGACCCGCGCGAGCTGATCAAGGCCGCCACCCCGGACCTGCTGGTGAAGGGCGGCGACTGGCCCATCGACCGCATCCTGGGCCGCGACACCGTGGAGGCCCACGGCGGCAAGGTGATGAGCCTGCCCTTCGTCGAAGGCCGCAGCACCACCACCATCGTCCAGGACATCACCCGCAAGTACGGCGTGGATTTCAAGGAATAGGGAGCCGACCCGGCGAAGGTTTGACCTAGGGCATTCACTCCAGCGCCGTCGCGTTCTATCTTCGCCCAGGCACATTCTGGGAGGGGTGGGGCGTGGAAGTGATCCGGCAAAGGGTGGAGTCCAAGATCAGATCGGTGCGCGGAGAAAAGGTCCTGTTGGATGAGGACTTGGCGGCTCTCTATGGCGTCACGGCCAAGGCGTTGAATCAGCAGGTCAAACGCAATGCCGACCGATTCCCTGGGGATTTCTCGTTCAAGCCCACCGGGGAAGAAGCCCAGGCTTTGAGGTCACAATCTGTGACTTCAAAACGCGGCGGGCGTCGATACTTGCCGCTGGCCTTCACCGAGCAGGGGGTCGCGATGCTCTCGAGCGTGCTGCGCAGCCAGCGCGCCGTGAAGGTGAACGTCGAGATCATGCGCGCATTCGTGGGCCTACGGCGCATGCTCGCAGGGAACCAAGCCCTGGCGAAGAAGCTGATGGAGATGGAGAAGCGCTACGACGGCCAATTCAAGGTGGTGTTCGAAGCCATCCGCCAGCTGATGGTCATGCCGGAGAAGCCGAAGAAGCGCATAGGCTTTTAGCCTGACAAAGGAAGCGCCCAGACGTGATCACCCTCTATATCGCCCAGTCGTTGGACGGCTACATCGCCGGACCCAACGGGGAATTAGGCTTCTTGAAGGTGGCCGACCCCGAGGGCCAGGAGGATTACGGCTACGCGGCCTTCCTGGCCACTGTGGAAGTAGTGGTCATGGGCCGCAAGACCTGGGACTTCGTGGTCAGCACCGGCACCTGGCACTACCCAGGCAAGGAGAGCTGGGTGATGACCCGCCACCCCCAAGGCCTCAAGCCCTTGGCCGATGAGCGCTTCACCGCCTTCGACGCCCAGCAGTGGCGCGACGCCGGCCGCGGCCGCCACGTGTGGGTGGTCGGCGGCGGGGAAGTGAACAAGCTGTTCCTGGAGCACAAACTGTTCGACCGCCTGGTCCTAAGCACCCTGCCCGTGCTGCTCGGAGCCGGCCTGCCCTGCTTCCCGGCGGGCTTCCCGGCCAGCGACTGGAAGCTGGCGTCGACCCGGACCTATCCCAGCGGCCTCCTTCAAACCGTCCACGTTCGCGCTTAAGAGCCGACATGCCCCAGGTCCTCGCCTTCATCCCCGCCCGCTTCGCCTCCTCCCGCTTCCCCGGCAAGCCGCTGATCGACCTGCAGGGCAAGCCCATGATCCAGCGGGTCTGGGAGCAGGCTTGCAAGGCCAAGGGCGTGGACGCGGTCTACGTGGCCACGGACGACAAGCGCATCGCCCAGGCGGTGCGGGCTTTTGGCGGGGAAGCGCTGATGACGCCCGTGAGCTGCCCCAGCGGCACGGACCGGCTGGCGGCGGCGTTGAAGGAGCTCAAGGGCGTGAAGGACGACGCCATCCTGGTGAATGTGCAGGGCGATGAGCCGCTGCTGCCGCCGGAGATGATCCAACAGGTGCTGGCCGTGTTGAAGAAGACCGGCGCGCCCATGGCCACCCTGGCCCGGCCGCTGACCCAGGCCGAGTACCTGAACCCGAACAACGTGAAGGTGCTTTGGGACGCCAAGGGCTTGGCGCTGACCTTTTCGCGGGCGAGCATCGCCTACCATCGCGACAAGCCGGGCGTGCTGCCCAAGGGGCTTCGGCTGGGGCTGCATGTGGGGCTTTACGCTTACCGGGCGGGATTCTTGAAGCGGCTGACCCAGGTGAAGCCGACGGCGCTGGAGCTGGCGGAGAAGCTGGAGCAGCTGCGGGTGCTGGACATCGGCGAGCGCATCGCGGTGGGCTTCACGCAGGCGCTGAGCCATGCCATTGATACGCCGGCGGATGCGGCGCGCGTGCGGAAGCTCATCGTTCAGAAGTAACGCAGGGCAGGGATGTCCGGCCCCGGAGGCCGCGCCCCGCTGCCACCGCCATCCCAATGCTAGGTAGGTCTTAAGGCAGGTTCCCCGACCCCCTAGCGCAAACGCCCCTGTTCCTGTATAACGAACTCCCGAATGCGGACTGCGTTCGGGATCCACGCCAAGAACCCAAGGCGAGACCCCTTGGGCCCTTGGCGTGGTTTATTTTTGCGCCCTCCCCGAAGCGTCCGCGACACCTACTTTTCCATTGGAAAAAGCATGCCTTCCACCAAGTTCATCTTCGTCACCGGCGGCGTCGTGTCGTCCCTGGGCAAGGGCATCGTGGCCTCGTCCTTGGGCTCCATCCTGGAGGGCCGCGGCCTGAAGGTCCAGAACATGAAGCTGGACCCCTACATCAACGTGGATCCCGGCACCATGTCGCCGTTCCAGCATGGCGAGGTCTTCGTCACCGATGACGGCGCCGAGACCGACCTGGACCTGGGCCACTACGAGCGGTTCACCAGCGCCCGCCTGAGCCGCGCCAACAACACCACCACCGGCCAGGTCTACAGCACCGTCATCGCCAAGGAGCGCAAGGGCGAGTACCTGGGCAAGACCGTGCAGGTGGTCCCCCACATCACCAACGAGATCAAGGAGCGCATCAAGTTCGTGGCCAAGAAGGGCCTGGACGTGGTCATCGTCGAGGTGGGCGGCACCATCGGCGACATCGAGAGCCTGCCGTTCCTGGAAGCCATCAGGCAGATGAGGCACGATTGGGGCAAGGAGCATTGCGCCTACGTGCACCTGACCCTGGTGCCTTACATGAAGTCCTCGGGCGAGCTCAAGACCAAGCCCACCCAGCATTCGGTGAAGGAGCTGCTGGGCATCGGCATCCAGCCCGACGTCATCGTCTGCCGCACCGAGCACCCCTTCCTGGCCGACACCAAGAGCAAGATCGCCCTGTTCTGCAACGTGGATGAGACGGCGGTGATCGAGAACCACGATGTCGACACCATTTACGAGATGCCCGTGTGGCTGCGCAGCCAGGGCTTGGATGAGTTCCTTTGCAAGAAGCTGGGCCTGCGCAGCCAGGTCAGCGACCTGAAGGCCTGGGAGAAGGTCGTCAGCGTGGTGCGCCACCCCAAGGCCGCGGTGGACGTGGCGGTGGTGGGCAAGTACACCGAGGTGAAGGACGCTTACAAGAGCATCACCGAGGCGTTGGTGCATGGCGGCATCGCCAACGGCGCCAAGACCAACATCCATTGGATCGAGGCCACCGAGCTGGAGAGCGGCGCGGCCAAGGCGGCCAAGATGCTCAAGGGCATGAAGGGCATCCTGGTGCCGGGCGGCTTCGGGCACCGCGGCATCGAAGGCAAGATCGAGGCCATCCGCTACGCCCGCGAGAAGAAGATCCCCTATTTCGGCATCTGCTTGGGGATGCAGACCATGGCGCTGGAGTACGCCCGCAACGTCCTGGGCCTGAAGGGCGCCAATTCGACCGAGTTCGACACCGCCACGCCCCATCCGGTCATCGCCATGCTCGAAGAGCAGAAGAACGTGAAGGCCATGGGCGGGACCATGCGCCTGGGCGCCTACCCCTGCCGGGTGGCCAAGGGCAGCCGGGCTGACGCGGCCTATGGCGAGAAGATCATCTTCGAGCGGCATCGCCACCGCTATGAATTCAATAACGAGTATCGCGACGCTTTCACCAAGAGCGGCGTGATCTTCAGCGGCATGTCGCCCGACGGCGCGCTGGTGGAGATGATGGAGCTGAAGGAGCATCCCTGGATGCTGGGCGTCCAGTTCCACCCGGAATTCAAGAGCAAGCCCACCAAGGCGCACCCGCTGTTCCGCGATTTCATCCGGGCGGCCCTGGCGCAGGGGAAGAGGCGCTGATGGCTGGCCCCGGTGGGGACTCGCGGGGCCTCTTGAAGCCCAAGTTGAGCTGGCCGGGCGCCAAGGCCCCGGCCAAGCCCCTCGGGGCGGTCCCACCGAAGCCCGCCGCCAAGGCGCCCTTGCCCAAGGGCGCACCCAGCAACGCCATACCGCTGGCCCAATACAATTTGGAGCAGCTGCAAAAAATGGCCGCCAGCCGGGGCTTGAGCGTTGAAAAGCTGGTGGCTCAGATGGTCCAACAGTACTTGAAGGAAACGTCCGAGTGACTCGAAGGCCAAAAAGTCCATATCGTGAAATTCTTCGGACCAGGGCTGGCCAACGCCGAAAATCGTTTCAAAATCAGACTTTTGTTCCTATAATCGGCAATTCTATTAAAAGACCCAATTAAGAGGAACGCTGTTTTGACCTTTGCGACGGACTTCCTGTTCGACCGCAGAAAGCCGTTCTTGATCGCGGGTCCTTGCGCTTTAGAGAGCGAGGGCTTGGCGTTGGAGGTGGGTCGGGAGCTCAAGCGCCTGTGCTCACGCCTGGGCGTACCGTACGTGTTCAAGGCCAGCTTCGACAAGGCCAACCGTTCCAGCGGCGCCAGCTATCGCGGCCCCGGTTTGGCCGATGGATTGCGCAGCTTGGAAAGGATCCGGGAAAAGCTGGGCGTGCCCGTGCTGACCGACGTCCATGAAAGCGCCCAGGTGGCCGCCGTGGCCCGGGTGGTGGACGTGCTGCAAGTGCCCGCCTTCCTATGCCGGCAGACCGACCTGTTGCTGGCCTGCGCCCGCTCAGGCAAGCCCGTGAACGTGAAAAAGGGCCAGTTCGTGGCGCCTGGCAACATGGTCGAAGCCGTCAAAAAGGTCCATGGCGCGGGGGGCAAGGTCCTGCTGTGCGAGCGCGGGACCAGCTTCGGCTACAACAACCTGGTGGTCGATTACACCGGCCTGCCGCAGATGCGCGCCCTGGGCGTGCCGCTGGTCTTTGACGCCACCCACAGCGTGCAGCTGCCGGGCACCCTGGGCCACGCCAGCGGCGGGCGGCGCGAATACGTCGAGGCGCTGGCCTGCGCGGCCGCAGCGGTGGGCGTGGACGGCTACTTCTTCGAGACCCATCCGGCCCCCGACAAGGCCCTTAGCGACGGCCCCAATATGGTGGCGCTGAAGGACTTCCCCCGGGTGCTGCAGCGGGTGCTGGCGCACGATGCGCTGACGCGGAAGGCGCAGGCCGTCGCGCCCAAGCGCCTGGCGCCCAAGAAGGGGCGCTGATGGCCGGCAAGCCCAGCCCCGCCGCCGTGAAGGTGCTGCGCGAGATGGCGCAGGGCGGCCTGTTTGAAAGCGAGCCTGAAGCGGCGCCAGCCTTGGCCGTGGACATCTATTGCGACGGCGCCTCGCGGGGCAATCCTGGCCCCGCCGGCGCGGGAGCGCTGCTGCTGGAGACCGGCAGCGGCAAGACCTTGGCGCGTTTGTGCAAGCCTTTGGGGCGCGCCACCAACAACGAGGCCGAGTACGCGGCCCTGCTGCTGGGATTGAACGAAGCCCAAAGGATGGAAGCCGCACGGGTGGCCGTGTACGCCGACAGCGAGCTCGTCATCAAGCAGCTCAACGGCGTTTACAGGGTGAAACATCCCGTGATGCAGCAACGCCATCAGGAGGCCATGCGCCTGTTGGCGGGTTTCAAAGCATGGCGCGCGACGCACGTGCCGCGTGAACGCAATGCCGAAGCGGACCGCTTGGCCAATCAGGCCCTGGACGGACCGGGGGGGCAGCGCTGATGCGCCCCCTGAACAAGCCGGCCGCCTGGCTCCTTTGCCTGGCCGGCGGGGTCCTGTCCCTGGGCTGCCTTACGGCCCTGGTGCGCTTCGGTTTCCGTTGGGTGCTGGCCTGGTGGCTGGTGCTCAGCCTTTCCGCCGCTTACGCCGGCTGGTCGCTGACCCGGGACCAGGATGCGCCATGCGGCGGCCAACGATCGTGATGCGCCTACAGACAGCCTTCGACAGCCTGTGGCACCTCCTTGCCGGGGTGCTTGCCGTGTTCGCCGCGGCATGGCCGGTGCGGACCTCCCGCACCCTGGGCTTCGCTGTGGGCGCGAAAGGGGACCCATGCAATTCCTCAAGCGGCTCTTCGCCCGGCGTTTCGACCCCGCCGCGGCGGCAGAGCAGACCGTGCAAGCCCTCAAAGCCAACCTGGGCCCGGAGCTGGCCAGCGTGGCGGCCTTCGGCTCCTGGGCCGTGGGCGAGTTCGTGGACGGCCACAGCGACCTGAACCTGCTGGTGGTGACCCGGCGGCTGGATGCCGACGTGGTCAAGCGCCTGGCCCCGGCGGCGGGCTCGGTGGCCAGCGCAAAATGCCGGCCCCTGTACTTCAGCCAAGCCGAGCTCCGGCGCTTCGCCGAGGCCTTCCCGCTGGAATTCCAGGATATGGCCGAGACCCGCAAGGTGCTCTTCGGCGAGGACCCCTTCCAGCGCCTGGAGATCAGCAGCAGCCGCCTGTCCGAGGAGCTGGAGAGCGAGGCCCGCAACCGGCTGATCAAGTTCCGCCAGCGTTGGCTGCTGTCGGGTGGCGCCGACGATGCCGCCCGCGAGCTGGCTGCCGGCACCATGGGCGCCATCCTGCCGCTGCTGAAAGGCATGCTGCGCCTGAAAAAGCGCAAGCCGCCGCGCCAGCGTGTGCGCGTGATCGAGGATGCCTGCCGCCAGTTCCGCCTGAGCCGGCGCACCCTGTTGCAGGCCCACGACCTGCGTTATGGCCGCAAGAACGCGGGCCGCATCGATTCGGCGGGCCTGCTGGACCGCTTGCTGGCCGAGCTGGAGCGCCTGGCTGAGATCTGCGTGAAGCTGCGCGAGGAGGAGCAGGGGCTCCCGGCCGGTCCCAGCCAGGCGGGTGAGCGCCGTGACCGCGGCGAGCGCGAAAGCCGCAGCGAGGGCCGTGGCGACCGTGAAGGGCGCAGCGAGGGGCGCGGCGACCGTGAAGGGCGCAGCGAGGGGCGTGGCGACCGGGGGCGCAGCTTCAGGCGCGCCGTGCCGGGTGACCGCAACAAGCGCTTGGCCGAGGTGCGGCAGATGATGACCGACGCCGGCCAGAAGAAGCGCTGGGAGCCCAAGGAGCCCGAGCGCTTCCTCACCGACGAGATGGGCCGCGACTCGGGCCTGAGCCTGGCAGCGCGCTTCGCTTGGGACCGAGCCTGGCAGCCCGAGCGGCGCGCCAAGGGCTACGTGCCGGTCAAGCCGGCCGAGCCCGAGCTGCCGCCCCAGGAGGATGACGCCAAGCCGGCGCCCGTGCTCAGCGGTGAGGAAGCCATCGCCGCCGCCTGGGCCGACGAGGTGGAGGATCCGGCGGAGGCTTTGGCCGACGCTGGCGCCGAGGCCCCGGAGCCGGCGCACCAGCACGATGATGATGAGCCTGAGACCCACAACGCCGGCCAAGCGGATGCCGAAGAGCACGGGCACGAGGACGTGCGCTAGGCGCCTTCAAGCGGCGACGATGAAGAGGAGCTGAGCATGCTTAGCGGATTGAAGACCTCGGCCGTGGTGCTGGTGGGCCTGCTCTTGGGCTTCCTGGTGTCGCTGCCGGTGGCTTGGTATGGGGTGCGGCGCGGCGCCGACGGCCTGGTGTCGAACGTGGAGAAGGCCGTGACCACGGTGGAAGGCCGCCAGCAGGCCATGGCCGATCAGGCCCTGCGCCTGCAGCCGGTGCTGACCCGCTTCGACGTGACCCGCGAGAGCGACCTGTTCGAGGCCGTGCAGGAGCAGCGCAGCCGCCTGGCTGGCGAGGCCGCCCTGCGCGACAAGCTGGAACGGGTCCAGACCCTGGAGGAGGCGCTGTTGCGGGTCGAGCGCCTTTGCGAGCAGAGCGGGGCCAGCAACGCCCGCCTGGCCCATTGGGAGCCTTACCGCGAGCATCGCCGCGTGTGGGAGAAGCAGAAGCGCTTGCTGGTCCGCGAGCAGTTCGAGCTGCAGGATCAGGTGGCCGAGCTCAACGGATTGCTGGGCCGCTGGCCGGCGTCGGTGCTGCTGGCCTACAAGAGCTTTGGCGCCCTGCTGCGCGGCCTGTTCGGTGATGTCTTCGGCAACGTGGCCTACCTGGGCCGCTGGAGCCTGGACTGGGTGGGCTATTGGGCCCGGCGGGCCGCAGCCCTGCGGGGCCAGCAAGCCCCGCCCGACCCGCCCAAGTGGGACCGCCCGGTGGCGGAGCTGGCGGAGGCCTACTTGCTGCCCCTGAACCGGCCGGTCTTCCTGGCTGACGCGCCCCTGCCCGAGGACGACTACAACGAGCTGCAGTTCACCCACGAGGCCGCGGCCGACTACGCGGACGTGGAGCTGGGCACAGACAAGGCCGTGCTGGAGAACCGGCATGCGCCCAAGGATTATGTCGCGCCGTCGAGCCAGCCGCAAAAGACGGTGACGTACAACGGGGTCAACTAGACCCAAGAAAGATCTTCGACGGGCTGGACGGTCGCTGCCTTAGGGGAAACCCTAGGGGAGAGGAAAGTCCGAACTCCGCAGGGCCGGGTGCCAGTTAACGGCTGGGGGCCCAAGGCGCAAGCCAAGGGCAACGGAAAGTACCACAGAAATGATACCGCCCTGGGGCGCAAGCCTTGGGGTAAGGGTGAAATGGCGGGGTAAGAGCCCACCGCCCGGAACGCAAGGACCGGGGCACGGTAAACCCCACCTGGAGCAAGGCTGGCTGGGGAGAGAGAGGCCCGCTCGTCAACATCCCCGAAAAGGCCGCCAGAGCCTCGTGCTCCCAAGACGAGGCCTAGAGAAATGACCGTCCATCCCTCACGCCGGCGCAAGCCGGCGCGAGGGGGGACAGAATTCGGCTTATAGGCCCGTCGAAGGCTACTAAGGTCGAACAGGGTGGAGGACCCTTGAAGATCAAGTTCTGGGGGGTGCGCGGCAGCATCCCCACGCCAGGGCCGTCCACGGCCCGCGTGGGGGGCAATACCAGCTGCGTCGAAGTGAGGGCCGGGGGGCTCTTGCTCATCTTCGAGATGGGCACGGGCGCGCGCGCGCTGGGCGGCTCGTTGCTGAAGCAGCTGCCCATCACGGCGCACATCTTCCTCAGCCACCTGCACCACGACCACACCCAAGGGCTGCCGTTCTTCGTGCCCTGCTTCATCCCCGGCAACAACCTGCGCTTCTATGGCGCGGACAAGGGCGGCTTGACGCTGGAGGCCCAGCTGCAGAGGGTCTTCGACTACCCGTATTTCCCGGTGCCGCTGAAGAGCATGCCCGCGAGCATGCACTTCACCAGCCTGCGCGAGGGGCAGAAGCTGCAGCTCAGCCCCGAGGTCACCGTCAGCAACCGCAAGCTGAACCACCCTGACGAGGCCTTCGGTTACCGCATCGAGGCCATCGAGGACGGCGTGAAGAAGGTCTTCGCGTTCTGCACCGACACCGAGCATTACAGCGTGCCCGATTGGAAGGTCAAGGACCTGGCCAAGGACGCGGACCTGTTCCTTTACGACGGCCAATACACGGACGAGGAGTATCCCAGCAAGGTGGGATGGGGCCACAGCACGCCCAGCGAGGGCGTCAAGCTGGCCCGTGAATCCGGCGCCAAGCGCTTGGTCCTTTTCCACCACGACCCCACCCACACCGACGAGAAGGTCTTCGACATGGAGACCCAAGCCAAGGCCCTCTTCCCGGGGGCTCAGATGGCGGTGGAAGGGCTGGAGATCGAGATCTAAGGCCCCCTACCCCGTAGTTCTTTGGATCCAGCATGGATTTTGACGCCCTCTACTCCAAGACCGCCCGCCGCCTCCAGCCGTCCATCATCCGCGCGCTGCTGAAGCTGGTGCAGGACCCCGACACTATCTCCCTGGCTGGCGGGACCCCCGACTCCAACCTCTTCGACCTGCAGCGCTATGGCGCCATCGCCGAGTCCGCCGCCCGCGTCCAGGGCCGCCGCAGCCTCCAGTACGGCGAGACCGCCGGCTGGGCCCCCTTGCGCGAGCAGGTGGCGGCGTACCTGGCCGGCCGCGGCGTCAGCGTCACGCCGGAGCAGGTCCTCATCACCACCGGCTCGCAGCAGGGCATCGACCTGCTGGGGCGGCTCTTCCTTGACGAGGGCGACTGCGTCGCCCTCGAGGAGCCCGCCTACCTGGGCGCCATCCTCCTCTACAAGAACATGGGCGCGCAGATCCTGCCCCTGCCGCTGGCCGACGCCGAGGGCCTGGACCCCGCCCAAGTGGAGGCCGCGCTGGCCGCCTGGCAGGGCCCCAAGCCCAAGCTCCTCTACATCACCCCCACCTACCAGAACCCCAGCGGGGCCTGCCTGGGGCCCGCCCGCCGCCAGGCCTTGATCGGCATGGCTGCGCGCCACGGCATCCTGATCGTCGAGGATGACCCTTACGCCGAGATCAGCTTCGACGGCCCGCCGCCCAAGCCCCTGTTGGGCTACGACAAGGGGGGGAGCACCATCTTCCTGGGCTCGTTCAGCAAGATGAGCGTGCCGGGCCTGCGCGTGGGCTTCGCCGTGGGCCCGCTGGAGCTGATCCAAAAGCTGACCATCGCCAAGGAGAGCGCCGACGTCTGCAGCAGCGTGCTGGCCCAGGCCGTCGCCGCCGAATTCCTGAAGGGCGGCCATTTGATGGCCACGCTGCCCACCCTGCGCAGCGCCTACCATGCCCGCCGTGACGCCCTGTTCGCGGCCTTGCAGGGCCAGCTGCCCAAGGGCACGGCCATGTCCAAGCCCGCCGGCGGCTTCTTCCTGTGGGCCGACCTGGGCCCCGGCTACGACACCCAGGCCTGCTTCCAGCAGGCCATTGACGCCAAGGTGGCCTACGTCCCCGGCGGGGTCTTCTTCGCCCGACCCGGCGCCGGCCGCAGCACCCTGCGCCTGAGCTTTTGCGCGGTGGAGGAAGCCAAGCTGGTCGAAGGCGCGAAAAGGCTGGGCGCGGTGCTGCGCGCGCAGACCGCCGCCGTTTAGACCGTTGATGAAGGGACACGCGCAACGATGAAGAGCGTCCTCCACTACGCCATCGCCGGCGTCATCGCCGCCGCCATGATGGTCCTGCTCAAGCTGCTGCTGACCCAGCAGGCGGCGCTGCTGGCCTACCACTACCCCGGCTTCGAGCTGGCAGGCCAGGAAGGCTTGAAGAAGCTGGCCACCTTCGCCCTGTTCGGTGCGGCCTACGCGGCGGCCTACGGGCTCCTGCTGAAGTCCCTGATCCCTGGCGGCATGATCGTGGGCTCGCTGGCCTTGGGCATGGTCCCCACGCTGGTCAGCGCGCTGGTGCTGCCGCTGTACCATGGCGAGGCGGCGCTCAAGGAGCCTTGGACCCTGGCCTGGCTATACATCCATTGGACCTTTTATGCGTTGTGCCTGCTCTTCATCGCTGGCGGCAAAGGCGGCGGTAAGAAGGGCGGCGAGGACTAAGGAGAAGACCCCATGAAAGGCGTCATCATGGCCGGCGGGTTCGGGACACGCCTGCGGCCCCTCACCATGAACATGCCCAAGCCGATGGTCCCGGTGGCGAACCGGCCCATCATGCAGCGCACCTGCGAGCTGCTGAAGGCCCACGGCATCACGGATGACGTGGCCCTGCTGTACTTCCAGCCTGATGCCATCCGCAGCCATTTCGGCGATGGCAGCGCCTTCGGCATCAAGATGGCCTATGTGGGCGCCGAGGGGGACCTGGGCACCGCCGGCAGCGTGAAGCTGGGCGAGAAGGAGATCGGCCGCCAGCCCTTCATGGTGATCTCGGCCGACATCCTCACCGACTTCGACCTGACCGCGGCCGTGAAGTTCCACAAGGAGAAGAAGGCCCTGGCCACGCTGGTGCTGACCCGCGTGGACAACCCGCTGCAGTTCGGCGTGGTGATCACCGACAAGGATGGCCGCATCACGCGCTTCCTGGAGAAGCCCAGCTGGGGCGAGGTCTTCTCGGACACCATCAACACCGGCATCTACATCCTGGAGCCGGAGGTCCTGGACCTGATCCCCGAAGGCCGCGACTTCGATTTCTCCAAGGACCTGTTCCCGCTGATCCTGGCCAAGGGCCTGCCGCTTTATGGTCACATCGCCAACGGCTACTGGAAGGACATCGGCACCCTCAGCGAGTACCTGAACGTGCACCGCGACATCCTGGCCGGCAAGGTCGAGGTCGGCGTCGACGGGACCCGCAAGGGCCGCCTGGGCACGGACCTGTGGCTGGGCGAGGGCAGCAAGGTGGACCCTACTGCCAAGCTGAGCAACGCGGTGATCCTGGGCCGCAACGTGCAGGTGGGCGCCCGGGCCGAGCTGACGGACTGCATCATCGGCGACAACAGCGTCATCGGCGAGGGCGCCCGCATCCAGGGCGCCGTGCTGTGGCAGGGCGTCAGCGTGGGCAACAACGCCGAGCTGAAGGAGTGCACCGTCGCCAACAAGGCCGTCATCGGCGACCTGAGCACCATCGACGTGGGCGCGGTGGTGGCCGACGAGTGCGTGATCGGCCGCGACTGACGCCTGAAGGCCGAAGTGAAGATGTGGCCCCACAAGAAGCTGGAGAACGGCGCGGTGCTGTCGTCCAGCCTGGTCTGGGGCGACAAGTGGTCGGCCACGCTGTTCGACGCCTATGGCATCTCCGGCCAGGCCAACGTGGAGATGACCCCCGAGTTCGCCACCAAGCTGGGCGCGGCCTTCGGCGCCAACCTGGCCATGGGCAGCCACGTGGTGGTCACGCGCGACGCCCACAAGACCAGCCGCATGCTCGACCGCGCGCTCATCTCCGGCCTGATGGCCGCCGGCATCAACGTCTACGACATGCGCCTGCAGCCCATCCCGGTGACGCGCTACGTCACCAAGGCCCTGAAGGCCGCCGGCGCCCTGCACGTGCGCCGCAGCCCCCTGGAGAAGAAGATCCAGGACCTGAAGTTCTTCGACGAGAACGGCCTGGACCTGAGCACCAAGCGCGAGAAGGCCATCGAGAACCTGTTCTACCGCGAGGACTTCCGCCGCGCCGACAGCGACCAGGTGGGCGACATCAGCTTCCCCAGCCGCGGCATCGACTACTACATCGAAGGCTTCTACAACAACGTGGACCAGGCCGCCATCCAGGCCCGCCGCTTCAAGATCGTGGTGGATTACGCCTTCGGCAGCGCCACCCAGGTGTTCCCCAACCTGCTGGGCAAGCTGGGCGCCGAAGTGGTGTCGTTGAACGCCTTCGTGGACGAGACCAAGATGACCCGCGCCGCCGAGGAGTTCCAGGCGGCCCTCAAGCAGCTGGGCACCATCGTCCCCACGCTGGGCGCGGACTTCGGCGTGATCCTGGATTCGGGCGCGCAGAAGATCAGCATCTCCGACGAGAAGGGCGCCATCCTGAGCGGCGACCAGGCCCTGGTGCTCTTCGCCCTGCTGCATTGCATGGCCGTGCCCAACGCCAGCATCGCCGTGCCGGTGACCGCCAGCCGCGCCGTCGACGAGATCGCCGCCAAGCACGGCGCCACCGTCACCCGCTGCGGCACCACCTACCGCAGCATGATGGAGGCTGCGGTGAAGGCCAGCTTCGTTGGCGAGGAGCGCGGCGGCTACATCTTCGGCCAGTTCTTCCCGGCCTTTGACGCCATGATGGCCATCGTCAAGCTGATGGAGTACCTGGCCGCCGCCAAGCTGCCCTTAAGCGAGGTGGTGAAGCAGGTGCCCAAGCTGCACCTGATCCGCAGCGAGGCCCCCTGTGGCTGGGAGAAGAAGGGCACCGTCATGCGGCGGCTCATGGAGGAAGCCGAGGTCGCCGGCTTCCGCGCCGAGCTGATCGACGGCGTGAAGCTGCACAACGGCAAGAGCTGGGTGCTGATCCTGCCCGACGCCGACAAGCCCTACTTCCACGTGGATGCCGAGGCCGACAGCCTGCGCGAGGCCCAGGCCCTGGTGGACAAGTACCAGGACAAGATCAAGCAGTGGCAGGCCTGAGGCCGGCGCGCCGTTATTTTTGAGACCCTTCAAACGACAGGACCCCTTGATGCCCACCATCACCTTCGGCACCTCCGGCTGGCGCGCCATCCTGGCCGATGACTTCACCGTCCCCAATGTGCGCCTGGCCGTCCAGGCCATCGCCGGCCACCTGATCGGCAGCAAGCATGCCAAGAAGGGCGTCTTGATCGCCTATGACCCGCGCTTCATGGGGCCCCGCTTCGCCGAGGTGGCCGCCGAAGTGCTGGCGGGCAACGGCATCAAGAGCTTCATCACCGTGCGGGACACGCCCACGCCGGTGGTGGCCTTCGAGCAGATCAAGCGCGGCCTGGACGGCGCCATCAACTTCACGGCCAGCCACAACCCCCCCGAGTATGGCGGCCTCAAATTCAACCCCTATTGGGGCGGCCCGGCCACCAAGGCCATCACCAAGGATATCGAGCATCGCGCCGCCGACATCGAGGCCAAGGGCCGCAAGGGCATCAAGGTGCTGGCGCTGGCCGAAGCCGACAAGAAGGGCTTCATCCACCGCGTCGACCCCATGCCGGCCTACCTGAAGAAGGTGGAGGGCATCGTCAACCTGAAGGCCATCAAGCAGGCCGGGCTCAAGGTGGTGGTCGACCCCTTGCACGGCGCCGGCCGGGGCTATGTGGAGGCGGTGCTGACCAAGGCGGGCGCCAAGGTCTGGGGCCTGCACGGCAACAGCGACCCCCTGTTCGGCGGCGGCGCGCCCGAGCCGGCCGAAGGCCATATCGACGAGCTGGTGGCCACGGTGAAGGCGCACAAGGCCCACTTGGGGACGGGCACCGACGGCGACGCCGACCGCTTCGGCATCGTCGATGCGGACGGCACGTTCATCCCGCCCAACCTGGTGCTGGCCCTGCTGGTGCACCACCTGCACACCACCCGGCCGCAATGGAAGGGCGCGGTGGTGCGGTCGGTCGTGAGCAGCCACTTCATCGACGCGGTGGCCAAGCTGTATGGCCGCGAAGTGGTGGAAGTGCCGGTCGGATTCAAATGGATCGGCGAGTACATGCAATCCCACGACATCCTGGTCGGTGGCGAGGAGAGCGGCGGCTTGACGGTGCACCGCCACGTCCCCGAGAAGGACGGCCCCCTGGCCTGCCTGCTGATGGCCGAGATGCGCGCGGTGGAGGGCCGGCCCTTCAAGGCCGTGCTGGCGGACTTGTACAAGAAGGTCGGGCTCTTCGTGGTGGGCCGCGGCAACTTCCGCCTGAGCGAGGCCCGCAAGGCCGCCCTGATCAAGCAGCTGGCCAAGGGGGCGCCCGACAGCATCGCGGGCAGCAAAGTGGTGAAGCACATCACGCTGGACGGCCACAAGTGGGTGCTGGCCGACGGCAGCTGGCTGGGCGTGCGCTTCAGCGGCACCGAGCCGGTGGTGCGCCTCTATCTGGAAGCCAACAGCGGCAAGCGCCTGGAGCAGCTGCGGGCGGCCGGGGCCAAGCTGATCCAGGGCTGACTTAAGGGGGGGGCCATGGCGAGCCAAGGCAAGTCGTTCAAGCAGGTGATCCACCTGCCAGGCACGCCCAAGCAGGCCTACGGCCTGCTGATGACCACCAAGGGCCATCAAGCCTTCAGCGGAGCAAGGGCCCGCATCTCGGCCAAGGTGGATGGCTTGTGCACGGCCTACGACGGCTACTGCGAGGCCCGCAACGTCCAGCTGGAGCCGGGGCTTATGATCGTGCAGGCCTGGCGCGCCACGGACTGGGAGGAGGGCTGGTGGAGCACCGCCACCTGGGACTTCGCCACGAGCAAGGGCGGGACCAAGCTGACCTTCACCCAGAAGAACATCCCGGCCAAGGACTATGAGGACATCAAGCAGGGTTGGGTGGATTACTACTGGGAGCCCATGAAGGCCTACCTGGGGAAGAAGGCGTAAAAAAAGGCCGACCCGCGAGGGTCGGCCTTCATCGTTGGGGGGGGGCCGGCCGCGGGCTTATTCCACCGGGTCGATGCCCAGGCTCCTCAGCCAGGCCTGGTATTGGGGCTTCACTTCCTTCATGCGCTCTTCGCTCTTCACCACCCATTCGCTGCGGGGCGGCTGGAAGAGGTCCAGGACGGTCTCGTACCACACGTAGGCGTTCTTCAGGTCGTTGTCTTCCATCAGCAGCTGGTACTGGTCCTGGGTGATGCGGGCGGCGGCCAGCTCGGCGTCAAAATAGGCCTTCTTCTTGGCCGGCTCGTGGTACCAGCTGTAATACTTCTCGCCTTCCAGGTAGGCCTTGTGGGCGCGGCTGACCAGCTCGTGGCGGGCCATGCCCCAGGCCAGGGCCAGGGTGACCACGATGGTGGCAAGGATGAAGGCGGCATCGCCCTTCCACCAGGCTTGGGCGCTGGCGGGCGGCTCGATGGCGGCGGCGGCGGGGGTCTCGGTCATGTTCCGTCCAAAGGAAGATCCTGAAGTATAGGCAAGTCCCGGCTCCCCGTCAAAAGCCGCCCGTGGTAGAAATAGAGCCGTTGAAGCCGTAAGTCCTGTACTGTGCTTGTGCTAGGAGCCGCTTTGCGTTCGTTCGCGCTGGTGATCTGTTTGGGCCTTTCCGCCTTATGCGCCGCCGGCACCCAGCCGCCGGTGCAGGAGTCGGTGGACTTGCGCCTGGTGACCCTGAACCGCTTGGAGCTGGAGCCCGTGGCCGAGCCCCGATGGGGCTTGCTGCCGCTTCGACCCAAGGACCTGCCCCGTTCGGTCCAACCCTACCTGAAGCCTTCGCGCCAATTGGACCACCTCCACCGGCAGGTGCAGAAGGCCGCCGCCATGGTCCGGCGGGCGGTGGCCCCGGGCGCGGCGCAGAAGGATCGGCTGCGCGATGCGGCGCTGGTGGCCCAGGCCTTGCGCGAATGGCTGGACGTGTCCTTGCCGTTGGATCGGGCCTCGGATTGGGGGCGTCAGGCGGCCTTGGACCATCGGGAAGCCTGGCCCAAGGCGTCGGCGATATTGATGGCGGGGAAGGCGGATGAGGACGGGCGCGCCTTGGCGGCGGTGGCCCTGCTGCGCGCGCTCAAGGTCCCGGCCCGCGTGGCCTGGGCCCGCGGGCATCTGGCGGCCCAGTACTGGTCGGCCCTGGCGGCGGGGCCTAAGAGCCCGCTGGCCAAGCGCCCCAAGGGGAAGCTGCATGCCGCATCCAAGGCGCCCCAGCCGCCGCTAGGCCAGTGGCGGCTGCTGGATCCCGCTTTGGATGACTGGGATGTGGATGCCTGGAGCCTGGATGCCGGCGACCTGGCCCGCCTGACCTGGCGGCCGCAGGAAGAGCTGACGGCTTTGGATGAAGGCTGGGAGCGGCAGGCCTTCGCGGCGGGTGACAGCCTGGCAGCGCATGCCGCCTTCGCCGACGCGCTGGCCTTGGGCCATCTGAGCCCCACCGCTTCGGCCCAGGCCTTGAGCCCTTTGGCGGCGGCCTCGCTCCGGGGCTTGACCCAGGGTTCGGCCACGCTGTGGGTGCTCAGCATCCAGCGCTGGCGCCTTCAAACGCTGGGAGCGCTCAGCGCCTTGGACCCGATCGAATTGACCACGCCTTATCGGCCCCAATTGGCCAGCTGGGGGCGCGAGCGCCGGGGCTCGGTCCGCGCCTTGGAGCTGGAGGCCCAAGGCGTGTGGAGCGACCGCGAGCCCCGTTTGAAGCGCCACAGCGGCAGCCTGGCGGACGTATGGAGCAGCCCACCGCCAGCCTTGGGCGTGCTGCATGCCTATCGCCTCAGCTTGCGCCGGCCGGCGTCGGTGCTGCAGGCGCAGTGGCAGGGCGATGAGGTGCGCGGGGTGCTCCTGAGAGCGGATAATCTGAGCCCACGCCAGGGCTGGGTGGTCAAGGTGGATGCGGGTCTTCTGACTGGGGTTTCACAGGTTTTAACTGTAAAGGACGATGGAAGCTTTGTCGCGGCGCTCAGTCCGACCAGTCGAAGCCTCTTTAGCCTGGATCTGACCAGTTCAGGGGACGAAAAAGCTGACTTTCAGCGTCTTAGCCCCGAAAAAAAGCCATAAAACTGCCTAATATTAACCGTTTAAGCCAAGTGCTCTCTGGCACAAAGAGATGGTCGAATAGAGGCATAATGATCCATTTTTCCGTCTTTTGAAATAAGCGCCCAAGACTTTGTGAAAATGGGCGCAAAGTCACTCTTGTTAAAAAGCGCGCCTTTCCCGTATAGTGACCGCGCTTTCGGAGGAAGCCATGGTGGAAATGCGTGTGCGAGGCCTCGCGGTGGACGCCGGGTCACGCCAGCCGGTGGTCATCCTGATGGATGGGACCGAGACCCGCTTCTTGCCGATATGGATCGGCGTGTTCGAAGCGGACGCCATCCTGCTGGCCCTGGAAGAGATCAAAGTCCCCCGGCCGGCCACCCACGACTTGATGAAGTCCTTGGTGGAGAAGCTGGGGGCCCGCCTGGACCGCGTGGTGATCCACGCCCTGGACGAGAAGAGCTCGACCTATTACGCCAACCTGGTGCTGGTCCGGCCGGGGCAGGCGGAGCTTGAGATCGACGCTCGGCCCTCTGATTCCGTGGCCTTGGCCCTTCGCTTGAGCGCGCCCATCTTCGTCAGCGAAGAGGTGCTGGCCAAGAGCAGCGTGCAGGACAAGGCCAAGATCAACCAGGAGCTGGAGGACTTCCGCAAGTTCCTGGCGGAAGTGAAGCCCGAGGATTTCGCCAGTTATGACCGCAAGAACGAGCACAAGGACGATGGGGAAGGCTCGTGAGCAGCGGTGCGCCGGGCCCGGACAAGCCGGGTCGCGCGTGGCGGCGGGTCAGCAACCGGGAAGCCGGAGCCGGCTACGATCTGGCCGCCAATATCTTCGTGGGCCTGGGATTGGGCTGGGGCGCGCAGAAACTTTGGCCTGGCATCACCCCTTGGGGCTATGCCGCCGGCATCATCCTGGGGACCGCTAGCGGGTTTTATCAGCTTTTCAAAACGCAGAATGGCCCGCCCTCACAAAAAAAGCCTGAGTGAGCCTCATCATGGACCCCTTGCTCAGCTTTGTGGCAGCATCAGTGCTCACCACGGCGGATCTGGCGCTCTTGGCGCTGGCCACCCGCAGGCTGGGGGCGAAGCCCAGCCCTCGCCAGGCCGCTGCGCTGGCCCTGGGCGTCATGCTGAAGCTGGCGGTGCTCTTCGTGGGCTGCCGCTGGATCGCCGCCCAGGCCTGGTACGACCGCCGCGGCCTGCTCTTCGGCCTCTTGGCGCCGTTCATCCTCTTCATCGCTTGGCAGGCCTTGCGCCTGCAGACACGCGCCGATAAGCGCGCTTGAGACTGACACGGGAACTATGAGCGAAGCCCTTTCTTCGACCGCCCAGACCGAGGCCCACGAAGGCGCCCAAGGCCATGCCGAGCATGAGCTGCCGGAGGCCGTGATCGCCAAGGGCATGCGCCTGCAGCCTGCGATCACCGGCTGGATCACGCTGGGCCTTTTGCTCCTCTTCGCCGCCGCCGGCCTGAGCCGCCTGAAGCGCGTGCCTGGCGCCCTCCAGAACGCCTGGGAATTCACCTACGAATGGGTCGAAGAGATCACCCAGCAGGTCATCGGTCCCGACGGCCCGGCGCTGATGCCGCTGTTCTTCAGCTTCTTCCTCTGGATCCTCTTCGCCAACCTGCTGGGCCTGGTGCCGTACATGGCCTCGCCGACCGCCAAGACCACCACCACTCTGGCCCTGGCCCTGGTGACCTTCGGCAGCACGCATGTGCTGGGTTTCCGCGCCAAGGGTTGGGGCTACCTGGGGCATTTCTTCCATATCGTCGACTACACCCAGGAAAAGGGCTTCGCCAAGGTCGTGACGGCCGTGCTGCAATTCCTGCTGCTGCCGGCCATCGAGTTCGTCGGCGAGCTGGCCCGGCCGCTCAGCCTGACCATGAGGCTTTTTGGCAACATCTACGCCAAGGAGCAGCTGCTGCTGATCCTAGCGGCGCTGGTCTTGCAATACTGGGAGGCCGGCGGGGCCAAGAGCTACGCCCTGCTGACCATGCCCCTGTTGCTGCGGCCGGCGGTGCTGATCCTGGGCGTGTTGGTGTCCATCATCCAGGCGGTGGTCTTCACCGCCTTGAGCATGGTCTACATCGGCGGCGCCATCGCCGTCCACGGGGACCACGACGAGCACGACGAGCAGGGGGCCCACGAGCACGCTGCGGCCCATTGATCCACTGGCGGGCGGCGAGCGCCGGCCTGCAGATTTAACCGACCAAGGAGGAAGACCATCATGAAGAAGACCCTGCTGACCCTGGGCGCGCTGTTCACCGCCGCCGCCACTCACGCCGCTGAAGCCGCTCCGGCCGCCGCCGCTGCCGCCCCTGCGGGCGGTGTGAGCACCAAGGCCGTGGCCGCGCTGGCCCTGGGCATCGCCGCCCTGGGTGGCGCCATCGGCCAGGGCTTGGCCACGGGCAAGGCCGTGGAGAGCATCGCTCGCCAGCCGGAAGCCGCCAACGATATCCGCGGATCGCTGCTGCTGGGCCTGGCGCTGATCGAAGCCCTGACCATTTACGCCCTGCTGGCCTACTTCGTGGCCTAAGCGTCACCGCCGGGATCGGAAGGGCGGGGGCGCAGGCCCCCGCCCTGACCCCCTGGCACTGGGAGCACCATGGAAGCCATCCTTCCTGATTGGAAGATCCTCGTCGTCCAGCTCATCACGTTCGTGCTGGGAATGGCGGCGATCTGGAAAATGTATTTGGACCCCCTGCGCGCGCATTTAAAGGCGCGTCGCGAGGGCATCGTCAAGGACCTAGCCTCGGCTGAGACCGCCCGCCAGGAGGCCGAGCACCTGCGCGAGCAGCTGCACGCCGACCGGGCTGCCATGGCCGAAGACCTGCGCAAGGCCCGCGAAGAAGCCAAAGCCGAAGTGTCCAGGCTGCGCGATGACCTGATCGCCAAGACCAAGACCGAGCAGGAAGCGATGCTCAAGCAGGGCCGCCAGCAGATCCAGGCCGAGACCGAGGCTGCCATCGCTGCGGTGAGGTCCTACGCCTCCGTCCTGGTGGTCGAAGCCACCGCCAAGCTGTTAGAGAAGAAGCTCGATACCGACGCCGACAAGGCCCTGGCTGAAAAGCTGGTGGCGTCGGTCAAGGTCTCCAAGAATTAGGCGGGACCCACCCCATGCTCTCCAGCCTCATCGCTGAACGCTACGCCAAGGCCCTGCTAAGGGCGGCCCAGGCTGACAACGCCCTGACCGAGGTCGGAGCGCAGGCCCAAGCCCTGCGCCAAGCCCTGGCCAGCGCCGAGACGGCGGAGCGTTTCCTGGCCGACCCGGTGGCTTTGGCCTCCGACAAGCTGAAGGTGGTCGAGTCCGCCTTTGAAGGCGGATTGCACCCCCTCATCAAGGCCTTCTTGGAAGCCGTGCTGCAGCAGAAGCGCGAGCGCTTCCTGCCCGGCATCCTGGAAGCTTTCAACGCTTATTTGGATGAAGCCCAAGGCCGCGTCGAGGCCAGCTTCGGCACCGCGCGGGTCCTGCCCGTGGCCGAGCGGGAGCTGCTGGAGCAGGGGCTGAGCAAGCGCCTTGGCCGTCAGGTCACCTTGAACCCCTACACTGACAAAGCCCTGCTGGGCGGTGCGGTGCTGCGCATGGGCGACACCTTGTTCGATGCCTCCTTGCAGGGGCGCCTAAGGAAACTAGGACAGCTGATGGCCGAAGGGCCACCACCGCGCCCTAAGCGCGCGCCCTCGATCTCGGCCGGGGGCGGCGCGAAGAGCAAGCCCGAGGGAAAAGCCGCCGCTCCCCGCAACGCCGTCAAGAAAAAGGCGCCGTCAGGGAAGAAGGCCGCTGAGCCCTCAAAAAAGAAAGTGACCGCGGTCAAGACGAAGACTAAGGCGAAGGCTACGAAAGCCCCGGCCCGCAAGGCTGCGGAGCCCAAGAAGGCGGCTAAGAAGCGTTAACGCAAGACCCAACCCTGAGCGGGAACGATCATGCAGATCAAAGCGCAAGAGATCACTTCGCTGCTGGAAAAGCAGATCCGGGGCTTCAGCTCCCAGGTGGACGTGGCCGAGGTCGGCACCGTCATCCAGGTGGGTGACGGCATCGCCATCCTTCACGGGCTCAAAGGCTGCATGGCCTCCGAGCTCCTGGAGTTCCCAGGCGGCCTGATAGGCCTGGCTTTGAACCTGGAAAAGGACACCGTCGGCGCCGTGCTCTTGGGCGAGGACCGTGGCGTCAAGGAAGGCGATACCGTCCGCCGCACCGGCCGCGTGGCCGAAGTGCCGGTGGGGGAGGCTTTCCTGGGCCGCGTGGTCAACGGCTTGGCGCAGCCCATCGACGGCAAGGGGCCCGTGGCCTCGACCGCCACGCGCCCCATCGAGTTCCGCGCCCCGGGCATCGTGGATCGCCAGCCGGTGAAGGAGCCCCTGGCCACCGGCATCAAGGCCATCGACGGCATGATCCCCATCGGGCGCGGCCAGCGTGAGCTGATCATCGGCGACCGCCAGATCGGCAAGACCGCCGTGGCTTTGGACACCATCATCAACCAGAAGGGCAAGGGCGTGATCTGCGTCTACGTGGCCGTGGGCCAGAAGCAGAGCACGGTGGCCCAGGTGCAGCGCACCCTGACGGAGAACGGGGCGATGGACTACACCATCATCGTCGCCGAGACCGCCAGCAATCCGGCCCCCCTGCAGTACCTGGCGCCTTACACCGGCACCGCCCTGGCTGAATTCTTCACCTATAGCGGGCGGCATGCGCTGATCGTCTATGACGACTTGAGCAAGCAGGCCGTGGCCTATCGGCAACTGTCCTTGCTGCTGCGCCGCCCTCCGGGACGTGAAGCCTATCCCGGCGACGTCTTCTACTTGCACTCCCGCCTTTTGGAACGCGCCGTGAAGCTGTCGGAGGCCCGTGGTGGCGGCTCGTTGACGGCCCTGCCGATCATCGAGACGCAGGCTGGCGACGTGTCGGCCTACATCCCCACCAATGTCATCTCCATCACCGACGGCCAGATCTTCCTTGAGAGCAACCTGTTCTATTCGGGCATCCGGCCCGCCGTGAACGTGGGCATCTCGGTCAGCCGTGTGGGCGGCAACGCCCAGACCAAGGCCACCAAGAAGGTGGCGGGCTCGCTGCGCCTGGAGCTGGCCCAGTATGACGCCCTGGCCGCTTTCGCCCAGTTCGCCTCCGACCTGGACAAGGCCAGCCAGCAGCAATTGGCGCGCGGCCGCCGCCTGGTCGAGCTGTTGAAGCAGGGGCAATACGCGCCCTTGGCCATGGAAGAGCAGGTGGCGGTCCTCTATGCCGGCGTCGGCGGCAAGGTCGACGACATCGAAGTGAACCAGGTCCACCGTTTCGAGATCGAGCTGCTGGATTACCTGCGCAGCAGCCACAGCGCCCTGCTGGCCGGGATCCGCGACAGCAAGGACCTGAAGGACGACGCCAAAGCTCAGCTGAGCCAGGCCATCGACGACTTCAAGAAGACCTTCAAGGCGTAAGATGGCCTCCCTGCGAGAGATCCGCGGCCGCATCAAGTCCGCGAAGAACATCCAACAGATCACCAAGGCCATGAAAATGGTGGCCGCTGCGCGCTTGCGCCGCAGCCAGGAACGCATGCTGTCGGCGCGCCCCTACGCCCAGCTGATCGCCAAGGTGCTGAAGGACATCGCCGCCCACGAGGATGTGGCCGCCCACCCGCTTTTGCAGGTGCGCCCCGGCGCCTTGACCGGCTCGGGCACCCTGCGGCTGGTGGTCTTCACGGCGGACAAGGGCCTTTGCGGCGCCTATAACGTCAACGTGCTGCGTAAAGCCGCCCAGATCATCCGCGAGCAGAAGGACAAGCGCCGCATCGAGATCGTGGCCGTCGGCCGCAAGGGGCGCGACTTCTTCAAGCACTTCGGCGTGCCCATGGTCAGCCAGTATGTGCAGCTGGGCATCGTCGAGGCCGCCGTCAGCGAGGCCATCGCCCGCGAGCAGGCCGAGGCCTACCTCAGCGGCGCGGTGGACGAGGTGGTGCTGCTCTATACCGAGTTCAAGAGCGTCATCAGCCTCAAGCCCGTGGCCGTGCGCCTGCTGCCCTTCGACATGGGCGTGCTCGACCTGGAAGAAGGCGGGTGGTCGGCCCCCAAGGGCGCCAGCGGCGCCGAAGCCAAGGGCGGCGCGCCGGCTTATGAGCCGAGCCGAGCCGAGGTCTTCAACGAGCTGGTGCCCCGCGCCGTCAGCATGCAGGTCTGGCGCGCCTTGCTCGAGAGCCAGGCGTCCGAGTTCGCGGCCCGCATGACGGCCATGGACAATGCCAGCCGCAACAGCAAGGAGCTGATCGGCAGCCTCACCCTGTACGCCAACCGCATCCGCCAAGCCGCCATCACCAAGGAGATCTCGGAATTGGTGGGCGGCGCCGAAGCCTTGAAATAACCCCGTGATTTGTAGGGGCGCCATTCATGGCGCCCTTTAGTAGAGGGACACATGAGCAAAGGCAAAGTCGTTCAGATCATCGGGCCCGCCGTGGACGTGGAGTTCGAGCGCGGCAAGCTGCCGGCCATTTACAACGCCCTGACGGTGAAGGGCAGCTATGTCAGCGGCGGCCAGACTTACCAGCTGGACATCACCCTGGAGGTGCAATCGCACCTGGGCGATGACACCGTGCGCACCATCTCCATGAGCAGCACCGACGGCCTGACCCGCGGCATGGACGTGGAGGACACCGGCGCGCCCATCAGCGTGCCCGTGGGCGACGGCACCCTGGGCCGCATCATGAACGTGCTGGGCGAGCCCGTGGACGAGATGGGCCCTGTGAAGCACGAGAAGACCTATGCCATCCATCGTCCGGCCCCCAAGTTCGAGGACCAGAGCACCAAGGCCGAGATCCTGGAGACCGGCATCAAAGTGGTGGACCTCTTGGCCCCCTACGCGAAGGGCGGCAAGATCGGGCTCTTCGGCGGCGCCGGCGTGGGCAAGACCGTCGTGATCATGGAGCTGATCAACAACATCGCCAAGGAGCACGGCGGCTACAGCGTGTTCGCCGGCGTCGGCGAGCGCACCCGCGAAGGCAACGACCTGTGGCTGGAGATGAAGGAGAGCGGCGTCATCAAGAAGGCCGCCTTGGTCTACGGCCAGATGAACGAGCCGCCGGGAGCGCGCCTGCGGGTGGCCCTCAGCGCCCTGGCCCAGGCCGAGTATTTCCGCGACGAGCAGAGCCAGGACGTGCTGCTCTTCATCGACAACATCTTCCGCTTCACCCAGGCCGGCTCCGAAGTGTCGGCTTTGCTGGGCCGCATGCCGTCGGCCGTGGGCTACCAGCCCACCCTGGCCACCGAGATGGGCCAGCTGCAGGAGCGCATCACCTCGACCAATAAGGGATCGATCACGTCGGTGCAGGCCATCTACGTCCCTGCTGACGACTTGACCGACCCGGCGCCCGCCACCGCCTTCTCGCACTTGGATGCCACCACGGTGCTGAGCCGCACCATCGCCTCCAAGGGCATCTACCCTGCCGTGGACCCCTTGGACTCGACCAGCCGCATGCTGGACCCCAAGATCGTGGGCGAGGAGCACTACAACACGGCCCTGCAGGTGCAGCGGATCCTGCAGAAGTACAAGGACCTGCAGGACATCATCGCCATCCTGGGCATGGACGAGCTCAGCGAGGAGGACAAGCTGACGGTGAACCGCGCCCGCAAGATCGAGCGCTTCCTCAGCCAGCCCTTCTTCGTGGCCGAGCAGTTCACCGGCTTCAAGGGCAAGTACGTCAAGCTGGCCGAGACCATCAAGAGCTTCAAGGCCGTGGCCAACGGCGAGTACGATCACCTGCCCGAGCAGGCCTTTTACATGGTGGGCGGCATCGAAGAGGTGATCGAGAAGGCCAAGACCCTGGCGGTCACGGCCTAGTGCAGCCTTTCGTCTGCCAGCTCCCCACCCGCGTTCTTTTTGGCAGCGGGAGACTGGCGGAAGCCGGTGTCGAAGCCAGGAACCTGGGCATCAAGCCCTTGCTGCTGACGGGCCGCAGCGCCATGCAGCGCACGGGGGTCTTGGCCAAAGTACAGGGCCTCTTGAAGGCCGCAGGCGTGACGCCCGTGCTCTTCGAGCAGATCGAGCCCAATCCGCGCCAGGAGACGTTGGATCAGGCCGTGGCGCTGGGCATCGCCCAAGGCTGCGACTTCGTCATCGGCCTGGGCGGCGGAAGCCCCATGGACAGCAGCAAGGCGGTGGCCATGGCCTTGGCGCAGTTCCGGCGCAGCGGGGAGACGGTCAGCGTGTGGGAGTGGACCAGCGGGCTGGGCGCCAAACGCCGGCCGGTCAAGGACCCCCTGCCGACCCTGCTGATCAGCTCCACGGCGGCCACGGGCACCGAGGGCAATTGCGCGGCCGTGGTCACCAAATGGTCCACCCATGAAAAAGCGGTTCTCTGGGACCTGGGCGCCTTCCCCAGCACCAGCATCGTGGATCCCCAGCTGATGGTCAGCCTGTCGCTGGAGACCACCCGGGACGGGGCCGTGGACATGATGCTCCACGTGCTGGAGCAGCACTTCAACGGCGACGAAAAGGCCGTGGTGCAGGACCGCATGGCCGAAGGGCTCTGCCTCGGCGTGATGGAGAGCCTGGAGGCCCTGGAAAAGGACCTGGGGGACCTGACCGCCCGCGAGAACCTCAGCTGGGCCAGCGTGGCCGCCTTGGTGGGCGGCGGTGGGCCGAATTGGGGCCGCACGGGCAGCTTCACGGTGCATCACCTGGAGCATCCCCTGAGCGGCTACACCGACGTGGCGCATGGGCGCGGTTTGGCCATCCTGTGGCCGCACTACCTGCGCGTGATCGCGCCCAAGAAAGAGGCTAAGATCGCCCGGCTGGGCCAGGCTCTGTGGGGCCTGCCCAAGGGTGCGGGCGCGGAGAAGGCCATCGACGCCCTGGCTGCCTGGTTGAAGTCCCATGGCTTCATCCAAGGCTTGCGCGATATCGGCGTGACCGAAGCCCTGATCCCGGCCATGGCGGCCGATACGGTCCGCCTGTCGGGTGGCGGGCGCAGCTTCCTGGATTCGCCGGTCCCGTTGTCGGCAGAGAAATGCGAGGCCCTTTACCGGGCCGCGCTTTAAACGAGAGCAACATGGCGAAGACCTTTCATCTCGAGATCGTCACCCCCGACGGATCGACCTTCAAGGGCGAGGTCGATGCGCTGGTCGTGCCCGCGTGGGAAGGCCAGCTGGGCGTGCTGCCCGGCCACGAGCCTGAAGTAGCCGTGATGAAGCCCGGCGCCTTGCGCTACACCCGCGATGGCAAGGACGAATGGCTCGCCATCTCGGGCGGTTTCGTGCAGATCGAGCCCGCGGCGGTGGTGGTGCTGGCGGAGACCGCTGAGCTGGCGACGGCTATCGACACGGCCCGCGCCAAGGCCCAGGCCGGCACCAAGCAGCAGGCCCTGAGCCAGGGTGGCATGAGCGAGGAGCAGGTCGCCAAGATCCAGGCCAGCCTGCTCAAGGAGCTGGTGCGCTTGAAGCTGGCCGAGCGGTTCAAGAAAGGCTAAGCTCCTGGCGCCCAAGGGCGGCCAGCCGTTGAAAAGGCCCGTGGGCGACCACGGGCCTCTTTCTTTTTCAAGGGCGGGCATGCGCATCGTCAGCTGGAACGTGAATGGCCTTCGGGCCGTGGCCAAGAAGGGCTTCCTGGACTGGTTGAACGCTTCGAAGGCGGATGTGGTCTGCCTTCAGGAGATCAAGGCCAACATCGAGCAGGTCCCCGAAGAGGTGCGCGCGCCCAAGGGGTGGCATGTGCGCATGCACAGCGCGCAAAAAGCTGGATATTCGGGTACGGCCATCTTCAGCCGGGTGAAACCTGACGAATACTGGAGCGGGCTGGACAAGAAGCTCAGCCCCGAATCCCACGACGAGGGCCGCGTGCTGGCGGCGCGCTACGGCAACTTGCATGTGCTCAGCTGCTACTTCCCCAACAGCCAGGAGGGCGGCAAGCGGCAGGCCCAGAAGCTGGCCTATTTCGATGCGATGGGCAGGAAGATGGTCGAACTGGTGAAAAAGGGCCAGCAAGTGGTGGTGACCGGCGACTACAATGTGGCCCACAACGAGATCGACCTCGCCCGCCCCGATGACAACCATGAGAACCCGGGCTTCTTCCCGTGGGAGCGCGAGGCCATGACCCGCTTCCTGGCGCTGGGCTTTGTGGATAGCTTCCGCCAGGCCCATCCTGGGCTGACCGAGCAATACACTTGGTGGTCCTTCCGCACGGCCGCCCGGGCCCGCAACGTGGGCTGGCGCATCGACTATTGCTGCCCGGATGAGAAGCTTCAGGCCCGCGTCAAGAGCACCTGGATCGAGCCGTCGGTGATGGGCTCGGACCATTGCCCCGTGGGCATCGAGCTCAAGTGAGCCCATCCTAAAAAGCCATTGTTCAGAGCATTTTTAGCGTGCAAATCGGATTAGCCCCGCAGCCGCACCCCTGTTAAAATAATCGACTGCTTCAGCTCCGGCCCCTGGGGCCGGGGCTGCGAGCCTCCTTTTGCTCCCAACATCATGTCGAACGCCAAAGTCATCGCCATCGCCAACCAAAAAGGCGGCGTGGGCAAGACCACCACGGCCATCAACCTGGGGGCCTGCCTGGCCCAGGCCGGCCACAGCACCCTGCTGGTGGACCTGGATCCCCAGGGCAACGCCACGCTGGGCCTGGGTCTGAGCCCCGACCAGTTGCGCGCCACCATCTACACCGCCATGGTCGACGGCGTGCCGCTGGCTGAAGCCGTGCACGAGACTTCCGTGCCGGGCCTCAAGCTGATCCCATCGCAGGCCGACCTGGCCGCCGCCGAAGTGGAGCTGCAGGGCGTGGAGCACCGTGAGACCATCCTGCGACGGGGCCTGACGGGCCTGAAGGAGGGCTTCGAATTCGTCCTGATCGACTGCCCGCCCTCCCTGGGCTTGGTCACCCTCAATGGCCTGGCCGCCGCTGACACGGTGCTGATCCCCGTGCAGGCCGAGTACTACGCCATGACCGGCGTGGGCCTGCTGCTCAACACGCTGGCCCTGGTGCAGCGGGAGCTGAACCCCGCCTTGCGCGTCGAGGGCGCCCTGCTGACCATGGTCGACAGCCGCGCCGCGCTCAGCACCCAGGTGGTCGAGGCGATGAGGAACCTTTTCCGCGACCGCGTGTTCGACACGCTGGTGCCGCGAAGCGTGCGCCTGGCCGAGGCCCCCAGCCATGGCCTGCCCATCAGCGTCTATGACCCCAAGGGCAAGGGCACCGAGGCCTACAAGGCCCTGGCCGCCGAATTGGCCCGGCGCAGCCAAGCCCTGAAAGCGCCCGCCGGCGCTTGAACCCCCACAGCACAAGGGAACCCGACATCATGGCAAGACAAGCATTGGGCAAAGGCCTGAACGCCCTCATCCCCGGCCACCTGCGCGACCTGGACGCCCCCGTTGGCGGCACGGGCCAGCCCCAGGAGCTGCCCGTCGCCGAGATCCGGCCCAATCCCTACCAGCCCCGCACGGTTTTCAAGCCAGAGGTGCTGAAGGAGCTGGCCGACAGCCTCCGGGAGCAGGGGCTCCTGCAGCCGGTGCTGGTGGCCAAGACCATGGGAGGGGGTTACGAGCTCATCAGCGGCGAGCGCCGCCTGCGGGCCGCCCAGTCCCTTGGCTGGCAGCGCATCCCGGCCATCATCAAGGTGGCCACGGCCCAGGAGATGGCCGAGTGGGCCATCATCGAGAACGTCCAGCGCGATGACCTCAATCCCATGGAGGAGGCGCGCTCTTACAAGCGCCTGATCGACGAGTTCACGCTGACGCAGGAGGACGTGGCCAAGAAGGTGGGCCGCGAACGGGCCACCGTGGCCAACAGCCTGCGCCTGTTGCGCCTGCCCGCCGAGGTGCAGGCGCTGGTGGAAAAGGGCGAGCTGCAGATGGGGCATGCGCGCGCCCTGCTGGCCATCGCCAGCCCGGAGGCCCAAAAGGCCCTGGGGCAGAAGGCTGCCCGCGAGAGCTGGAGCGTGCGCGCCGTCGAGCAGGCCGCCCAGGAGCGCGCGCGGCCCGAGGCGGGCCCCGCCAGCGCCAAGATCCGCCGCGGCCCGAACGTGGAGGTCGCCGCCTTGGAAGAGCGTTTGCGGCGCAAGATGGGCACCAAGGTGAAACTGGTGCCCGTCGGCAAGGGCGGCCGCATCGAGGTGCACTACTACAGCGCCGAGGAGCTTGAACGGCTCCTGGACCTGCTGGGTTGAGGCGCGCTTGACCCCCCTTCGCGAGCCGCATGAGGCGGACAAGCTGACGGTGGTGATCATCCCCGGCCACGGCGGCAGCATGCTGCAATGGCGCTTGTCGGCCTGGGCGTTGGGCCTGATCGTGGCGCTGGCGGTGGCCCTGTTGGGCGCCTGCGTGCTGGTGCTGGGCACGGACCTGAAGCAGCGCGCCGACCTGGCCAAGGCCCAGGAGCTGAAGCAGGCCAACCTGCGGGTCGCCGCGGACCTGGCCCAGGGACGCGCCGCCCTGATGCGGGTGGCGGTGCTCGAGAGCGAGCTGCGGCACATGCTGAAGTTCAAGAACGAGAAGGCGCTGTTGAAGGGGCAGGCCGTCGGCGGCCCCACCGACGAGGACGTGAAGGAGTTGGCGGCGCTCCTGGATGACGCGCCGCAGGCGGCGGTGCAGCGCAACGAGGCCAGCATGGCCGACCTGATGAGCGCCGCCGCCGACCGCGAGAAGCGCTTTGACGAGATCCGGCGCTACGTGCTGAAGCGGAGCACCCTGATGGCGGCCCGGCCCAGCGCGTGGCCGGTGCACGGTTGGATCAGCAGCGGCTTTGGCGACCGCACCAACCCGGTGACGGCCAAGGCCGGCTTCCACACCGGCGTGGACATCGCCAATGACACCGGCACCCCCATCCGTGTGACCGCCGACGGCGTGGTCAGCTTCGCGGGCTGGGAAGGCGGCTACGGCAAGCTGGTGGTGGTGAACCATGGCAATGGCTACAGCACCTATTACGGCCACCTGAGCGAGATCAAGGCTGCGGTGGGACGGCCCCTGAAGCGCGGGGACGTGGTGGGCCTGATGGGCGCCACCGGCAACACCACCGGCCCGCATCTGCACTACGAGATCCGGCTCTACGGGGCCGCCATCGACCCCACCAAGTACATGGAGGAGTAGCCATGTTCGGTCTGGGGTCCAGAGTCGACACCCTGCTAGGCCAGGGCAGCGAGATCCGCGGCCAGGTGAACGTGGACGGCGGCATCGTGGTGGACGGGCGGGTGGAGGGCAACGTCACCGCCACCGAGCGCATCACCGTGGGCGTGCATGGGCAGGTGCGCGGGAACCTGACGGCGCCCGAGGTGGTGGTGGGCGGCCGCGTGCAGGGCTTGATCAGCGCCAGCGGCCGGGCCGAGCTGCTCAGCGGCGCGCACGTGGATGGGGACATCCGCGCCGCCCGCCTGACCATGGCTGACGGCGCGGTGCTCACCGGCAAGGTGGGCATGGAGCCGCTGGGCGGCGAGGCCGTGGAGTACAAGTTCGCCAGGAAGTAACAGCCCGGGCCCCCGGGCCCATCACGCATCCCTCGCTCATCAGCCTATGACCGTCCGCACCCGCTTCGCCCCTTCGCCCACCGGCTACCTGCACATCGGCGGCGCCCGCACGGCGCTATTCAGCTGGCTCTTCGCGCGCAGCCAGGGCGGGGAGTTCATCCTGCGCATGGAGGATACGGATCTGGTCCGCAGCACCCAGGCCAGCGTGGACAGCGTGCTGCGGGACCTTCGCTGGCTGGGCCTGGACTGGGACGAGGGCCCC
>Ga0302319_10002267_pt1 | contig 41885 bp, 35 predicted proteins | sample Bog_T0_2_FD_203319 | JGI IMG/M metagenome (GOLD analysis project Ga0302319, IMG submission 203319) | Peat permafrost microbial communities from Stordalen Mire near Abisko, Sweden - Bog_T0_2 | ecosystem: Environmental > Terrestrial > Soil > Wetlands > Peat | place: Sweden: Abisko, Stordalen Mire...
TGCCTCGTCGAGCGGAAGGCCAACGTAGTTCTCTGCAAGCGACGTTGCCGCCGCTCGAGAAGTCATCACATACTCAAGTTCAGCAAGCTGCCGCTTGTGATCGAAGGCAGGCTCTCCTTCGAATCGGTGCAATAGCGATGTCATCCACCATGAGAAGCGCTGCGCCTTCCAAATGCGGCGCAGGCAGGTTTCGGAATACCCCATTAGGCGACGTGCATCGCCAGTGCGGCGGTATATGTCGCCGAAAGCCTCAGCCAGATAATGCACGTCGGCAAACGCCAGGTTCATCCCTTTTGCGCCCGTTGGCGGAACGATATGCGCTGCGTCCCCGGCAAGAAACAACCGTCCGAATTGGAGCGGTTCAGTCACAAAACTGCGCATCCCTGTCACGCCTTTTTGCAGAATTCTGCCCTCGGCCGGCTGCCAGCCGTCCAAGCAACGAAGCCGGGTCAGGAGCTCGCTCCATACACGATCGTCGCTCCACTTCTCGACATCTTCCTCAGGAGCACATTGCAGATACAGCCGTGTTACACGCGGTGATCGCATGCTATAGAGCGCAAACCCACGCGGATGGTGCATATAAACAAGTTCTTCCTGCGACGGCGCGGCTTCTGCCAGAATTCCCAGCCATGCGAAGGGATAGGTACGCTCATAGACTGCCAGAGCGCCATCCGGAAACGCGCTGCGACAGACTCCATGAAATCCATCGCAACCCGCAATGTATTCACAGTGGATTTCGTCATTCAAACCATCTCTGTTCACTAGAATGCGGGGTTTGTCCGTCGAGATTGCTTCAACCGAAACCTCGCCGCATTCGAAGCGTACATCCCCGCCGTCCGCCAATCGCCTCTCAATGAGGTCCTTTACGACCTCCTGCTGGCCGTAGACGGTGACATATTTGCCTGTGAGCTCCACGAACGGAATGCGATGCCGTATACCATTCAGGCCAAGCTCAATTCCCTCGTGCCTCAGCCCTTCGCGAGTGAGCCTCTCTCCGACCCCGGCGTCCTGCAGTATCTGGACGCTTGTGTGCTCCAGGACTCCTGCCCGCACGCGTTCCTCGCAGTAGCCGCGGGACCTCGCTTCCAGCACAATGGAATGAATCCCCTTCAGGTGCAGCAGGTGCGAAAGCATAAGCCCGGCCGGACCCGCTCCCACAATGCCGACTTGTGTCGTGTACCGTCCCATCATTCCCCTGCTACTTTGCCGGCCCCTGCCCATTCAGGATTTCCTTTGCTGCGTGAAACGCCGCATTTGCCGCCGGAACCCCGCAATAGATCGCACAGTGCAGAAGCACCTCGCGGATCTCCGCCGCCGTCACACCGTTGTTTGCGGCAGCGCGCAGGTGCATCTTCAACTCGTCCCCGCGATTCAACGCAATCATCAGGCCAATGGTGAGGAGACTGCGCGTATGTCGCGGCAAGCCAGGCCTTGTCCAGATCTCCCCCCATGCGTAACGCGTGATCAGATCCTGGAATTCTGCATTGAGGTCGCTCTTCGCCGTCTCGGCACGATCGACGTGTGCATCGCCCAACACATCCCGCCTTACCTGCATCCCTATTTCGTGCCGATCTCGTTCATCCATTTGCGGACTCTCCTTTAAAAAAGGTGTGTCGTTACCGCGGCGGCAAAGTCATCAGCTGATTCCCAAGCTGAGAGATGCGACGCATGAAGTTCGACATACTTTGATTTTTGTATCGATGCATGCAATGCACGACCGTCTTCAGGGGGGGTTGCCGGATCGTGTGTCCCGCTGATCACCAGAGTTGGTGCGATGGTTTTGCCGGCATCGCGGCTAAGATCTGCATCGCGCAATACGGCGCAGCAGGCGCAGTATCCGGCAGGATTGGTCCCTGCGATCATGGAACGAATCGTTTCTATTTCATCGGGATGCCGAGAGCGAAAATCCGGTGTGAACCACCTTCCGATCGTCGCCGAGGCCAGCGCTAACATTCCTTCACGCTTGACTGCTTCTACGCGTTGGTCCCACATCGCCCTGGTTCCGATCCGAGCCGCAGTATTGGCCAAGATGAGCCGGTTAATCCGTTCCGGCGCATGAATCCCCAGCCAGAGCGCGACAAGGCCGCCAAGAGAAAGCCCACAGACACTTGCACGTTGCACCTGCAGTTCGTCTAAGAGTAGGAGCACATCCCTCCCCAAATTCTCGATTGTGAAGGGTTCTTGGACAACCGAACTTTGCCCATGACCACGCATGTCAAACCTGAGGATGCGGTTCTTCTTCGCGAGCGCTGGCAGGACTTTATCCCACATGCGCGTACTTGATCCGAGCGAGTTGGCAAGGATGAGCAGCGGCCCTTGCGGATCTCCGCTGAGCTCGTAATGCAAACGCACGCCCTTACTCTCAGTCGTGGGCATCGTCGTCTCCCAACACCCTCGCGATAAATCGTCTGGTGCTGCCCAGATAATTACGCGGATCGAATAATCGTTCGATATCGGATGCGGTGAGATGTGCGGTCACCTCGGGCATTTCATTCAGCACTTCAGATAGCTGCCGGCTCTGCTGCCTGGCTTTGGCCGAGGCTTTCCGAAGTAGTTCGTGCGACTTAGTCCTCCCGATCTTAGGCACCAACGCGGCGCTTATTGACTCTGCCAACGGTAGGCCAAGCGTTGCATGCAAATTAGCCTGCATCCGGTCGGAGCGGACTTCAAGGTTTTCCGTCAGATCAATCCCATAAGCAATGGAAGCGGACGTCAAACGAAACGCTTCCGGGATGATCTCCCATTCCGCTTGCCACATTCCGAGCCCTCGCTCCTGTTCTTGCGGCATGGCCAGCAGCATCGTAGCTGCGAGTCCCGGCATTCTCGTATGAATTGCGCGCAAGGCCGCACATGCCACAGGGTTGCGTTTATGCGGCATCGTCGAGGAGCCACCGCGCTTGTCGCCGCCTTCGGTGACTTCCCCGGTCTCCGCCTGCATCAGCAACGCCATGTCGGTTCCCAGCTTTGCCAGGGTTCCCGTGAGGGTCGCCAGCCCCTGCACCAACGAAGTGAAACAATCTCGTTGCGCGTGCCATGGCAATTCAGGCTCAGGCAAGTTAAGCATCTGCGCCAATCGCGCCGAAACGCCACCGCCAGACTCTCCCAACGAGGCCAAGGTTCCGACGGCCCCGCCGAACTGAAGCACGAGTGCACGCCCGGCTTCTGCGTTGACTCGAACTCGAGCACGGCGCAGTGCGGCCAATGTCCCCGCGAGCTTCAGACCAAGCGTGACTGGAGGTCCGGGCTGCAGCCACGTTCGGCCCAGCATCAAGATGTCCCTGTGCGCGTCGATTTTAGCGTGGAGGGCAGCGTCCAAACGCCCCAGAGCAGCCTCGATGAGTTGGAGGCCATCGCGCATTTGCAAGACGAGCGCCGTGTCCAGCAGATCCTGGCTGGTGGCACCGAAGTGAACCCATCGTGCAGCAGCTTCGTCCTGTTCTTCCACAGCCGCGGTGAGTTGACGAACGAATGGGATGGCGATGTTCCCATCGTTGCTTGCCTCATCTACTAAAGATGCTGCGTCAACAAATTCCTCGCCGAGCACTTTCTCCAGGGCCTCTCCCGTCCCCCGCTCTGCCAAGCCCTGGCGCTCAAGTGCAGAGCCCAACGCCCACTCAAAGCGCGTCATTGCGCGCAACTGTGCCGACGGCGAAAACACGCTCGTCATCTCCCGCGTTGAGAAAAGAAATGAATTCAAACTTCCATCGCTCATGGAACTACGCCCTATCTCTACCAACCGAAAAACACAGTCTCGTTCGTTCCTTGCAATCTTATGGTCCAATGAAAAACATCCGCGCATCGGTGATCCGCTTTTGCGATCAAGGTCGCACGTCTTTCCTCGGGAATGGTTAGGAGCAGCGGGTCCGTCTTGCTGGATTCCCCGTCTCCCAGGTATACGCGCGTCAGCAATTGCCGGAGCAGACCGCGCGCGAACACCAGCACCTCAAAATGTAAGCCCTGGCTCTCATCCTCGTTCGAAACAGGAGGGGCAGGGCCCTCGATGACTACCGAAAATTCTCCGTCGCCTCCGGTGGCCACGCGCCTGAACCCTGTTGGGCAGCCGGCAATCGCAAGCTCGGCGTTCAAAGCTATAGGCTCGGTCGATGCACTCCAGAACTCCAGCATCGCATCCGGAACCGCAACACCGTCCCGATCAAGTACCCGTCCTCGAATCGCGATCATCCCGGGTGCTTCCAAACTGGATCCAGGAGTTCGCTCGATCATGCCATCGAGGCCGATGCGGAAATAGGGACCGACCGTCTGCGAACTGGTAGGGATCGGCACTGCGTCATTGCTCATCGATTTCCCTCCTCAAACGGCGTATCGCTCCTTCCGCGAAGAACGATGTCCCAGTTGTAAGCGAGCAGGAAATTGGATTCCGATCGATCCATATCGAGGTGCGAGATAAGCCGCTGTCTTGCGGCTTCATCAGGAATGCTGTTGAAAATCGAGTCCAGAGGTTGTAGCGGATCTCCGGGGAAGTACATCTGTGTCACCAGTCGCGAGAGAATTCCCGCCCCAAACAACGAGAAGTGGATATGCGATGGGCGCCAAGCATTATGGTGGTTTCCCCAGGGGTATGGACCAGGCTTGATGCTCTTAAACCAGTATCGGCCTTGTTCATCGGTCATCATGCGTCCGCCGCCATGAAAGTTCGGATCGAGCGGAGCGTCATACGTATCCACTTTGTGCCTATACCGTCCGGCCGAGTTAGCCTGCCAGACCTCAACCAGAGCTCCCCGCACAGGTTGTCCATCCTCATTGAGCACGCGGCCGTGCACAAGAATTCGCTCTCCAATCGGATCACTTTCGCCATGTGCTGTGAGATCGTTATCACCCTCACGGATGAATCCATGACCGAACACCGGCCCCGTTCTCTCCGTTCGCGTTTTCAGAAGCCGAATAAGGGGCATCCGTGGCGAGCGCGCAACCGTTGATGCATACGGAGGAAAGTGGTACTCAGGTTGAGTGCCCGCTGGAGCTAACTCCACCACGTCCCGATCGGTCATTGTTATCCTCCAGCCGCTTCGAGGGCCAGGGCGATACCTTGTCCCACTCCAATGCACATGGTTGCAAGAGCATGCCTGCCGCCATTCCTCACCAAATGATGTGCAGCCGTCATCACCAAACGCGCGCCACTCATTCCGAGAGGATGTCCCAACGCAATCGCGCCGCCGGCTGCATTCACATGTTCCGCATCATCTGGGAGTCCGAGTTGTCGAAGACAGGCGAGCGACTGGCTTGCGAATGCCTCATTCAACTCAATCCAATCAAAGTCTGCAATGGACTTGCCGAGACGCGCGAGCAGCTTTCGCGTCGCAGGTACCGGGCCCATGCCCATCACCCGTGGAGGAACGCCAGCAGTCGCCATTCCAGTAATTCTCGCGCGCACGCGCAATCCGTGGAATGCAATCGCGTTTTCTGACGCCACAAACATCGCTGCGGCGCCATCATTCACTCCCGAGGCATTGCCCGCAGTCACTGTTCCAGCCGGGAATAAAGGCTTCAGCGCGGCTAGTTTTTCAAGGGTCGTCTCCGGTCGCAGGTGCTCATCGCACGATACCACCTTCGTCTCTTTTTTGCCGGGTATTTGGACGGGTATGATTTCCTCTTGGAAGAAGCCGTTCGCCGCGGCTTTCGCTGCGCGCATCTGGCTGCGCCACGCGAAGGCATCCTGGGCGCCTCGCTCCACAGAATGGTCACGCGCCACATTCTCACCTGTTTCCGGCATAGAGTCGATCCCGTGGAGAGTGCGCAACTCTGGGTTCACAAATCGCCAACCGATCGTCGTGTCAAAAATTTCGGCTGTGCGCTGGAACGCCGCTTCTGCCTTTCCCATGACAAAAGGCGCGCGCGACATGGACTCAACCCCACCGGCGATGATGAGGTCCGCCTCTCCAGAAGCGATGGCCCGGGCGGCCGTACCGACCGCATCCATTCCCGATCCGCAGAGTCGGTTCATCGTCGTCCCAGGAACACTATCAGGAAGCCCTGCAAGCAGCAATGCCATACGAGCGACATTCCGATTATCATCACCGGCCTGATTCGCGCAACCGAGAATGACTTCATCGACCGCTCCTGGATCCGCACCCGGATTGCGTTTCATCAGTTCGCGAATTGGAATCGCGGCCAGATCGTCCGCACGCACTTGCGCAAGGGCGCCCCCGTAGCGGCCAATGGGAGTTCGAACTGCATCACAAAGGAACACTGGCCTCATGCCTCCTCCCCTTGCATCCCGTGCGCGATCGCAGTGCGCGCTTTCAGGTCTCTTAGCGCATCGAGCTCAGCCATTGAGGGTGTCTCGGTCGCTTCGCAATTCTCGGAGACTTTGATGTCCCAACCCGTGCTTTCAGCTATTTCCTTCCGATCCACACCTGCGTGAATACTCGCAACCTCAAGTTCGCGCGACTTCGGATGAGGCCTAAGAATGCACAGGTCGGTAATCACAGCCACGGGTCCCCTTCCCGGCAGTCCCAGCTTCTCCCGCGCCTCGCCCCCCGTGAGAAATCCAACCGATGTGACGAAATCGAGCTTGTCGACGAGCGTGCGCTTTGAATGCTTCACAATGATCAGGACTTCCTTTGCTGACGAGCTGATCTCCGGTGCACCGCCAGCCCCCGGAAGCCGCACCTTGGGTTTTTGGTATGGACCAATGACCGTTGTGTTGATGTTCGCGAAACGATCCAGCTGCGCCGCACCAAGAAATCCAACGTCTACACGTCCACCCTGCAGCCAATAGCGAAAGATCTCCGGTGTCGATACGACCGTGTCTGCCGTTTCCGCCAAATTTCCATCCCCAATTGAAAGCGGAAGAACCGGTGGCTTGGCTCCGATCGGTCCCGATTCAAACACAAGTACCGCATCGGGCGCATGTGTGAGACGTGCGAGGTTGGCCGCCGTAGATGGCAGCCCAATACCAACAAAACACACCGCACCGTTGCGAAGCATGCGCGCCGCAGCGATCGTCATCATCTCCTCCGGCGAATAGGGAACACTCATGCGGTGGCCACCTGTGCGCTTGCATCGTTCTTGAGTTTGCAGTAATCCGCGAAGCTATCGGTGTCGAGAATGTTCTTCTTTACCCAGGCGTTGAAGGTCTCTCGATCGCGTGAGATTTTGTCCCATGCGCGGTAGAAGACATTGTCTCGATCGTAGTATCCATGCGCATAGGAAGGGGTCGCTCCGCGAGGGACTTCGCATACCGCGCTTACCACCCAGCTTGGCAGGATACATGCATTGGGGGGCGCGTCGAGCGACTGCACACGCTCTTCCACCGTGACGATGGCGCGCTTCGCGGCAAGCACAGCTTCCTTTTGCACGCCAAGAATTCCCCAGAGCAGAACATTGCCCTTCCAGTCAGCCTTTTGCGCGTGGATCACCGCTACGTCCGGACGCACCGAAGGTGTGGCCGCGAGCATTTCGCCGGTGAACGGACATGCGATGCTGCGAATCCGGTCGTTTACCCGTGCAAAATCGGACCCTGCGTATCCGCGGAAAACTGAAAACGGCAGGTTGGCAGCGCCGGCAACGTATGCATTTGCCAGATCGCTGTGGCTTCGCTCTTCAATCTCCAGCGGTGCGGGCCACTCATTTTCGACTGCATCGCGGAACCGATGCAGGGATCCAACTCCAGGGTTCCCACCCCAGGAGAAGGTGAGCTTGCGCGCGCAACCCGCTCCGATGAGCTGGTCATAAATCAAGTCCGGCGTCATACGCACGAGAGACAGGTCCCGCTTCCGCTGTCGGATGATCTCGTGGCCTGCCGCAAAGGGGATCAGGTGCGTGAACCCCTCCAGGGCCACTGAGTCTCCGTCGCAAACGTTCTCTGCAATCGCCTCGCTCAAGGAGGTCCACTGCGCCATCTCCGCTCCTTTATATGACAGCGGAATCATATCGATGTGTACAGATTTGTACAAGCCGTGCGATAATCGCGCCAATCGAGAGGCAGCATCATGTCCGTCCGGAAGACAACTCGGCATTTGAAACCGGCGCTCGCCGACGGCTTTGCCGCCCATTCCGGCAACCCAGACTTCATGCTGTCATTGGCTCGGGGCCTGCAAGTCATTGAGAGTTTTGAGGGGCGTTTGGAAGGGCAAAGCATTCTTGAAATATCGCAATCCACAGGCCTCTCTCGCGCTTCTATCCGGCGGATTCTGCTCACCCTGGAGTTGCTGGGCTATGTGGAGCGTTCGCGCCAGGTGCACCGTCTCAAGACACAAGTATTGAGGCTCGGTTTTTCCTATCTTTCTTCGTCGTCCGTTGTTGAAGCCGCCCGGTCGGTGCTCGAAGAGATTACAGAGAAGCTTCATGAGTCCTCATCCATGAGTATGCTCGACGATGGCGAAATCGTATATGTGGCCCGATCGGCTGCAAGCCGCGTGCTGGCGGCCGGCCTCTCGGTCGGAAGCCGCCTTCCTGCGTATTGCACGTCCATGGGACGGGTGCTACTGGCGGCGCTACCGGATGAGGATCTCTCTCGATACCTTGGCGAACTCAAACCCAAAGCTTACACGTCCAATACAATCGTTCGAATTCCACAATTGAGAAAAACGATCCAGCTTGTACGGAAGAACAGCTATGCCATTGTCGACCAGGAACTCGAGATGGGTCTCCGTTCGATTGCGGTTCCTGTCTGCACCCGTAGCGATCGCGTGGTGGCTGCCATCAACGTCGGGACCCACGTCTCGCGCGTAGACAAGGACGCGCTCATAAATCGGTTCCTGCCAGTTTTGCAGGAAGGAGCACGCATTCTTCGGAGTGTGCTAATCTGAGCGCCTTTCAACAAGTTCCTCAAAGAGGCATCTGATGAATTCACAATTCCACGCCGACCATATTGGAAGTTTCCTTCGCCCGGCCGAGTTACTGGAGGCCCGGCGCACCGGTGTCGATCCGAAATCCATCCAGGCCATCGAAGATCGCCACATTGCTAGCATCCTGGACAAACAAAAGGAAATTGGGCTGGACGTTTTCACCGACGGCGAGTTTCGGCGCAGCAACTTTATGAGCGACTTCACCGATGCCGTCGAGGGGTTCGACTTCAGCGATTCGGTGCAGCGCAGATGGAATGACCAGCGGAGCGCACAAAGTACGGAAGCCCCCGTCAGCAGCATCAATGGAATCGTCACCTCGGCTCTCAGGCAGCGCCATCCATTGACTGGCCGCGAATTGCCCTTTTTGCTTGAGTGCGCGCCTGGGCCAATTAAGGTCACGTTGCCCAGCGCAACGCAATTTCCCGCCATTTCCTTCAAGTACGGTATAACTGACTCAGTCTATGGCGATCCTTTCGCTCTGCTCGATGCGGTCGCGGACATCATGTCCCAAGACATCAACTCGCTAGCCAGCACCGGCGTTGCTTACCTACAAATTGATGCGCCCCGATACAGCTACTACCTGGATCCAAGATGGGTGTCGTGGATGGAACGCGAACTGCGCGTCAATGCAGACCAGATGCTGACAGCGTCTCTCGCCGCGGACAACAAATGCCTGGCGGCGGCTCATCATGCGGGCGTTACGCGGGCCATGCATCTATGCCGTGGAAACAACCGCAGCCATTGGTACGCCGAGGGCGGGTATGATGCCATTGCCGAGCGACTCTTTCAGGAATTGGATGTCGACCGCTTCCTGCTGGAATACGACGATGATCGCTCCGGAACATTCGAGCCACTCCGGTTTGTGCCAAAGGAAAAGACAGTGGTGCTCGGGTTAGTTAGCTCCAAACTCCCCGCTCTCGAACAAAAGCAGGATTTACTGCGCCGGATCAATGAAGCCACTCGCGTCATTCCCCTCGACCGATTGGCTCTCAGCCCTCAATGTGGATTCGCCTCCACGATGGAAGGTAACCTTCTGAACGAAGACGATCAGTGGGCGAAACTCCGACTTGTCGTCGAAGTGGCGCGTGAGGTATGGGGCTAGCGGTGTCAATGAAATCGGAGCAGGCCGATGATTGGCGAATCTTCATCACCGAAGCTTGAGATGGAGGACGGAAATCATGAGGAAAACGCGAACGAATACAAAGGAGAATCAGCTCCGAAGATAAAGGCTGGCTGGCTCGCTCGGGCACCGGAGATCTTCCCACATCGGAGATTGCCATATCAGAACTACTCCGCGCGCAAAGCATGCACCGGATCAACTTTTGAGGCGCGCGCCGCAGGCAGCCACACGGCGAGCAGGGCAATGGCGGTAAGGAGGAGCGGCGCCGATACGAACACGGCGGGATCCCAAGGCCTGACGCCGAAAAGGAAGGTGGATAAGAGGCGAGTAAGGCCGAAGGATGCAGCGATGCCGGCGACTACGCCGACCAAGGCGAGCCGCATTCCCTGCCACACAACGAATTTGCGTATCGTCTCGCGGCCTGCGCCGAGCGCCATGCGTATTCCGATCTCCTGCGTGCGCTGCGCGACGGAGTAGGCCATCAAGCCGTAGATGCCGATGGCGGCAAGCAGCAGCGCCACTGCGCCGAAGATCACGAGCAGCAGCATATTGAAGCTCTGCCGCGCGGTGGAGCGACCCATCACCTCATCCATGGTGCGGATGTGACCCACCGGGAATCCCGCGCTCGCAATGCGCAACTGCTCGGTGACAGCGGGAATGAACGGGTGCGGGTCGGTGTGGGTGCGCACGATCCAGAACAGCGGCTGGATACTGGCGTAGGCAGCGTTATAGCTATCCGTGACCTGGGGAATGGGGACCATGATCGTAGGGTCGGCGGGCTTGGCGAGGCCGCTGTTGTGAGAGTCGGCGACAATGCCGATGATCGTTTCAACCCCGCCCGTTTCGTTCGCGTCCCTGATCTTCTGGCCTATGGGGTCTTCGTTGGGCCAGTATTTCCGGGCGAGGGCTTCGTTGATGAGGACCACGTTGGGCGCGCCCGCGATGTCGTTCTCATTCAAATCGCGTCCGCGCAGAACGGGGATCTTGAACAGGCTCACGTAACCCGGCGTTACGCTCATATACTGGCTTCCGTAGCCGTCCTTTCTGGCTGGACGCCCGACGATCTGGAACCCTGTGCCATCTTCAACATCGATGGGGAGCCAAAAGCCGGCGGCCGCAACCTCCACTCCAGGGAGGGCATTGAGCCGCTCGCGGCCATCCCGCAAGAGCTGAGCGATGCCGGCCGAGGTCTGGTAGCGCTGGCCGTTGAGCGACATCTCCATGGTGAGCACGTTGTGCGCGTCGAAGCCCGGCCCCACTTGGTGGAGGGCAATAAAGGTGCGAATCAGGAGGGCCGCGCCGACGAGCAGCACCAGGGCCAGCGAGACCTCGCTGATGACCAGCAGAGAGCGGGCCTTGCTCTGACGGAATCCTGTGCCGGAGCGGTTGCTGGTCTCTTTCAGCGCCGAGTTCAGGTCGGTGCGCGAGGCGGTGAAGGCGGGAACCAGACCGAAGAGAATGCCGGTGAAAAGCGAGACAGCAAGGGTGAAGCCGAGCACACGCCAGTCAAGGCCGATAGCCGAGCCGTCTTCTCCGATGCGCGGCAAGCCGGCGGGGCTGACGGAGAGCAGAGCCCGCACGCCGAAGAATCCGAGGATGAGGCCGAGAACGCCTCCCGTGACGGAGAGCAGCACGCTCTCAGTGAGCAACTGGCGCACGATGCGCGCGCGCCCCGCGCCCATGGCCGAGCGAATCGCAAACTCGCGTTTGCGAACCGTAGCGCGCACCAGCAGCAGATTGGCTACATTGGCGCAGGAGATCAACAGGACCAGGCCCACGGCTCCCAGGATGGTCAGCAGAGAGTTGCGCGCGTCGCCGATGATGCTGTCGCGCAAGGGTCCAACGGTAAACCGCCCTCGCCAATCCGTGTCCGGAAATTCACGGTGGTACTCCGGCCGTGCCGCGGCTAATGCCGCGTTGACCTGGGCCACGGTGACCCCGGGCTGGAGCAGCCCGGTCACCTCAAAGAAGAGGTTCTGGTCCGTGCCAGCCGGTTCAAACTGAAACGGCAGCCAGAGGTCAGCCTGCGGCTCGGCGACGAAGTCCTTTCCGATCACGCCGATGATGGTGTACGGCTCATTGCCCAGGGAGATTGCTTTCCCCACAACGGACGGATCGCCGCCGAATCTGCGCTGCCATAAGCTGTAGCTCAAGACCACAACCTTGCCGCCGTGGGGCGAGTCCTCCAGCGGCGTAAATGTCCTTCCCAGCATGAGGGGCGCGCCGTACACGCGAAAGTAGCCCTCCGTAACGTGAATTCCGTGGACCTGCTCCGGACGGCCACCGGTCAGGTTAAAGCCGGGGCCGGCGTTGTCGTACGCCACGACCTCCTTAAATACCTTCGTCTGTCGCTGGAAGAAGTGAAATTCCGGGATCGAGTGAAGGCTGTTGGCAAGGCCGGTCACTTGCGCCGGAAAATCAACCATGCGATCGGCATCGGGATAGGTGAGCGGCTTGAGCAGCACCGCGTTGACAACGGAGAAGATGGCGGTGTTGGCTCCGATGCCCAACGCCAGGGCGGCAACCGCGGCGATGGTGAATCCGGGCGCCTTCGCGAGCATTCGCACGGCATGCCGCACATCGCTTATGAGAGTCTCCATCCTTCGCCTCCGTAGAGCGGGTTCAACGAAGCACGTCTCTAACCCGCGTGAACTAGAATCTCGCGCTTTGAAAAGTATCGTACAGTGTCTGGGCCGAGGTGGACTTTTCGGGGATCAAACGTCGCCGATCAACCGAGCCATCTTTCTGCTTAGGCCATCGCCGGAAGTGAAGCGCAGCGTGGTCGTGAAGAAATGACGTCGCCGACACCCGGTGGTTGGGCTGGAGCGTGAAGTCACGCCTGAGGAATCTGCGCATGAGCTTGAGCGCCATCGTATGGGCACGGACGACGATGACGATTGGGATCGAACGAGTTCAGTGAGTATCTCCAATCCAATCCCGGAAGACGTTCGACGATCATGGTCTAGAAACGGGAGTAGGCCTTGCTCCAGCTCACCTTGAATCGCGATCTTGGTTTAGCCTGCACGTGAAAGGGTCGTCTCTGAACCCGGGGGCTCTCGTGTCCCGATGCTTGATATGCCGGCCGCTGAGTCGCCATCTCGAGCACCGACACGCTCCAGTGCTCTATGAGCGCAAACTCGTCAAAGCACTCATCGAGCTGGAAGGATCGGACTCCGGGTTCTGAGTGTACCGGCAGTGCGCAGCTGATGTCCTGGCCAACTTGCATTGGCCGAGTTCCGTAATCGACGACTGCACCAACTCGCCCGACCCCGGATCGCACAGTGTGTCCATCGAAGTATTGGGATACACCGTTACAGGAGAAATAGATTCGATTGCCGCCCTCAAGCCATAGCGGATAGTCAAGATTGGAAGCAGAAAGCTGGGACGATGCGTCGCGCTTGTTGTTCGTTCCCCAGGAGAGCGGTGTTCAGCAGCATTTCCAAGATAGACCGTGAAAACGTCGACTTCTCACGACTTTTGCTGCGCGTGCAAATTTGGTCCCGAAATGTATCACCGGCAGCCCTTCCCCTATCCCGGTTGCACACTTTTCGCGTTTTTCACAAACTTCGGCCGGGGGTTGAAGGTCGAAATGGGGGCAATCGATGTCTTTAAGTCCATTAAATAGAAATACTTACCGATTTAGTGGTAGGCGAGGCGGGGATTGAACCCACAACCCCCGGCTTAGAAGGCCGGTGCTCTATCCAATTGAGCTACTCGCCCGTGCTTGTAATAGGTTCCGCGGATCCCTTCCAGATTTGGCCACCGGATCGGAGAAAACATGGAACCGCTCTTCAAACAGTCTATATGTGAACGACTTTGCCTCTCAAATGGCATACCGGCAAATTGGTTGAGTTTCTTCTTCAGTCGAGAAACGTGATACTTCCTGGGCTGCCTACGGCAGTGTAGTGTCCGGTGAATGACAGGATGCCGGTCTGGCGGTCGATGCGAAAGCATGTGATGTTGTCGCTGCGCCGATTGCATGCATAGAGAAAGTTGGCGCTGGGATCGAGTCGAAGTTGCGCCGGGTAATCGCCGATGGTTGGCGTGTGATTGACGAGATTGAGGCGGCCGTCGACGGCAATGGAGAAGGAAGCGATGGTGTTGCTCAGGCGATTCGCCGCGTAGAGAAAGCGCCCGTCCGGGGAGAGAAGAATCTCCGAGGCAAAGCTGGTTCCGGTGAAGCCGGGAGGCAGTGCGGAGACGGTTTGCTGTGATCGAAGCGAGCCTGTATCCGGATCGAAGTGAAAGAACACGATGGTGGAAGCCTCTTCCTGAATGGAATAGAGCCAACGGCCGTTGGGATGAAAGGCGAAGTGTCGCGGGCCGTCGCCGGAGGGCAGCGAAGTGAAGGGCGCATCGGCCGTGGGCGTGAGCTTTCCCGTGGTTGGGTCAAATCCGTAGGTGTAGATGCGGTCCTGAGCGAGGTCGGTCGCGAGGACAAACCGGTGGTGCGGGTCGGGAGCGATCATGTGCGCGTGCGGAGCCTCGTGGCCGGAGATGGCATAGCTTCCTGGCGGAGCGCTGGGCGCCTGGGTGGCGCCGAGATGCGAAACGTCGCTACGAATGTCAGTTGCAGCGCCCAGCGAACCATCGCCGAGGATGGGAAGGACGGCGATGCTGCCGCCCGCGTAGTTGGCGACGAAGGCATACTTCCCTGCTGCATCAAGGGTGAGATAGCAGGGATCGGCGCCTTCTGAGCCGACGACATTCAAGGCGGTCAAGTCACCGGTGGAGCGATCGATTCGATAGGCACTCACCGATCCATTTCCGTCGCGGAAATCACTGACCTCGTTTGCTGCGTATAGATATTTCCCGGAAGGATGAACGCACAGCCAGGAGGGGCTTGGAGTTTTGGCAACGAGCCGGCGGTGGGATAACTCGCCGCTGACTGGATTCATATCAAAAGCGTAAATGCCTTCGCCGTTGCTGCCAGCGCCGGGTGCGCCGGTGTAGGTGCCGACAAAGGCGAGCATTGTCTTCACATCGGCAGTGTTCAGGGCAAGAAGCGGCGATGCGAGCACGGGATGGGCGACGGTGAGGGCCGCACATGACCCGAGGAAGCAACGCCGGGTGACGGCGGAGCGGGGGAAGGGTTCGGACATGTTTTTGTCTCCTGAGAACTTGAGCCAGGTTATGGTTCGGTGCACATCTTTGTGAAGCAAGCCCTGCGTGGTGAATCCGAAGTTTGTCGAAGATCAGCCGCAGATCCTTCGGCTCCGTTTGCCAAGAAACGCTGCAAACTTCGCTCAGGATGACAGACAGCATGATTTGAATCGATCAATAGAGAAGATAGCGCGCGCGAACTTTTGTGAATCTGTCCAAATCATCTTGCCATTGCTCGGCGATGCTGCGCGGATCGTGGCCTGCGACGAGCGCGTCCAGGCTCGCTTTGTTGAGCATGAGCGTGTCCACTGCGGCCATCTTATACGCGGCCGGATAGAGGGCTTGCAACGCGGCAGCCACTTCGAGGCCGAGTTCTGGCGCGTTCAGAACATTTCGATCGACCAGAACGATCTGTACCCCATCGCAAAGTTGATGGGCATAGATCGAGCTCTCCGGCGTGAATTGTACGGGGATGAAGCGGAGGCCGGGAATGTCGCGAGCGTTGAGGGTGCGCGCCAGGTCGGTAGCGTGGATCCACGGCGCGCCGAGGATTTCGAAAGGTGTATCGGTACCGCGGCCCACGGAGGTATTGGATGACTCGATCATGCCGAGGCCGGGATAGAGCGCGGCGGCGGTAAGGCTGCGCATGTTAGGCGAAGGATTGACCCAGAGAGCTCCGGTGGAGTCAAACCAGTCACCGCGCATCCAGCCTTCCATGGGAACGACGGTGAGGTGGGCGCCGGTCTTTTGTTCGATGTTGAACATTTGGGCGAGCTCGCCCATCGTCATACCGTGGCGGATCGGCGTTTGTGCGTAATCGATAAACGATTGTCTCCCTGCGTCGGCGATGGGACCTTGAAGAATGGCGCCGCCGAGGGGGTTGGGCCGGTCGAGCACAACGATTTGCTTTCCGGCTTTCGCGACGGCTTCAAGACAGTAGCCCAATGTGGATTCGTAGGTATAGAAGCGAACGCCAACATCCTGTATGTCGAAGACGATTGTGTCGAGTTCGGCAAGTTGAGCCGGGGAGGGCCGGCGGTCTGTGTCCTTTTCGCCGTAGAGGCTGACGATGGGCGTTCCTGTGGAGGGATCGGTTGAATTCCCAATCGAGGTGGTGTCGAGGTTGCCGGCAATGCCGTGTTCCGGGCTAAAGATCGCGGCGAGGCGAACGCCGGGAATGTGCGCGAGAACATCGATGGTACGCGCGCCCTGCGAGTCAATGCCGGTCTGGTCGGTTACGAGGCCGACGCGAACGGGGTGGTCCAGATCCGGGTGGAGTTCCTTGAAGGCATGGGATTCGAGAACGTCGATGCCTGTTTTCACTTGGCCATTGCGGTAGGTGACTCGTCGAGAGGGCGGTTGCGACTCGTTGTAGCCGGTGATGCGGGAGAGGCGGAGCATTTCTTGCTCGCTGACAGTGAGTGACAGCGACTGGACGACAGCCGTGGCCACTTTGGCACGCAGAGCGACGGTCGACTTCCCTCCCCTGGGATGGACAGAGTTGGTGAGCAGAACAATGCAGGTGTCGGTGGTGGGGTCAATCCACAAGGATGTTCCGGTGAAGCCGGTGTGTCCGAAGGAGCCCACAGGAAGCAGTTCTCCGCGATTGGTGGAGAATGGCGAATCGATATCCCAGCCCAGGCCGCGGAGGCTGGATGCGTTGGCGGGTTGCTGCGGGGTGGACATCTTCTCGACGGCGGGGCGGCTCAGAATGGTGAATCCGCTGAGGAGGTCTTCGGCGAACTTGGCCAGGTCGCCGGCGGTTGAAAACAGGCCGGCGTGTCCGGCAACACCGCCCATGCGCCGTGCGGTGGGATCGTGGACCACACCGCGAAGCATGTGGCCGGACTCTTCGTATTGGGTGGGGGCGATGCGCGGGAGCCATGTGTCCGGTGGGAGAAACCGTGTGTCGTTCATCCTCAACGGCTCGAAGATGTGCGCGGTAGCGTATTCGGCGAGCGAGACACCGGTCACTTTCTCAACGAGGAAGCCGAGGACCTCAAAGTTAATGTCGCTATATAAGAACTGCGCACCGGGCGGGTGGATGGGTTTCTCGAGCATGGCCAAGGCAAAGGCCGCGTCGCGCCCTGTCCAGGGCCTGGAGAGATCGAGATCTTCGCGAAGGCCGGAGAAGTGGGTGAGAAGGTCGCGCACAGTGATATCGCGCTTGCCGTTCTGCGCGAAATCGGGCAAGTATGCGGAGACCGGGTCGTTGAGGCGGATGCGTCCGTCTTGCACAAGCTGCATGATGGACGTCGCGGTCGCAATGCACTTGGTGAGGGAGGCGAGATCAAAGACGGTGTCGGCGGTCATGGGTTCGCGCGAGGGCTCAAGCGATCTCCACCCGAAGGCTTTCCGATGGACGATGGTCCCGTGATGGCCGATGACCAGTACGGCGCCGGGTATGTCTCCGTTGACCACGGCGGTGTCCAGGATGGAGTCCACTGCGTGGAAATCGACAACTGAGGCCGGACGCTCCTGAGCAGGTTTAGCTTGCGCAACGAACGCGCAGGCGAGAAAGATGCCGATGGAGAAGCCAATTAGCCCTGATTGCTTGCTGTTGATCATCGGGTCTCGGTGGACAGCGGTTATCGGTCAAAGACAGCGTGATGCGAGGGCTGGGGTGGCCAAGGGCCTCATCGGTCCCGGATTTGCATGCACTGCGGAAACATGGGACGCCCTGATTTTAACCGGGTTGCCGCAGAGTTCAGGGACTTGCCCGATCAAATGCACGCTTTTTGATTGAAATACCCGTTGTGAAGGTCATTATTTGATCATCTCATCACGGTATGATCAAGAAAGGAGCCAGACTGGCTGTCAAACGACCATCTGGGCCATGAAATCAATGCCAACCTTTGAACACGAGATGTTGCGCGAAATCTACGAGCAGCCGGAAGCGCTGCGTCACACCTTGCAGCTCTACCTCACCGATCATGCGTTGCGGCCGGAGGTTGCGAAGCTCCTCGCAGAGTGGTCGATTCCGGAGGGCGAGATCCTGATCGCCGCCTCCGGTTCAAGCCGGCACAGCGGGCTTGCGGCGGAGATTTTGCTGGAAGACCTTTGCGGGTTGGCGGTGGATGTGGAATACGCCAGCGAATACAGCTGCCGGGGATTCAACAGCAAGGTCGATGTGCGGCATCCCAGCGTGCTGGTGCTGTCGCAGTCGGGAGAGACGTCGGATACGCTGGCAGCCCTGCGCGAGGCACGCTTGCGGGGGCAGAAGACCCTGGCCATTACCAATGCGGCCGGTTCGACGATGGCTTGCGAGGCGGATGTTTCCATGCCGCTGGCAGCGGGGATTGAAAAGGCTATTCCTGCGACGAAGAGCTTTACTTGCCAGTTGGCTGTCTTGTATCTGCTGGCACTTTACGAGGGGGTGCGGCTGGCGCGAATCGATGCCGATGCGTTGGCAACGCACATCCAGGACCTTGAGTCGCTGCCGGGACAGATAGCGGCCCAGTTGGATGAGTGGCGCGCGCGTATGGACGGTTTGGCCACGAAGTACAAGTCCGCGAATACATTCCTGTTTCTAGGGCGTGGGATCCACTATGCCATTGCTCGCGAAGGCGCATTGAAGCTGAAGGAAGCATCGTACGTGCATGCCGAAGGCTACCCGACGGGAGAGTTGAAGCACGGGCCCAATGCGCTGGTAAGTGATTCCGTGCCGCTGATGGTGCTGGCCACGGTAGACCGGGATCTGGATGCGTCGGTGTTTCGCTACGAGAAGACGCTGCAACTTCTGCGCGACATGCAGGCTCAAGGGGCGAAGGTGATCGCCATTGCCAATGTGGGCGACGACGAGGTGAGGAGCCTGGCGACCGATTGTGTGTTCGTGGAGCCGGTTCCCGAATACTTGTTGCCGATTGCGGAGGTTGTCCCGCTGCAACTGTTCGCATACTTCATGGCGTTGGCGCATGGGGTAGATGTCGACAAACCGCGCAACCTTTCCAAAGCTGTGGTGGAGAGTGCGACGGCGGTTTGATGAAGTCAACGGGCAGGCCGTGATCGCGCAGGGGCATCGTAAAAGGCCCGTCGCCAGCCGCGGATCCTTCGACGACGCTTCGCTCCGGATGACAACGTCTTTCTAGGAACGTGGCGAACGAGCCTTTTGCAGCACTGTGTATCATGGTCGCATGTTCAAGCTGCGACGGATGACATGGGCGCTGAGCGCTCTCATCGGGCTCACCGGCTGCGCACTGGCTCATGCGCAGATCGACACGTTCAAAGCCGAGTTTGAGGCCACACTGGCGCGGCATGGCGTGGTGGGCGGGGGCTTTGCGTTTGTGCGGGGATCGGAGCCCGCTACGCAGTTCTTTTTTGGACAGGCCCGGCATGAGACGGGGCAGGGTGTGGATGCGGAAACCTCCTACAACTGGGCATCCATCACCAAGACGATGACGGCGATTGCAATTTTGCAGTTGCGCGACCGGGGTCTGCTTTCGCTCGATGATCCGGCGGTGCGGTACGTGCCGGAGCTGCGGCAAGTACACAGCGCGTACGGGCCGATTGAAGCTGTCACGATTCGGCATTTGCTAACGCATAGCGCAGGGTTTCGTAACCCGACCTGGCCGTGGGATTGCGACGACGCGACGAACTGCGACTGGCAACCATTCGAGCCCACGCACTGGACGCAGGTCGCTGCAATGCTGCCATACACGCACATCGCCTTTGCACCCGGGAGTCGGTGGAGCTATTCCAACCTGGGCTACGTGTTCCTGGGGCAGATCATCGAGCGGTTGAGCGGCGAAGATTTTGAAGTGTATATCGACAAAAATATTCTCAAGCCGCTGGATATGCACGAGAGCTATTTTGACCGGGCGCCTTATTTCCTCGAGTCGCACGTGTCGGCAAGCTACCTGCGCGCGGGCAGTAAGCTGATGGCGCAGCCGTTGAATTTCGATACAGGCATCACGACGTCGAACAGCGGCTTGAAGGCGCCGATTCCGGATATGGTGAAGTATCTGAGATTCCTGATGGGCGATGCGGCGAATCCCCGGTACGCGTACGTGCTCAAGCGCAATTCGCTTGAAGAGATGTGGGCCGGAGTGCTGCCGACCGTTGAGCCAGGACAGGTTTCCACATCGTATACGGCGAGTTTGCAAGGGGCGCAACCGAGGATGGGTTTGGGGTTTTTCGTCGTGGAGTCCGGCGGGCATCGCTACGTCTACCACGATGGCGACCAAGGCGGGTTTTCGTCCGAGTTGCTGATCGATGTGGCGGGACGGAATGCAAGCATCCTGGCCGTGAATACCACGGATACCGGATCTCCCCAACCCGCAAACACCCTGCATGCGCAGTCGAATACGGAACCGGACCGGACGACGGACCTGCGGCAGAACCTGCGAACGGTGTTGGTGGAGAAGGTATTTCCGGCGTACGAAAACCGGCCCTGAGGGACGATTCCCACGGCTCGAAGACGAGACTTGGTGCTCGACTGCCGTGCTGCCCCTATCCTTCGATTCCCTTCGATGCGCTTCGGTCGCTCAGCGACAGAGTTGGGAGTGGGCAAGCGCTAGATAAAAAGACCGGGCAAGACTTCGCCGGCTTTGCCTTCGACGACGCGGGTGAAGGCGCCGGCATTTTGGGGATCTTCCGGACCGACATAAACCGTCCGCGCGCCCTGCTGGCGAGCCCAATGGACAAAGCTTGCCGCCGGATACACCGCCCCCGATGTGCCAATGACGAGCATGAGCGAGGCCTGGGAGATCTGTTTCTGGATGCGATCCATCGCCAGCGGGATCTCGCCAAAAAAGACGATGTGGGGCCGAAGCAAGGCTCCGCAGGAGCAATGCCCGACCTCACCCAGATTTTGGTAGACGGTACGATCTTCGATCGGCGGTTGGCCGCATTCGTCTCTACAACGCGCTTTGGCCAGCTCTCCGTGCATGTGCACAAGACGCAGGCTTCCAGCGCGCTCATGCAGATCGTCCACATTCTGGGTACAGAGATAGAAACGGTCGCCAAGGCGTTGCTCCAAGGCCGCCAGTGCGAAGTGAGCCGGATTGGGTTGCGCCAGCGCACCTTGGGCGCGGCGCTGGGCGTAGAACTCCCAAACGAGGGCGGGATTTCTTTCCCATGCCTCCGGCGTGCACACATCCTCGATGCGGTGGCCGGCCCAGAGACCATCCGAGGCACGAAATGTCGCGAGACCGCTCTCGGCGCTGATGCCGGCGCCGGTAAGGACAAAGACGCGATCGGTGGCGGAGATGGAGATTCTATCTGCCATCACGGCTTCAAGGCTCCAGGAGGAGCTTGCCTGTCGTCTTGCGCCCTTCGAGATCGCGCTGTGCCTGCGCAGCCTCGGCGAGGGGATAGAGGTGCTCGGTGCGAAGCTTCAGATCTCCGGCGGCAATCCAATTCAAGACATCGCCGGCGCGCCATTCCAGATCGGCACGGGTGCCGATGTAGTGCCACAGGGTGGGACGGGTGATGAAGAGCGATCCTTTACTGCTGAGCTGGATAAGGTCGAACGGCGGGACCGGGCCGCTGGCCGCGCCAAAGAGCGCCAAAAGCCCACGCGGGCGCAAGGAATTCAGGCTGCCTTCGAAGGTCGTCTTCCCGACAGAATCGTACACCACGTCGACGCCTTTGCCTGCGGTGAGGCGCTTGACCTCCGGCTCGAATTCTTTTTCGGTGTAGAGTATGACGTCGGTTGCGCCTGCGATCCGTGCCAATTCCGCCTTTTCTTCCGTGGAGACAGTGGCGATGACACGGGCGCCCAGGCGCGTGGCCATTTGAGTGAGCAAGAGACCGACGCCGCCGGCTGCAGCGTGAATCAGGGTGGTGTCGCCGGCCTTCAACGGGAATGTGGAATAGCCAAGATAGTGCGCGGTCATGCCCTGCAGCATGGCGGCCGCGGCCTGCTCCATGCTCAGCGCCGCTGGAATCTTAACCAGGCTGGCAACGGGCACAAGCGCATATTCGGCGTAGCTGCCGAGGACGCTGACGGAGGCCACCGCATCGCCTGCTTTGAACCCGTTGACGCCAGGCCCCATCTCTTCGATCGTGCCTGCTGCTTCGCTGCCGGGCACCAGTGGGAGCGACGCCTTGTAGGTCCCCTTGCGGAAATAGACATCGATGAAGTTGACACCGGTGGCCTCCACACGGATCAACACCTGCCCAGGCCCGGGTTCAGGGATGGGCAACTCGGCCACCCGCAAGACTTCCGGACCGCCTGTCTGATGAATCTGGATTGCTTTCATGTCAGGGCCAGAATGCACTCTGGATGCGCCCGTTCCGCGAAGAACCGTCCCAAGCCGATGCAATGAACCCCGCCGTGGTTGGGCGGGGTCCAGAGGAGGTATGCAGCGTGTCGAGCAGATCAATCGCGATCGGAGAGAATGCCCTGCTCCTCGGGAGAGATGAGCCGCACCAAGCGATCCACGGTATAGGGAGCGCGATTCTGCATCGTGTGGTAGTGACGGACCTGCAACTCGCCGAGAAGGCCAATGGCCAGCATCTGGATTCCCGCGACGATGAGGACGGCGCCTACGACAAACAACGGACCGTGCTGGTCCATCAGGTTAAGGCTCGGGTGGAGCAGTTTGAGGCCGAGCAGAACGATGGAGATGACGCTGCCTGCAAGAATACCCAAAGCACCGAAGCCGCCGAAGAAGTGCAGCGGCCGTCCCATATAGCGCAACAGAAAACGAATGGTGAGCAGGTCAAAAAAGACGCGGAAGGTGCGTCCGATGCCATAGTGGCTCTTGCCACGCTCGCGGTTGACGTTCTTGATGGGAATCTCGCAGATGGAAGCCCCGTACCAACTGGCAAGCGCGGGAATGAAGCGGTGCATTTCGCCGTAGAGCGGGATGTTCTGGATGACCTCGCGGCGATAGGCCTTGAAGGTGGTGCCAAAGTCGTGAATGTCGACGCCGGAGAGCTTGGCCATCAGCCAATTGGCGCATCGCGACGGAAAGCGACGCATGACGAAGTTGTCGATTCGCTCCTTCCGCCAACCGGAGACGACATCGTAGCCCTCTTCGAGCTTCTCGAGGAAAGCTGGAATGTCGTTTGGATCGTGCTGCAGATCGCCGTCCATGGCGAGGATAAAGTCACCGGAAGCGTGATCGAAACCGGCAGCCAGCGCAGACGTCTGGCCGAAGTTGCGGCGCAGTTTGACGACCAGCACACGGCTATCGACGGCTGCGATTTCTTCGAGCAGCTTGTAGGAGCGGTCGCGCGAGCCATCGTCGACAAACACCATCTCGAAGCTGTCACCAACCTGTTCCATCACCTGCTTCAGGCGGGCATACAAGGCGGTGACGTTCTCTTCCTCGTTGTGAAAAGGAACGACGATCGAATATTTCGCCATACTGCAAGTATAGATGCGCTTCGGTTGAGAAAAGATCATGATTTTCGAGGGTTCCCTGTTCGACTGGCATGCGGCGGCGCGGGGGCCTTCTCTACTTTAACCGAGTTCCACAATTGGGACATGCCGGTTAACGGTCCAGTTCGTCGAGCATTCCCTGCATCTCGCTCATTGCATGCGTATTACCAGTCTTAGCCGCGGAAGCAATCCCTTCCTTCAAACGGGTAATCGCTGCGGGGTTCCGTCCTGCATTGGCGAGGGTTTGTGCGGCCATGAAGTAGCCGGCCGTGTAGTCTGGATCGTTTTTGAGCAACGTGTCAAATTCTTCGAGGGCTTGGTTGACCTGACCGCGGCCGGCCAATTCCATGGCGAGACCGTAGCGAGCGAAGCTGTTGTTGGCGTCGAGCGCCAAGATCTCTTTGAGTGCTGCGATCTTGTCCATGCAGAGAGCTGCGGCTTTCCGGATCCGTGGGGAGCCATGCGGGATTTGCACATTTGGCGGGGATTGCTGAAACTGGAGGAAGAAGCTTGGCAAGGTTGAGCCCGATCCGCTTTGTTCGCCGCCTTGTTTCATTCTACAAGCGAGCCAACCTTGGAACGGCGGCCAAGCCGTGGAGAAAGCACATGACGAGTTCGAATGGAAATTCCCCAGAGGCCAGTCCGGCGGCACGCACGGTGGCCAGCACCCAGTCGGAGATGACGGAGATCATTTTGCCCAACGACACGAACACGTTGGGCAACCTGCTCGGCGGCCGGCTCATGCACTTTATCGACCTGACCGGAGCGATGGCTGCTTATCGGCACTCGCGGACAAACGTGGTGACCGCGGCGATGGATCACATCGACTTTATCCGGCCGGTTCACCTGGGCGATTTGGTGACACTGCGTTCGAGCGTGAATCGAGCGTTTACGAGTTCGATGGAAGTGGGCGTGAAGGTTTGGGCGGAGAAGACGCGCACGGGATCGATTGTGCACGTGGCCAGCGCCTACCTGGTCTTTGTGGCGATCGATAATGAGGGACGGCGGGTGCGGATTCCGGAAGCGATTCCTGAGACGGCCGATGAACAGCGGCGCTACGAAGGCGCATTGCGCCGCCGGGAAAATCGCGAGGCAGAGGCGGCACGGCGAAAAGAAGCAAAGATTGCCACCGATGCGGAGGGATTGGCCACCAATCTGGTGGGATGACCTGTGCTGTACAGAATGATTTGAGTTTTTCAACATCACAACGAGATTCAGCCGCAAAGACAAAGGAGTCACACCGCACATGGCACACGGATCTAACATGCCTTCTCCTCTTGCTCTCCCTGGAGTTTCCAAGATTATTGCTATCGGCTCCGGCAAGGGAGGCGTTGGGAAAACCACGGTCGCTGTGAACCTGGCAATCGCCCTATCGCGACTGGGTCAGCGCGTGGGGTTGATCGACGCCGATATCTACGGGCCGAATGTGCCCCTCATGATGGGATCGGCGCAACAGCCGGCGGTGGGAGCGAATAACCAGATCATTCCCAACCTGACCCACGGCATCAAAACGATTTCGATAGGCTATATTTCGCCGGGCGACAAGCCGCTGGTGATGCGCGGACCGATGCTTCACCAGATCATTCGGCAGTTTTTGCAGCAGGTGGAGTGGGGCGAGTTGGACTACCTGATTGTGGACCTTCCTCCCGGAACCGGAGATGTGGTGATTTCGCTGGTGCAGACGGTGCCGTTGACCGGCGCGGTAGTGGTGTCGACCCCGAGCGACGTGAGCCTGCAGGACGCGCGCAAGGCGCTGGAGATGTTTGCGCAGGTAAACGTGGAGGTGCTGGGTATCGTGGAAAACATGAGCCACTTCACCTGTCCGCATTGCCATCACGAGATCGACATCTTCTCCAAGGGCGGTGCGGAACGAACAGCGACACAATTCAACATCCCTTTTCTTGGATCGATTGAGTTGATTCCTTCGATTCGCGAAGGAGGAGACCGGGGACTGCCGGTCACGCTGGCGGGACCGAAGAGTCCGCAGGCGAGCGAGTTTTATGGGATTGCGGAAAAGTTGATGGTGCGGGCGGAAGCTGCGGAGGCCGCCGCCACAGATGTAATTGAGATCAGCTGAGAGCGCCGATTGGCAAACTGACGACTTGAAGAAACAGATGAGACGCCCGTCCCCGGTCCCCCAATGCGAGGGACCGGGGGCACCCTCAACTGGGTGGGAAAGATGACGAGTATCGGCCAGCCGCCAGCCGGTGAGCGCGGCGGGTTGGGGGTCCGAGGTTTCCCACCCTTCCGCAAAAATGCGCGGCCTAGAGGGTACCCCGATGGGGCACGCGGTGTTTGTGTGGCCTTGGGAAAGTGGAAGCGGGTGGTGTTGGTTTGAGTAGCGAGATCAAAATCCGTCCGGTTGAACCCGCCGACTTTCCGTATTGGAGGGAGCTGTGGGATGGCTATAACGCGTTCTACGGGCGCGCCGGCGAGACGGCGTTACCGGATCGCGTGACCCACATGACCTGGGCTCGGTTCTTCGATGCCTACGAGCCCATGCAGGCTCTGGTTGCCGAACAAGGGGGTGTGCTGGTGGGCCTGGTGCACTTTATCTTTCACCGTTCGACGATCTCCATCGCGCCAACCTGCTATTTACAGGATCTGTTCACGATTGAGGCGATGCGCGGCAAAGGCGTGGGCCGCGCGTTGATTGAACAGGTTTACGAACGCGCCCGCAAAGCGGGTTCGAGCCGGGTCTACTGGCTCACGCACGAGACGAATGAAACAGCGATGAAGCTGTACGACAAGGTTGCTGAGAAGTCGGGATTTCTGGTTTATCGGAAAGCGTTGTAGCCAGGCTTCTCCGATATTTCTCCACAGAGGCCGAAGTACAACCGCGGATCCTTCGACTCGCTACGCTCGCTCAGGATCACAGGTCTCTTCATTTGGGGATAGTGATGCAAGCGTGCCTGCCTTTGCTCAGCTAAAGTGCAAAGTGCAGGCACGCTCACGGGCCTTTCTAGCGCCAGTGTCCCTCGCGCGTTTCCCAATGGTCGCCGCGGTGCACCCAGCGGTGCGCAACCCAACGTCCACCGGGATGGGGTGGACGATCCCAGCGGCCGGGGACCCAGACATAGCGTGCACCATCCCAGCGGTGATAGCCATCGATCCAAACGAAACCACGTTCCGGCGGCGGCGGACGGCGTTCTACGATGACGGGCGGTGGCCCGATGCGCACAACGACTTGCGCATGCGATGCTGCAGGCCAAAGAGTCAGAGCCAAGAATCCTGCGATGGCGAGTTTCTTCAACATGGAACGTGTCCTCCAGGGTCTATTCCCGGATGCTTCCTGCATTCCGGTCGGTTGTACCATATCAACGGTACCTGAGGGAAATAGTTGTGCGGCGGAATGCAGATGTTCCGCCGATTGGCATTACGTTCGTACATCACGAGCGTGGCGTTACGAGCGTGGCGTTCACTCACGATCACAGGAAGTAGTCGAAGTCGGATTCAATCTTCAGACGTCGTTGAATTCTGAGAATGTGGCCGGGAAGACGCAATGGATTCAGTTCCACGTAATTGCGCGAGCCGTTCCACATGTAGCGCGCGCCGGTGAGAAGGTCTTCAGCTTCGTAGCTGCGATCCTCGGGAATTTGCAGGTCAAAAAGCGGCAGAGTGACGAAGCCGGATTGGGTGTAATGGGGATCGAGATTCACGACGACCAGGATCAGGTTGGAGCGGTCGTCGGACTCCTTGGTGAAGGCGATGAGCTGATCGTTTTCCGTGGCGTGGAACTTGATGGAGCCGTCGCGTTGCAGGGCAGCGTTGTCGTTGCGAATGGCGTTGACGCCAGCGATGAGCGGTTGCAGGGACTCGGGCGCGTCCAGATCCCAGTGGCGGATTTCGTACTTTTCTGAGTTGAGATATTCTTCGCTGCCACGGCGGACGGGCGCGTGCTCCATGAGCTCGAAGGCGGGGCCGTAGATGCCGTAGTTGGAGCCGAGAGTTGTGGCGAGGAGCAGGCGGATGGCGAAGACGGCGCGGCTGCCGGTCTGAAGGAACTCGGTAAGAATGTCGGGCGTGTTGGGCCACTGATTGGGGCGGAAGAAGTCGACCACCGGGGGCTGGGCGAGTTCGGTAAGGTAAGCCGCGATTTCGGTTTTGCCATTGCGCCAGGGGAAGTAGGTGTAGGACTGGCTGAAGCCCAGCTTGGCGAGGCGATACATGATTTTGGGCCGGGTGAAGGCTTCGGCGAGGAACAAGACTTCAGGATGCTCGCGCTTGATGGCGGGAATGACCCAGGTCCAGAAGGGAAAGGCCTTGGTGTGCGGATTGTCGACGCGGAAGATGGTGACGCCTTGCGCAATCCAGTAGTCGAAGACGCTTTTCAGCTCTTCCCACATGCCGGTCCAGTCTTCGCTTTCGAAATCGAAGGGGTAGATGTCCTGGTATTTCTTGGGCGGATTTTCGGCGTATTGGATGGTGCCGTCGGGACGCTTGCGAAACCAGTTTTCGTGCTCGCGAACGTAGGGGTGGTCGGGCGCGGCCTGGAAGGCGATGTCCAGCGCCAGGGTGAGATCGAGTTTCTTGGCGGCGGCGAGGAAGCTGCGAAAGTCTTCGAGCATACCGAGGGCGGGATGGATGGATTTGTGTCCGCCGAGTTCCGAGCCGATGGCCCAGGGACTGCCTTCATCGCCGGGCTGGCTGACGGGGTTGTTGTTCGGGCCTTTGCGGAAGTTGACGCCGATGGGATGAATGGGCGGCAGGTAGACAACGTTGAAGCCCATGGCGGCGACATAGGGAAGACGCCGCTCGCAATCGGCGAAGGTGCCGTGCTTCCCTGCTTCGGCAGCGGTGGAACGGGGAAAGAATTCGTACCAGGCGCTGAAGCGGGCGATAACGGGATCGACGACGACGGGGTAGAGGCGGTCGGACTCGGTGCGGAAGTTGCGGTCGGGGTAGCGCAGGGCTAGCGCGTGGAGTTCGGGGTCGGTGGCGTGGGCGCGAAGATCGGCCGGGGCCTTGGCGGAGCGAAGGATGTCTGCGCGGCTCTTGAGATCGGCGGCATCGGGGCCGGTGGCGCGCTCGGCTGCAGCGGCGATGAGGTCGGCGCCGATCAAGTAGTCGACGGGGGCGTCAGTATCGGCCTTGATGCGCTTGAGCAGATCGCGATGCCAGGTTTCGAAATGGTCGACCCAGCCCTGGATCTTGAAAACATACCGGCCCAATTCGGCGACGCGGAAGGTTGCTGTCCAGCGGTCGTTGACCAGGGGCTGCATGGGAATTTCTAGCCAGGTTGCGGAGCCCTCGCGTTGGGCGAGGAGCGAGGCGGCGATGGCGTCGTGGCCGTCGGTGAAGATGTCTGCTTCCACGTGCACCTGATCGCCGACGGTACGCTTGATGGGAAAGCGGCCGTCATCGACGGCGGGAGAAATCGATTCAATCACGACGCGGTTGCGTCCGTCTTGAGTGGTGATGGGCATGGGGTGCGCTTTCTCCTCGATGTTTCGATGCGGGGCTCGCCTCAGGGGCCGAAGCCCGATTCATGGCGATGTACGCTCTTGCGGGGGAGTGCTCTCCCACCCTTGGACGCAAAAAACGCGTCCAAGGATGGGGCACCCAGAGTTTCCGGTGCTCTCCCTGCCTTGCACGCAAGAAACGCGGCCAAGGATGGGGCACCCGAAGTTTCTCTTGACTTGCGGATGAAAGACCGCGCGGTGACGGTTCATGCTGGCTTCGACTTTTGTTGTGCGATGAGTTGCTGGTAGAGGGCGATGGTCTGGTGGGCGATGGCGGTCCAACTGAAGACGTCTTCAACGCGGCGGCGGCCAGCCTCGCCGAAGCGACGACAGCGGTCTGGGTCGGCGAGCATTTGATTGAGGCGCGCGGCCAGGTCACGGGCAAACTTCTCCGGGTCGCTGGGAAAACTGGTGACCGGATCCTGTTCGAAGGGCACCAGATAGCCAGTCTCTCCATCGACGACGACTTCTTTGATGCCGCCTGTGGCGCTTGCGACGACCGGGGCGCGGCAGGCCATGGCTTCGAGATTGATGATGCCGAAGGGCTCGTAGACAGAGGGGCAACAGAAGACCCGCGCATTGCTGTAAAGCTGAATGGCCTCCTGCTTGGTGACCATCTTTTCGATCCAGACAATGCGGGGATGATGGGCGCGGGCGGCTTCAACTTTCTGGCGAAGTTCGGCGGCGATTTCGGGGGTGTCGGGGGCGCCGGCGCAGAGCACAACCTGCACATCGGTGGGAAGGTAGTTGATGGCATCGACGAGATGCGTGACGCCCTTCTGGCGGGTGATGCGGCCGACAAACAAGACGTAGGGCACGCTGGGGTCGACGCCGTAATCGGCCAGGGCCTGGGTCTGGTCTGTCTTTTGATACTCGGCGAGATCGATGCCGTTGTAGATGACGTGAATGCGGGCGGGATCGACATCGGGATAGGCGGCCTGAATGTCGGCCTTGGTGCCGTTGGAGACGGCGATGATGGCGTCGGCATCGAGAATGGCGGTGCGCTCCATCCAGGAGCTCATGGCGTAACCGGAGCCGAGCTGCTCGGCCTTCCAGGCGCGCAGGGGCTCGAGCGAATGGGTGGTGAGGACGAAGGGCACACCGTAGAGCTTTTTGGCGAGGAAACCGGCCATCGAGACATACCAGGTGTGGGTGTGCACCACGTCGATTCCCTGGAGAGCCTTTACCTGAGTCAGGTTCAGGCTGAAGGCCTCCAACGCGCCTTTGAACTTGCCCTCGGTGCCGTTGGTGATGTCGGGCCAGGGTTCCGCGCCGCGCACGTGGAGGTTGCCCTGGTCGAGATGCTGCGGGCCCCAGCAGTGGACCTCGACTTCAATCTCTTTCGCCAATTCGCGGCTCAGGTAGTCGACGTGGACTCCTGCTCCGCCATAGACCATCGGAGAATACTCGCGTGTGAACAAGCCGACTCGCATGAAACGTCCTTTGCCTTGGTTCAAGACTGGCCCGGCTGCGCGAAAAAGAGCTGCCGGAGTTCGTTGGGGATGAGTCTATGTCGGGGGCTGGGGCGGGTGCAACCCTGGCCATATCCCGGTTTCATTGCCATGCGCCTTCCATTTCTTCGGTGAGGATTCTGGCGGCAGTGACGCAGGCAGCGCGGTCCACGTCGAGGTGGGTGACGAGGCGGACGAGGCCGGGTCCAACGGCGCTCATGAGAACGCCACGGGCCTTGAGACGGGCGGTCAGATTGGCGGCGCTTCTGCCGCCGGAGAGCTTGAAGATGACGATGTTGGTTTCAACCAGTTTCAGGTCGATTTCGACGCCGGGCGTGTGGGCAAGAGCTTCGGCGAGAAAGCGGGCGTTGGCGTGGTCTTCATGAAGGCGCTTCGGGCCTTCTTCCAACGCGATCAAACCGGCGGCGGCGAGGATGCCGGCCTGGCGCATGCCGCCGCCGAGGGCCTTGCGGTAGAGCCGGGCCTGGGCCATGTGTTCGGCCGAGCCGACCAGCATGGAGCCGACGGGCGCGCCGAGGCCTTTGGAGAGGCAGAACATGACAGTGTCGAAGCCATGGGTAAGAGAGCGGACATCGGCGCCGAGCGCGGCGGCGGCGTTGAAGATGCGGGCGCCGTCAAGGTGACTGGGGAGGTTGTGCTCTTTGGCGCCAGCCCAGATTGCTTCGAGCGCGGCGACGGGCGTGCAGCCGCCGCCGGCGAGGTTGGCGGTGTTTTCGATTTCGATGAGGCCGGTGGCGGCGCGGAAGGCGCCTTTCTTGTAGATGACGGGCTCAATGTGCTTCCAGGTGAGGATGCCACGATCGGCGGGGACGGCGCGGACCAGGCAGCCGGAGAAGACGGCGGTGGTGGCCATCTCCCAATCGAGGATGTGGGAACGGGACTCGGCGATGACTTCCTGGCCGGGCTGGGTGTGGAGGCGGATGCCGATCTGGTTGCCCATGGTACCGGTGGGGACGAAAAGGGCTGCTTCGCGGGCGAAGACTTCGGCGGCACGTGCTTCGAGGAGGTTGACGGTGGGGTCTTCGCCGTAGACGTCGTCGCCGACTTCGGCGGCGGCCATGGCGGCGCGCATGGCGGCGGAGGGTTTGGTGACAGTATCGGAACGCAAATCAATAGGATCTGGCAAAGTTCTTCCCTTCTATTAGAAGCTCACCTAAAGTTCAAGCGGTTGCGCAGGATATGGCTGCGCCATTTTGTTGCTTGGAGATTTGCGGTTTCCCACCCTTGCGCCAGCGAAAAGGCGCAAGGATGGGGCACGGAAATAGTGCTGAAGCTGAAGAGCAGAAATCCGAACCATAGTTGGTCGCTATGGAATCTGGGCCATGGGAAGTTCGATGACCGGGGTCCGCTTGCCGTCTTTGACGGCGACGGCCCAGAGGCCATGGAAGTTGGGGCGAAGGCCGGGCTGGGCTTTGAGGAGCGCGCTGAGCACGGCGCCAGCTTCGGTGCGCACGGCAGCGGGGTCGGTGACGCCGGTTGATTCGTAGACGACGGCTAGGTCGGGCTCGCGGAGGCTCGCGTCCAGTTGCAGTGCATCGATCTTCCAGGTTCGGTCGCCTTCTTGAAGGGAGTAGGGGAAAGCGTCCTGGGGAGAATTCTTGATCAGCGCCTGTTCCTGGGCCAACTTCTCGGAGTTGGGAGAGGAGATGAAGTCAACGGGTAGCAAAAGATAGCGAGCCGCTTCATAACTGAACCAGGCCGGCCAACTATTGGTGCGGGGCTGATCTTCTCGAACCAGTTCGCGGGCGCGGGTCCAGTACCAGACGCCGTCGTGGCTGTTGAAGCTTCCCTGGCGAACGGTTAGACCGGCGAGTTTCCAGGCGGGGGTGGCGCCGGTGGGATCCCAGGCCAGAACGAGGCCAATTTGGCCGGCCAGGGGGGCGCCGGCGGCGTCGGCGAGAATCACGGCATAGCGGCCGGCAGGCAGGGCGCGCATGTTCATGGTGACGGTAAGCGCGCCGGTCGAGTTGGAACAGAAGAACTGGGTATCGGCGGGAGCGGCAAGGCCGGTGGCGTCGAGCAGATAGACATTGCGGAGCTGCACCTGGCCACCTTTGACCACAGGGGCGCCCAGTTCGACGGAGTCGTGAATGCCGGGCCATTCGGCGGCCTCCGCAGGCAGGAGCGCGCCTTGCAGGACGCCATAATCCTGGCTGAGCACCGCGTTGGCGAGGCGCCCGCCGATCGACACTAGGGCATTTCGGTCCTGCGGTTGCAACTCCCCCTGGGTGGTGCAACTCGCGGCATGAATTTGTTCCGGCGGAGCAAACAGGGCCGCCACGACCAGCGCCGCAATGCCACACCAAGGCCAGGAACGCCGCCGTTTTGAAAGACTCTGCGCCAAGCGAAACCCCTTTCGAGCGTTTGCGACCTACCCAGCGGGGGCGCATCGCATCCGCGCAGCCAAGCCCGGCAAACCTCTCAACCGTATCTTAGTCCACGCAGCACCGGGGGGCCCGCGGCAGCTTCCGCACCTCGAAGGTAAGATGCAGGCCAGAGCGGCCGGAAGGCGGAGCCTGCAGCTGGACTCAAAGAAATGAGCGTTTCAGGGGGTTCCATCGTCATCCGTATACAAGGGTGTACTCGCCCATTGGTTTCTTTGCGCGATTGCAATGGGCCGGCGGTAAGCTGAGGGTAGGAGAAAGCTAACGCAGGCGAGTGAGGCTTTTGCCTTGGTTGTTTCCTTTTCCTGGCACCGGCGCCGTTCGAGCAGTTTGACCCTTAAGTTGCAGAAAATAAAGGAATGCTTCGGACGGTTCGAATGATACGATCGGACGCAAGAGGAGCTGAGGGTTCGGGGTGGCCTGCTTCATCACGCAGGTGGGATGCAAGCTGCGACAGGCCGGAGAGTTCTTTTGATGCAGGCAACTAAAACGCTGCTTTCTCGCACCGGAGCAGTTCCGACCGGGCGCGGAGGGTTTGCGCTTCCTTCAGGATGTTTCGAGGGGCGCATCCTGAAGATCCGCCATCTTGCCCTGGTGACGCTCGCTTCTCTGTTATTCCTGGGGTCGGTTCTTACCGCCGCCCAAGCATCTTCGTCTACGCCGAATCAGCCTTCTGTTGCGCACGCGCGCAAACGCAGTCACCGTCGGCACAGAGTCCACAAGGCCATCCCACGAAGTTCCGCCGCGACGCCTCCCCTCCGGGCGGGGCCACACGCGCCAAGCGGCCCCGCCGGCGTTCATCCTCCGGCAGCCCGGAGTCAGGCGGTGACGCCCGCGGTTCCAGCCACCCCAGCGCGGCCACAGGCTCCGGCTGTGGCAACGAAGCCTTCTGCCGCCCGTCCGCAGACAGCGGCAGCTCCAACGCATCCGGATCGGGCTCCCCTCGCTGGATGGATCGCTCACGCGCCGGTCGCGCGAGTCCCCGTGAAAAGGTCGTTTGCTCATCGCCGCATCGCCCATGTGCACATCGTGCAACGATCGGACGAGGACACTACCGCGCCCAAGCACTTGGGCGTTCCGGATGCCGTGGTCGCCACGGTGATGGTGCCCGTTAGCCCGGAACAACCTCCCACGCCCAGATGGCCAGCATCCGATCGCCCCACCACCGCATCCGTGGTCTGGGACAGCCAAGGGCTCACGGTCACAGCTTCCAACTCCAGCTTGAAGCAGATTCTCCGCGACGTAGCGACGGCAACCGGCTTGAAGGTAGAAGGTCTCAGTTCGGACGAGCGCGTGTTTGGCGTATTTGGCCCTGGTCTGGCGCGAGATGTGCTTTCCGAAATTCTGCAGGGATCGAGCTACAACGTGATCATGGTGGGCGACTTAGGGCAAGGAGCGCCGCGCCGGATGCTGCTCAGTATCCGGCAGGCGGCCAACAACGCGCCCGGCGCTCGACCTCCAACGCCTTCCGGACAGGTAGAGGCCGAGGAGGAAAGCAACGAGGAGCCGGAGATGCCGGAACAGCAGGAGAACATCCCCATTCACGGCGGCTTCCAACCGGGCGGACCGCCCCGCACTCCGCAGCAAATCATGCAGGAGATGCAACAACGTCAGCTCCAGATGCAACAGGAGCAGGAACAGCAGCAGCAGCAACAACTGCAGCAGCAGCCACCGCAGTAAGATTGGCGCGTTCGGAACGCGTGCGGATGAACGTGGTGTGTTGGACTTTGGTTCGGTGCGCGAAGAACTCTGCAGGCAGAAGGTGGGCCAAGAGGGCTGAAGCTAGAATCGAGCGTCTGGAATGCTAGCCGCCCAGCTCAACCTCTCGCTCGACAGGCGCGACCCGGTTGCGGACGGTCAGCGCGATCGATCTGTCGACAGGGCGCATCAGGGCGAAGCCCCCTCGGAGCAGCGCATAGGCCGCGAGGATTCCAAATGCCATGGAACCGATCGACGCGGCAACGAGCATTACAAAATTCACCAAATCCGTCATCTCTATTTCCGCGTCCTCTACCCCGTTTGAATCTTCAATTTGCCTGCGTTTGTCTCCAGTGGAGCGTTCACCCTGGCGACGCAGTCAAACCACTTTTCGATTCTCGCAGATGATTCTCCTTACACGTATCCCACCTTTGTTAATCAATGCGATACCCGACCCTTTTGGAACCGAATCGCTTACGGACCTGTTTTGACCCACGTCCCCCTCTTTTTGCCTCCATTTTTGTCCTGCGGGTTCGCGCACTGATGCGATTGAAAGAAAACCACTCACCGGGTCGATCGACGATAATCGATCCATCTTTTCCATAGGGAGAGTTGCGCATGTCCGAAGCGAAAGTCGCCCAAAAGGGTCCTTATCCCGTTCAAGTTGAAGCAGGAACGAGCTATTTCTGGTGTTCCTGCGGTCTCAGCGCCAACCAACCGTTTTGCGACGGCAGCCACAAAACCACCGATATGCGACCGGTGAAGTTTGAAGCCACTGAATCGAAGACCGTCTATTTCTGCGGTTGCAAACACACAGCCAGCCCGGTTTTGTGCGATGGGAGCCACGCGAAGCTCTAGTTTCCTCGGGCGATTGAAATTCTGTTCCGCCTGCATGACACAAACAGTGCCAATAAGCCCGCCGGCGTTGTGGGGATGTAGGTTTTCCCGGTCTCAAACGCGAGATCTGGGCCGCCCGCCTTCCCCAATCCTGATCTCGTTCGTACTTCCCTGCCGGTGCAGGTCAATTCCCTGTGTCTCGTGGAATCTTGGGGCTGTTGCGGCGCATCCCATGCCTGGGAAGGATCCAGAAATGTATCATGGCTTCAGGCCTGTCTCCACTGCGGTCATGTTTAATTCAGGGCGCGCCGCTGTTGGAGATGGCTTGACCCGATCTCCCGAAACCCAAGATGGCTATCACTCACATATCGGTGCGCGGGGCGCGCCAGCATAATCTTCGCGACATCCATGTGCGCATTCCCCGCAACACGCTGACGGTTGTCACCGGCTTGTCAGGCTCGGGTAAGAGCTCGCTTGCGTTCGATACGATTTATGCCGAGGGGCAGCGACGGTATGTGGAGACGCTTTCAGCGTACGCGCGCCAGTTCCTCGATCAGATTGAGCGTCCGGACGTGGACTCAATCGAAGGTCTGTCCCCGGCCATCTCGATTGAACAGAAAACAACGAGCCGTAGTCCGCGCTCCACGGTAGGCACGATCACCGAGATCTACGACTACCTTCGCCTGCTTTATGCCTCAATCGGGACGCCGCACTGTCCCAATTGCGGGAGGCCGATTGCCCGCCAGACAGCAGAGCAGATTGTGGCGCGCATTCTGGAACTGGGACGCGGCGAACGGGTCACGGTAATGGCGCCAATTGTCAGGGGGCGCAAGGGGGAGTTCAGAGAACTGCTGGATCAACTGGATCAGCAGGGTTTTCGCGCGCGGGTGGACGGTGAGTTGCGGGATCTTTCTGAGCCGCTTCTGCTGGACCGCCGCAAAAACCACACGATTGAAGCCGTGGTGGATCGGGTCCTGGTAAAGCAGGCCGCAGAGGCAACGGTGTCGGGCACACCAGCTCCTGCAGGCACAAAGCCCTCCGTGGAGAAGCGCCTGGAGCAGGCTGTGCTGAAAGCCCTGCAGCTAGCCAATGGGCTGGTACTGGTTGCGGTGGCGGGAGCCGAGGAGCAGCTGTTTTCGTCTTCGATGGCTTGCCCTGACTGCGGTCTCGATGTCCCTAAATTGGAGCCTCGCAGTTTTTCGTTCAACTCAACGTTTGGCGCTTGCCCGGAGTGCCATGGCTTGGGCTCGCTCTACGACTTCGATCCTGCCAAGGTGATCACCGACTGGTCAAAGCCGTTACTCGATGGAGGACTGGGGCCGGGCTCCGCTTCGCAATATCTCTTGAAGCTCGTCCATCTGGCTGCGGAACGCTACGACATCGATTTGAGTTTGCCTTTTGAAGATTTGCCGCCGCGTCAGCAGCACATCCTGGTTTACGGACCGCCGAAGAATGAAGCACCGCGCACCGGGTTCCACGGAATCCTCGCGTACCTTCGCGACTCAATTGAAGAGGCGCGTAGCGATGGGTACCGCGAATACATGATGAATTTCATGTCGGCGACGCCTTGCCCGGTTTGCCGAGGCAAACGGCTGCGACCCGAGTCGCTGGCGGTGAAGATTGGCGGACTTTCGATCGCGGACTTCACGGCATTGCCGTTAAATCGAGCCTTGTCTGCAGCGATCAATCTCAGCTTTACAGCGCGCGAGGCGCTGGTGGCGGAGAGGATTCGCCGCGAGATCGTGGAGCGCCTCGAATTCCTCTGCCAGGTGGGTCTCACCTATCTTGCTTTGGATCGGAATGCGTCGACACTTTCCGGTGGCGAGGGGCAGCGGATCCGACTGGCGACACAAATCGGATCGCGGCTGCGCGGGGTCCTGTATGTCCTGGATGAGCCCTCGATCGGACTGCATCAGCGGGACAACATGCGGCTGATCGAAGCACTGGAGAAGCTTCGCGACCTGGGCAATACGGTGTTGGTGGTGGAGCACGATGAAGATACGATTCGCCATGCGAACTACGTGCTTGATCTTGGTCCGGGAGCGGGACGACTCGGCGGGCATGTAGTTGCCGAAGGAACGCCGGAAGAGATCATGGCTTGCTCCGCATCATTGACCGGGCAGTATCTCTCCGGAGCGGTGACCATGCTGCAACGCGCCACGCCACGGCCGTTGACCGGCAAGTGGCTGACGGTGACAGGCGCGCGCGAGCACAACTTGCACGACCTGACAATTCGCGTGCCGCTGGGCGTGATGACGGTGGTCACCGGCGTGAGCGGCAGCGGCAAGAGCACGCTGATCAACGATATTCTTTATCGCTCGCTGGCTCAGAGCATTTATGGTTCACGCGAGGAGCCGGGCGCGCACGACACAGTGACAGGCGCCGATCAACTGGACAAGGTGGTACGCATCGACCAGTCGCCGATTGGGAGGACGCCGCGCTCGAATCCCGCGACGTATACGCAGGTCTTCTCGCCCATTCGCGATCTGTTCGCAATGCTGCCGGAGTCGCGCGAGCGTGGCTACAAGCCGGGGCGCTTCAGCTTCAATGTGGCCGGAGGAAGATGCGAGGCCTGCCAGGGCGATGGGCAGCGGCGCATTGAGATGAACTTCATGCCGGACGTCTACGTGCAGTGCGAGGTATGCAATGGGCGGCGCTACAACCAGGAGACGCTGGCGGTGAAGTTTAAAGGACATTCGATCGCCGACGTTCTGGACCTGACGATCGAAGACGCCCTTTCGGTTCTGGAAGATGTGCCCAATGTGCGGCAGAAGTTGCAGACGCTGGTGGATGTGGGGCTGGGCTACGTGCACCTTGGTCAGAGCGCGACCACACTTTCCGGCGGCGAGGCGCAACGCATGAAGCTGGCGCGCGAACTCTCCAAGCGCCAGACTGGGCGCACGCTCTATTTGCTGGACGAACCAACAACCGGGCTGCATTTCGACGATGTGCGCAAGTTGCTGGAGGTGCTGCACCGCCTCGCGGACCTGGGCAACTCGGTGATCATCATCGAACACAATCTCGATGTGATTCGGAACGCGGACTGGATTCTGGACCTGGGTCCGGAAGGCGGCGAAGACGGCGGCCGCATTGTGGGCCAGGGCCGGCCCGCGCACATTGCCGCAACGCCCGGCTCGTACACTGGCCACTTCCTTAAGCGCTACTACGCATCGAACGAGGGCAGGCTGGTTCCCGTCGACGAAGATCCCGAACTGCTGGCTGCACTGACCCCGGGAGAACCAGACCAAGCGCCGAGCGGGGGGGCGGGTAAGGGCCGCAAGTCTGCGGCAACAGCCGAGGAAGCGAAGACGAAACGCACGCGGCGCAGCACACCGGCTGAAGACGATCTCGCTTCCACGCGGGCTAAATCCAACGCAAGCGGCAAGGTTGAGCCGCTTTCCAAGCCGGCCGGACCGCGCACCAAGAAGACTGGGCGCGTATGAATCCGTTGCCTGAGGACGCTCCATTCGAAGCAGAGCCTTCGAGACCTCCCCATGCGGGCGACTCAATGACGGAAGACGCGATCGCCGATGCCGGCCATGCAATGGATTCATCTGGCTTTGCGTCTCCTGCGTTCGCCGAATCCCCTGTGGAGATGCCGCTTTTCGCTTCCTGGAGCGAGCCGGAGGTTCGACCCCAAGCGCGCATTCCTCATTTCGGCCATTTGGCGATACTCGTGGCGCTGGCCTCGGTTGGCCTGCTGGGCTCGAGCCTGGTGGTGCGTTCTGCGCTGCACTTTCACTTATTCGGGATTTCAAGTGCGGACAAGGCAGCAACCGACGTGCATTACACGATCGGCAGTATGGCGATCCTGTATCTGATCACCTTTGTTGCTTCCCTTGCCGGCTTTCCACTGGTATGGCATCGAGGATTATTTGCGGGACTGCACTGGAATGCCGCAGCGGCCACACGCCACTTCCGATCTCTGTTGGGCGCAGCCTGCGTTTGCTTTGTGCTGGCGATGATTGACGAGGTGGTGCTACCCGGACCAACGAATGCGCCCATCGACAAGCTGTTCGAGAGCCGAGCTGCGGCGTGGCTGCTCTTCGGTTTCGGCGTCACCTTCGCACCGTTTTTTGAGGAGACAGTCTTTCGCGGTTTCCTGCTCCCCGCGTTGTGCACGGCCTTCGACTGGTCCGTTGAAAAGATCTACCACACGCAGGCGCCAGCGCTGGACAAACAAGGTCATCCGCAATGGTCGCTGGGCGCGATGATCTTTGCATCGATCACCACCAGCGTGCCATTTGCGTTAATGCACGCCGAGCAAACGGCTTGGTCCGTGGGACCATTCCTTCTGCTGGTTTGTGTCAGCTTGGTTCTTTGCTGGGCACGCCTCAGCACACGTTCGCTGGCAGCCAGCGTTCTGGTGCATGCATCGTATAACCTCCTTCTGTTCTCCCTAATGCTGCTGGGCACGCAAGGGTTCAAGCACTTGGACAAGATGTAATGGAGGCAGTAGGCGGGGCGCACCATACCCGCAATCGGCCGAGGGTCTCGAAGGCTATTGTGAGAGCGACGTTTTCTTGGAACGCGTCAGCCAGTGGTTGATGTCGGGCCAGAATTCCTTGGCGGCGAAGGACGCGCCATCAATGGCTACATCCAGCCCCCACTGCTTCCCCGTGTTTCCCACAGTGCGCTCCGGCGATGGATAGTACAGGTTGGAAAGGCCGGCGGCGGCTCCCGCGCCGACAACTTCACTTAGATTGAAGACTTCCCTACCCGAGTCCGAACGCGTGACAACGGCCCGGCTGAGCGCGTAGCCGGCCCGCTTGAGAAAGCTTCCGCGACCTAACGTGTAGTAGCGAGTGTCTTCGCGGGTCAGCGTGGGCACAACAAACTCGACCAGATAATTCTCGCTGGTTTGATCGACCGCCGAATGCCAGAAATAGCGGCCGTAGGCTGCTGCACCGGTGCCGAATTCCGGAGTGGCATTGGTGATCTTCGAATATCCGGCTAGCAACGCGGGAATAAAAACCGAAGAATAATCGAAAGAGTCTTCTGTCGCGGTGACGAATTTCTCCTTTGCCGACTGAGGGGGCAATTTCTCATCCGTGCTGATGGCGCGAAAGTTGGGAATGATTCCGAGAATTCTCCTGGTCTGTGGAATGCGCTCGGACAACTGCGCGCTTGAAGACGACTGCGGGGCACTGGCTGCGCTGTTTCGGGCGTCTTGCTTGTCTGCGCTCATATCCGCGCTCGAGTTGGGAAGCGATTCTCGTTGGGTGTTGAAAACCTGTGCCAGCGGCGCCTCCGGCATTGGCGAATCATTCGGCATGGGCCGCGATCCAACGGAGTCCTGGTTAGATACCTGCCCCCCCTGCTGCCCTGAGGCGGCCATCATGAAGCATTGGAAGAGAACAAGAAGAAACGCCGCACGAGGCCACCTACCCCCGGAATTGTGTGGCCGGAATCCCGCAGGTTTCAAAAGAACTTTTCTTAAGGGAGGGAAGTTCGCAATCATATTGATATTGACTCCGGAAACGCTGAAAAGAAGCAACGGAATGCGAGGATAAACCTGCGTTGACGGAAGTTCCATTTAGTGGGACATCGAAGTTGCGGGAAGGCAGAAAGAGGGCCGGGAGTGGGCACAAGCAGGGTCCATTACAATCGAAGATCATGAATCCCTATGCCCAGCAACTGCTGTCCCTTTTAGCCGGAACGAGCTTCCGGCTTGGCCAGTTCAAGCTCTCTTCCGGGGGCACGAGCGACTATTACATTGACTGCCGGACCACGACCTTACATGCCGAGGGCGGGCGGTTGACCGGCCATGCGGTGCTTGCACTGCTCGACGAGAAGCGCATTGCGGTTGACGCGGTGGGTGGTCTGACCATGGGCGCAGATCCGATTGTCTGCAACGTGGCGACGGCGAGCGCCTGGCGCGCGCAGAACCAGCCGGCGGCTCCTTTGATTCACGGCTTCCTGGTGCGCAAGGCGGAAAAGGCGCACGGCACCGGCCGCCGCATTGAAGGCTTTTGCCGGGAAGGGGCCCGGGTGGTCATTGTCGACGACGTGTGCACCACGGGGGCCTCGACGATCAATGCCATCGAAGCCGCGCGTGATGCGCAGATGAATGTCGTTGCGGTAGTTTGCCTGGTTGAACGCGAGGAGGCCAAGGGACGGCCTGCGGTTGAGCTAGCCGCGCAAGGAGCCCCCTTCCTCGCGCTGTTCACCGCGAACGACGTGCGTGCCGAGCACATTCGTCAACGAGCTTAATCCTCCAGAACGACGGGGAGCACTCAGAACGCGCGGACCTCGGCGACGCTCGGTCCGCTTTTGCTTCTCGCGGCATTAGGGTTACCGGTAAGACGAAGTCGATGCCACGACGCGGGAAGATCCTCAGTCAAGTCAGACCGTGCGGCGGCCCGCAATCAGGTTGAATATCAGGACGATCACCGCGAGAACCAACAAAAGGTGAATCAAGCTGCCCGCAACATGGAAGCTGAAGCCAAGTAACCACAGGACGAGGATGACAACAAAAAGTGCCCAAAGCATGGCGGTTTCTCTTCTTTCCAAGTTCGCAGCGCGCGGGGATTTGGACTCCCGGGCGCTGCGATCTTCGATCTATTCGGTCTGGTTGAAGTTACCTCGAAGCGGTTGCCTGCGACTTGGCGCTGCGAATTGCATCGAGGAAGGCTCTCGATCCGGGAGGCGGTAGCACCTGGCCGGTGAG
>Ga0302319_10002268_pt1 | contig 41877 bp, 37 predicted proteins | sample Bog_T0_2_FD_203319 | JGI IMG/M metagenome (GOLD analysis project Ga0302319, IMG submission 203319) | Peat permafrost microbial communities from Stordalen Mire near Abisko, Sweden - Bog_T0_2 | ecosystem: Environmental > Terrestrial > Soil > Wetlands > Peat | place: Sweden: Abisko, Stordalen Mire...
GAGACCTCTCGCACTGGCCGCGGCGCGTTCCGGCTGCGCGCCCGATGGGTGAAGGAGGAGAAGGAGCGCGGCGCCTGGGTCGCCATCGTCACCGAGATCCCCTACGGGGTGCAGAAGTCGCGGCTGATCGAACAGTTGGCGACGCTGTTGGAAGAAAAGAAGACGCCGCTGCTCGGCGACGTCCGCGACGAGTCGACCGAGGACGTGCGCATCGTTCTGGAGCCGAAGACCCGCGCGGTCGAGCCCGAGATGATGATGGAGCAGTTGTTCAAGCTCTCCGAGCTGGAATCGCGCATCTCCGTCAACATGAACGTGCTCGTGGATGGCGTGACGCCGCGCGTCATCGGCCTGCCCGAAGCGCTCAAACAATGGCTCGATCATCGCCGCGATGTGTTGCTGCGCCGCGCGCGCAACCGGCTTGCGGCCATAGAACGCCGGCTCGAACTGCTCGCCGGCATGATCGTGGCGTTCCTCAACCTCGACGAGGTGATCCGCATCATCCGCGAGGACGACGACCCCAAGGCGGCGTTGATCGCGCGGTTCAAACTCACGGAAAATCAAGCCAATTACGTCCTCGACACCCGCCTGCGTTCGCTGCGCCGGCTCGAAGAGATGCAATTGCGCAAGGAAGAGAGCGAACTGAGGAAGGAGAAGGGCTCCATCGAGGAATTGCTCGGCTCCGAGAAGAAGCAGTGGAGCGCAATCGAAAAGCAGATCCGCGACACCCGCAAGAAATACGGCCCGGAGACGCCGCTCGGCCGCCGCCGCACCTCGTTCGAGGCGCCGCCCGACGTCGTCGTCGATGTCGCGCAGACGCTGATCGAGCGCGAGCCGCTGACGGTTTTGGTCTCGCAGAAGGGTTGGATTCGCACGTTGAAGGGCCACGCGCCCGACGTCTCCAACGTCACCTTCAAGGGCGACGACGCGCTGAAACTCTCGTTCTTCGCCGAGACGACATCGAGAGTGCTGCTGCTCACCAACGACGGCAAGGTTTTCACCCTCGACGCCGGAAAACTGCCGGGCGGGCGCTCGATGGGCGAGCCTATCAGGCTGATGGTCGATCTCGACGAGAGCGCGGCCATCGTCGCCGTTTGGCCCTACGTCGCGGGCGAGAAGATGCTGATCGCGGCGACCGACGGCCGCGGCTTCGTCGTGGCCCAAGACGATTTGCTGTCATCGACGCGCAAGGGCAGGCAGGTGATGAGCGTCGACGCGCCCGCGACCGCGAGCCTCATCATCCCCGCCAGTGGCGACCACGTCGCCACCGTCGGCGAAAACCGCAAGATCGCCGCGTTCCCGCTCGCGCAAGTGCCGGAGATGGCGCGCGGCAAGGGCGTGCGGCTGCAACGCTTCAAGGACGGGGGCCTGTCGGACGCGCGGGTATTCAACCTGGCGGACGGTCTGACGTGGCGCGACAGCGCCGGGCGGAATTTTACGGTCACCCTTCCAGACCTGCGCGAATGGTTGTGCGACCGAGCGGATGCGGGAAGGCTGCCGCCGAAGGGGTTCCCGAGGAATAACAAGTTCGAGGGGTGAGCGGGGTGGGGCGCCGCCGCTGCGAGTAGGCGCCGAAAACACTGCCCCTCCTTCCACGGAACGGGAATTGATGCTTATCTCGTATACGTCGGCATGCCAGAGAATGCCGACGCTACGGCGAGGCACGAATCCCACTGACCGCCACGCCTTGTCGCCGTAGCGGCGACGGAAACTGGCTCTTTGAGGTCGAGCATATCGCGATCTGAGCGAGAGACCTTCGGTAGCAGATCTCAAGGATGAATTCTTGTCTAACCTTGTTTTTTCCCGACGTTCGATTCAGAGCCTAATATCACAATTGCAATACGTCCTCCCACTTCCGCAACTGGAGGGCATTGTTAGGCCGCTGAATGAAACAGATCGTATTTCTGCTATGTGGGAGGTTGTATTCCTCGCTGCCTTGTCTCGTATCGGAGCGATCCGTCACGAGATTACTTTGCCGAGTGGGCGCCGACCCGATTTTGGATTAAACTGCGAAAGATATGCGATAGTTGGTGACATTACCAGTGTTTCAGATGCAGGACGACATGATGAAAACCCAGTGGATATGCTGGAATACCAGATTAGACGTTTAGCAATACGACACAACTTGAATGCCAATTACTTTCATTGTTATGACGACGCCACGTCCCTCACTAAGAACCCTATATTTAAGGCATTGGAGAAGAAGGCGCACCAGCTTCGCACAGCTCCCAGCAACGCTGTCCGGTTGGTGATCGCGTGCGATGCAGGTTGTGCTCCGTTCCGAGCATGGACCGCCCCAAGGCACTACTCCGCTCAGGAGATTGCGGCTGACTTTCTTCGCCAGCGCCTTCACAACTCGATCGACTTGGTACTCCTCGCGACTGTTGACGCGGTGGACAGCGGAGGCGCACTGAAAATGCGCTACAGTCTTGTTTCCGGGCGGCCAGCTCAGGAATCCCCTCATTTTGAAAACGGCCCAATTTCTAGGCTTTCCGCCCCTCTCCTGGGGTAAGCGAGGGGCGCGAAAGGCCGTGTTTGCTCAATGCGCGACGCCTTTTCGCCGATTGGGAGGCTCAAACTCGCGGTTCAGGCCTCGTCATACGAGAGTCGGCGCGGCAGGACGCCAATCACCAGTTGCATTTTTGCCTTCGAAAAAATGAGGGGATAGCTGAGGGCGGCCAGACTCCCGGCATCCGCGATTGAGCGACGCAACCCTCTCTGATATTACATGCGCATTGGACAAAGCTCTGTTGGGGATACCCCAGCCGACCCAAACACCAGCTAACGCCGCCCGAATTGTGCGGGAGGGGGACCTTGGACACGACATGATGGGAGCTTATAGAGATTCAGGCAGTCGAGTTCGTTTATCGGCGAGAGCCGTCCAAAGACTGCTCGCGGGGGAAATTGCATACGAGCAATTCGCCGCAGCTCATGGTTGGGATGGGGAACACAGAGGGAGAAATCCGTTCTTACGCGCACTCATTCGCGGCGAGATGATCGACGCCTCAAGAGTTGAAAGCGCGGGCGACAAAGACGACGACTGGCTTGAATTTCAATTTGCCAATGACCCCGCTGTTGCTGCGTTTAGGATCGTTTCCGACGGCTCATGAGAAGCGCGCCCTAGCCGGAGCGCCCACACGGATCAATTTGGCGAAGCGACCAGATCAGTTATTCAACCGGCACATCCGTCATTGCGAGGAGCGAAGCGACGAAGCAATCCAGGGGGTCGTGCAGCGGATGGTCTGGATTGCTTCGCTTCGCTTGCTATGACGGCGTGGGAGTTGGCGCGCTTGTTTGGTCGCGTCGCGTTATTCGCTCACGCTGCACCCAGAGAACGGCAAGCGTTGGTTGGGCGCGACAATACGCACGCGGTGAGCGCTGGAAGCGGGCCAGGACGGCGCTATCAGATTCACACACCTCGGGAGTGGCTGAAAACATCGAGATCCCCTCGCCCCGCTTGCGGGGAGAGGGTTAGGGTGAGGGGCCGCCGCCGCGCAAACGCCGTTGACTGCTTGGCAGATGTGAAGATCAGACCTTCGAACACTGTGACCGGCCCCTCACCCCAGCCCTCTCCCCGCAAGCGGGGCGAGGGAGACGGAGAGCGCCTCGTCTCGCACCCCGCTCACTCATATGTGTGAATATGTTAGCGGGACGACGGATGCGCACGGAGGGTTCGGTACGCTTCGCGACCGCCGTCGCCGACGACCCCGCAACACTCACTACCGGGCGTCCGCTACGACCTACCCGGACCGGACTTTCACCGGCGAGACAGCGCCAGCTTGCCTGACGCACAAGGACGCTCCAGGTGATGCCAAAGGGTGTGCCAGAAGCGGCCACAGCCGCGAACGCTGAGTTGCTTGCGCAGCCCGCAGTTTCCTCTGGAACGTCCTTCGACAAGCTCAGGACGAGGTCGTGGGTGGCGCAACCGAGATGTGGGTATGCATAAGGCTCCGGGGGCGCCTATAACCTCGCCGCCGCCGCTTCCGCCCCTGCCCGCCGGCTTGGCGTCATCTGCGCCATGCGCGCTTCGACCAGCGCCAGCACGTCCGGCGGCGCGGTTTCAGGGCGGCCGGCGGAGAACGGCGGCTCGGGGGCGTATTCGATGCCGAGTTGGATGGCTTGAGCGGTGATCGCGCCGCTCAACTCTGCGGCGACGGCGAGCGCGAAATCGATCCCCGCGGTCACGCCGCCGCCGCTGAAGATGTTTCCGTCGCGCACGACGCGCGCGGCGTCGGGGATCGCCCCGAACAACGGCAGCAGTTCGCGCCACGCCCAATGGCAGGCGGCGCGCTTGCCCTTCAGGAACCCGGCGGCGCCCAGCACGATCGAGCCGGTGCAGACCGAGGTCAGGTACCTGGCGCCGCCGCCGAGCCGGCGGATTTCGGCCATGAAGGCGAGATCGTTGATGACGTCGGTGGCCGCGACGCCGCCGGGGATGAACAGCAGGTCGCAGCGCTCGACGTCGGCGAGCCGCGCCGTGCGGGCGAACACCAGCCCGCCGTCGCTCTCCACCTCCCCGCCGTCGCGCGAGGCGACGATCGTCTGCGCTTCGGGGAGCCGGGAAAAGACGGTGTGCGGCCCGGTAAAATCGAGCTGGGTGAGGCCGGGGAACAGGGCTTCGACGATGACGAATTTGGACATGTGGGCCTCCGGGTTGACAGCCGCAGTCTGCCGCCCTAACCCTGTGGCGTAAATGACAAGGTTCCCTGCTTTTCAGCCATGACCCGCGACGTAGGCTTCCTCATCTTCGACGACTTCCAACTGCTCGACGCCGCCGGCCCGCTCGCCGCCTTCGAGATCGCCGAGCGCTATCGTCCCGGCGCCTATCGGCTGCACACGTTGGCGGCGGTCGAGGGGCCGGTGAGAAGTTCGTCGGGGGCGTCGATGCTTGCGCAAGCCTATGGGGGCGCGCCCAACCTCGATACGCTCATCGTCGCCGGCGGCGATGGGATGCGGCGCGCCTATTGCGACGAGGCGTTGCTCGGCCATGTCCGCGCGACGGCGCCAGGACTGCGCCGCCTCGCCAGCGTCTGCTCCGGCGCCTTCGTGCTCGCCGCCGCAGGGTTGCTCGACGGCAAACGGGCGACGACGCACTGGAGCCGGACGTCGGAGTTCGCCGGCAAATTCCCAAACGTGCGGCTGGAGCCGGACCGCATCTTCACCCGCGACGGCGGCGTCTGGACTTCGGCCGGAATCACCGCCGGCATCGACCTGTCGCTGGCGCTGATCGCCGAGGATCTCGGCGAAGACATCGCTCGCAAGACCGCGCAGCAGCTCGTCGTCTATCGCCGCCGCCCCGGTGGGCAGTCGCAATTCTCGGCGCTCATCGAGATGGAGCGCCCGGACGGGCGGTTTGGCGCGTTGCTCGGCTGGGCGCGGGAGCGGCTCGGCGAGGAGCTGAGCGTGGAGCGGCTCGCGGAAAGGGCGAACATGAGCCCGCGCAATTTCGCCCGGAAGTTCCACGAGGAGACCGGCGTCACCCCCGCGCGCGCCGTCGAGCGGTTGCGGGTAGAGGCGGCGCGCGAAAAGGTGGAGGGATCGGAGGCGCCGATCGAGAGCTTGGCCGGAGCCTTCGGCTTCGGCGACCCCGAGCGGATGCGCCGCGCCTTCCTGCGCGCCTTCGGCCAGCCGCCGCAGGCGCTGCGCAGGTCGGCGCGCTCGGCGTAATCAGGTTGGCTCGGAGGCGCAAATTTGGAGCGGCGACGTCCTCGCCGCCCTATTCCTTCGCGCGATTAGTGGTGACCATCGGCGACGACGGCGTCGCCGCTCCGAAGACGGCCAACTCCAGCGAAATGGCGCTCAGTGCATGAACATCTTGGCGAAGATAGCCGCCTGAAAGGCGAGAATGAAACCCATCATCCATTTGACGAGCAAAAGCTCGGCTTTGACCTCGGCGATTTTTGCATCGAGACGCAACTCGGTTTCCTTGAGGTCTGCCTTCGTAGCGATTTGCTCGCCCGTGGCGTCCGCGAAAGCCTGAGCGATACCCTCGGCTTGGTCCTGCGGTACATGCGCCTTGTCGCGAAGCGTCTGCGCGAATTTCAGGGTGTCGAAAGACACGGCGCTCAAGACTCTGACTCCATACCTATCATTCGCCGCTCTGGATCGCCGCTATGGCGTCTAACACGCGATGGCGGACGATTGTGGCGCGAAAGACACGCCCCGGCAAGCGCCTCGCTGACCGAACCCATAGCACGTTGCGGGGAGCCCAGCGGCCGAAAACTTCACTCCGCCGCGAGGACGGCGCCACGCGGGGAGCGAAGCGGGCCGAGCACCGGGGCGACGTCAGGGTGGCGCTGGTCGAGCCATTGGGAATAGGCGGCCAGCGCTTCCGAGTCGTTCCAGGGAACGTCGCGGAAGAACGGCGATCCCGCGCAAAAGTCGGCGCCGCGCGGTTCGGCGTCGATCGCGCCGGGGAACAATGCGATCGTTTCGGGCGGCTGGGCTCGGAGCTTCGGGCGCTCGCGCGGATCTTCTGCGCGACGCAACAGCGCCGCGTAGAGGTCATGGCCGAACAATGCGCCCAGATGCGCCGAGGCCGAGGGGCGAGGGTTGATTTCGATGAGCCAGGCCTCGCCCCTGCGGTTGAGGATGAAGTCGAACGACGCCAGCCCGGAGAGCTTCAGCGCCGCGATGACGCGGCGCGAGGCTTCCGCCATTTCCGGCTGGGAAACGCCTCGTATATAGCGGCTCGGGCCGGTGTCGAACGGTTCGCGCTTGAGCGCGAGGAAATCCATGCCCTCGAGCTCGCGCCCCTCCTGGCAGGCCGCCACGCGATGGGCGAGCGCGCCGGGGATGAATTCCTGCGCCGTGAGCGGCGCCGAGCCGCTGAAGCGATAGCCCGGCAACCCGGCAGCCAGCCGGCGCAGCCGCCCTTGCCGTTGCAGCCGTGTAAAACCTCGCTTCAATTGGATCGCGTCGCGCGCAATGGCGACGCCGAAACCGCCGCAGGTGAGATCCCGCTTGAGCGCGAGCGGATAGCCGAACGCTTCGGCCGCCCAGCGCGCATGGGCGAAGTCGGGCGCGTCGGCCTCGCGCGGCGTGGGCAGACCGAGCGCGCGCGCCAACCGCATCGAGGCGCGACGGCTCGAGGCCGTCTCGTAGAAGCGCGGATCGCCCAACGAGCGGAGATGACCCCGCGCGTGTCCGCAGCGGCCTGGGCGAGCAATTGCGGATCGCGCAGCGCAACGGACGAGGTCTCGTCGAGGGGAATGACGAGGTCGGGCCGCGCCTCGGCGACGATTCCATCCAGTTGGCGCCAGAGCGCCCAGGCGCGCAGCGGACGCCACCCATAGACCGGCGGCGCGAACACCCGAGCCGCGAACTGCGAGCGCGCCGCGAACGAATCCGCCGGCGCGGCCACGGCGCAGAACGCGCCGAGCCTCCCCATTTCGGCGACGACGCGGTCGGCGCCGGGATCGCCGGCGATGCCGACGAACAGCAGCCGCGGCCGGGTCGGACCCGCCACAGCCGCCGCTCGGGCGTCGTCCGTCGGCCCACGTCCGCCCGCACTGATGTTCACGGCCGCGCCAGCCGGATGATCCGTGGCGCGACAGGGGTCGATGGAACCTGCGAAAGCGCGCGCAGGTCGAGTGCGGCTGCAATCCGCCGGGCGGCGAAATCGGCCCCGCAGACGAATCGCAGCATCGGCCCGAACGTATAGGCCGCCGAGGCCCCGGTGAAGTACAGGCCCGACGCGCTCGACTCGAACGTCGCCGACAGGCGCGGCGAGCCCTCGATGAGCGTGACCTCGGCGAGCAGTTCCGGGCTCAGCATCGGCAGACGGTGGATGTCCGGCCGGTAGCCTGTAGCGGCGACGATATGGTCGGCGCGAAAATACTCGATCTGCGCGCCCACGCGTCCGAGTTCGATATCGACTCCGCTGGCGTTTTCACGTGCGCCCAAAATTTCGCGCGCCGGCAATACCCGAATTCGCCCTTCGATCTCGGGACGGACGAACCACGCCGGCGACGGCCCGAGCATGTTGTCGACGATGAAGACGCGCAACCAGTCGGGGAACAGCGCGAACAGGTTGGGGAATGTCGTGATGAACACTCGCTTCCAGCCGGGGCCGACGGGCGTGTTCGGCGCCAACAACCGCCGCCACCAGCTGCGGGTCTTGCCGCCCTCGACATATTCGAGCGTGCGGTCGCGACAGACCAGGAACACCTCTGCCCCCGCCTTCACCATGCTCGCGGCGACGTCGGTCGCCGAGGCCCCGGCGCCGACGATCAGCAGTCGTTTGCCAGCGAAACGCGAACAATCGGAAATCGCGCTGGAATGGCTCAGGCGTTCGCCTGAAATATGCGCCAGCGGCGCGGGAACGTGGGCGAACGAACTCAAGCCGGTCGCGATCACGACGTCGTCCGCCTCCGCCACAGTCCCGTCCTCGAGCTCCAGCGAAAACCCCTCGCCGTTGCGGGTGACGGTCTTCACGTATCGACTGTCGACTTGAGGCGCAAAACGCTGCTGGAACGCTTCGCCATAGGCGATGTAGGTGTCCAGCGGAATCGGCTCGTTCATGTCGGCGTAAGGAAGCCGATGGGCTTCGCAGAACGCCTTCAGCGTGAACCGGCCCGAGGGTTCGCTGAAATTGGACGCGAATCCGTCCGACTTCAGCTTCATGCCCGCCGGCATGCTGTCGCGCCAGAATTCCATGGTTTTCCCGAACACGAGGGGTTGCAGCCCACGCGCGTTCAGATGCGCCGCTATCGATAGTCCATTGGGGCCGGCGCCCACCACCGCAACTCGCGCAGCCATTTCAACCGCCTTCCATGACTGTGTTAAGGATTTAACATGGACATGAAGTTATTTCCCGTTCAATTCCTTTCGTTAATTGTGATTAACGATTGCGGCTGCGGCGGCGCACGTCGCCGGGATTGTCGTTGCCTTTCAGAGAATTGAACGGAACGCGCGGCTGCCCTGCGTGGACGGGCTTGCCCTCCCGGCGGGCCGCTGCGAAAAGGCGCAGCCCCCTGCGCGCCGTCGAAAGTCGAATTCCTTTATGCCTCCCGCGATTCTCACGGCTTTCATCATTGCCACTGCTTTGTTCATGGAGAACATGGACGGTACGGTGCTGGCGACCTCGCTGCCGGCGATCGCGCGCGATCTGCATCAGGACCCGATCGTCCTCAAGCTCGCGATGACTTCCTACATGCTGACGCTGGCGGTGTTCATCCCTGCCTCCGGCTGGGTTGCCGACAGGATCGGCGCGCGCACCGTGTTCTGCACCGCCATCGGCGTATTCACCCTCGGCTCGATCCTGTGCGGCGCGGCAGTATCGCTGCCGACGCTGATCGCCGCCCGCTCCTTCCAGGGACTGGGCGGCGCGATGATGGTGCCGGTCGGCCGCCTGGTGCTGCTGCGCAGCATCGACAAGTCGGAGATGGTCAACGCGCTCGCCTATCTCACCGTTCCCGCGCTGATCGGCCCCGTGGTCGGCCCGCCGCTCGGCGGCTTCATCACCACCTATTTCCACTGGCGTTGGATTTTCTGGATCAACGTGCCGATCGGCGTCATCGGCATCGCACTGTCGTTGCGCTATATCGCCAATATCAAAGAGCAGGTTGTCGCGAAGTTCGACTTCAAGGGTTTCTTCCTCTCCGGTCTCGGCCTGCTCACGCTCGTCTTCGGCCTCACCGTGGTCGGCCGCGGGCTGATTCCGGCCCCGCTGGTCATCTCCAGCGTCGCCTTCGGCGCCGCGTTGCTCGTTCTGTATGTCCGCCATGCACGGCGCAACGCCGACGCCATCCTCGACTTGGAGTTGTTAAAGAGTCCGACCTTCTTCGCCGGCGTGGCCGGCGGCTTCGTGTTCCGCATCGGCATCGGCGCGATTCCCTTCCTGTTGCCGCTGCTGTTGCAGATCGGCTTCGGCTTGTCCCCATTCCAGTCGGGCTCGCTGACGTTTGCGGCCGCCGCCGGGGCGATGGCGATGAAATTCTCGGCGTCCGCCGTGCTGCGCCGCTTCGGTTTCCGCAAGGTGCTGATGTATGTCGGCGCGCTGTCGGCGGCGTTTCTCGCCTCCTACGGCTTCATCAGCGCGACGACGCCGCACTGGCTGGTTCTGATCGCCCTGCTTGCCGGCGGCTATTTCCGTTCGCTGGTGTTCACCGCGCTCAACGCCCTCGGCTACTCCGACATCGATCAAGCGCACATGAGCCGCGCCACCAGTTTCGCCAGCGTCGCCCAGCAGATGTCGAGCGCGGTCGGCGTCGCCGTCGCCGCCGCTTCCGTCGAGTCGCTGCAATGGCTTTACGGCGACGCAGAACTCACTGCGCGCGACATGTCGACCAGCTTTGGCGTCGTCGCGCTGGTGACGCTCGCCTCGATCGCGATCTTTGCGCGACTGAAGCCAGACGCAGGCGCGGAAGTCTCGGGGGCCGTCGCCTCCTCGTGACGGGAGCGGCGCGCGGCGCTATGATCTCCCAGGAGCGTTTCCTGTTCAAGCGAGCCGGTCGCTACTCCCTCCCCCTTGATGGGGGAGGGTGTCTGCGCTGCCACTCCATTGTTCGGACATCGCTCTGATACCGGGAGCGTGCGATGCGATTGGCTTACATACTTGCGTTGATGGCGCTGGCGGCGCCGGCCTGGGCCGACGACGACGCCTGCAGCAAATTCAAATGGAGCGTCGCGCGCGAGAAGGCGCTGTTCGCCGCGCCCCAGGGCGCCGGGGCGACAGACGCGCTGTCGATTGGCGACAAGGGGTTTCGCGTGGCGCTGGCCGACGGTGCGACGTTCAAATTCCCGATCGCGCCCGAGCGCCCACCCAAACCGGGAACCCACGCCGCCGCGCTGTCGCTGACGATCGCCAAGGCGGGCGTCTACGAGGTGACTCTATCCGACGAGGGCTGGATCGACGCGACGCAAGGCGGCGCGGTCATCAAGTCGAGCGCCTTCTCCGGCCAGAAGGGCTGCGCGGGCGTGCGCAAGAGCGTGCGCTTCGACCTCGTGGTCGGGCCGGCGACGCTGCAGTTGAGCAATATCGAGGCGCCGACGGCCGACATCGCGGTCGTGCCAACGTTTTGAGGGAGGGGCGGCGGGGCGCTCGCGGGGTTTTGAACGCGCTTTCAGATCCCTCTCGGAACCTTGCGGGATTGGGAACAGGGACGCAAATACCCCGACGCCGCCGCCCGCGCTTATCTCGTCGTGATCGGCCGCAACCCCGCCGCCGTGAGCGAAGCGCTTCACCCCGGGCGATGAGCGGCGGTGGCGGTAACTCCGGGGCCATCATATCGAGTCCCATTGTCGCTAAGACTGCGACGAGCTCCTTGAAGCGCAATTGATATGGCGTCTGCAAAAGGCCGACATGCCTAATTCATCGATTTGGGATTCCTGGGACGCCATATAGAATCCCCATTCTCGCTTGGATTGCCACGGGCCCCGCATACCGCAATTGATATGTCGTCCACGAATGACACGTTGGAGCAGTCAACGCGGCCTCTCCCTCACCCCTGCCCCTCTCCCGACGGGAGAGGGGTCGCGCGGTGGATGTCCCGCTCGCGCATCCAATCCTCCAACGCCGCTATCTGTTCCCCGCTCATCTTCAACCCCGCCTTGGTTCGCCTCCAAACAACATCCTCCGCCGTCCGTGCGAACTCGCGGTCCATCAGATAAACAACTTCCGCCTCGGTGAGGTCGCCGCCGAAATCGCGGCCACATTCGGCGAGCGTGCGGCGCGAGCCCAGCAGTTGACGCGTCGCGGTTCCGTAGTGGCGCACCAGGCGCATCGCGCGGCGCGCGTCGAGAAATGGATATTCGCAGCGAAAACTTTCGGCGAGCGCGTCCACGCCGTCGAGGGCGAAGTCGCCGCCCGGCAGCGGCGCGTGGGCCGTCCAACCAGCGCTTTGTAACGCCCGCGGCAACGCCGGACTCAACTTTGCGAGCGCCTGTTCGGCGAGCCGGCGATAAGTGGTGATCTTGCCGCCGAACACGTTGAGCAACGAGGGCTTGCCGCGCCCGCCTTCGAAATTCAGAACGTAGTCGCGCGTGGCGTCCTTGGCCGCGCTGGCGCCGTCGTCATAGAGCGGGCGCACGCCGGTGAAACTCCACACCACATCCTCGCGGCGCACGGGCGTCTTCAAATAGTTGCTCGCCGCCTCGCACAAATAACCGATCTCTTCTTCACTTGCGCGCGCCTCGTCGAGAGCGCCATGAAAATCCTGGTCCGTCGTGCCGATCAGGGTGAACTCGTCTTCGAAGGGAATGGTGAAGAAGATGCGGCCGTCGGCGTTCTGGAAGAAATAGCAGCGGTCGTGATCGTAGAGTTTTCGCGTGACGATATGCGAGCCCTGGACGAGCCGCACCTTGGCGTCGCCGCTGGCGCCTCGAATCGTCGCCACGAGTTTCGCCACCCACGGCCCCGCCGCGTTGACGATGACGCGGGCGCTCACTGAGTTTTGAACTCCGGATGTGACGTCCTGCAACGCGCATTTCCACAGCGCGCCCTCGCGCTCGGCCCCGACGAACGCCGTGCGAGTGAGAATTTTCGCGCCGCGCTCGGCAGCGTCGACCGCGTTGAGAACCACGAGGCGGGCGTCTTTGACGGCGCAGTCCGAATATTCGAAACCGATGCGCGAGGCTCCGCCCAGCGGCGCGCCGTAGGGCCCGCGGTCGAGTCGCAGCGTGCGCGTCGCCGGCAGGCGTTTGCGGCCGCCGATGTGGTCATAGAGGAACAGCCCGAGCCGCAGCATCCACGCCGGCCGCAACCCCTTGCGAAACGGCAACACGAAGCGCATCGGCCAAACAATATGCGGCGCGATCGCCCAGATCGCCTCGCGTTCGCCCAGCGCAAGGCGCACCATGTCGAAACGGTAATATTCGAGATAGCGCAAGCCGCCGTGAATGAGTTTCGTCGACGCCGACGAGGTCCCCGACGCGAGATCGCCCTTCTCGCACAGCAGCACGCGAAGCCCCCGCCCGGCGGCGTCGCGCGCGATGCCGCACCCGTTGACGCCGCCGCCGACGATGACGAGGTCGTAGACTCCATCCATGCTGCACCTTCGCGCCCGACGCGAATCTGCGCCGCGCCGATCATAGGCCGCTGCGAGGCAGCGGCAATCCGCTCCCTTGTGTTTGCCGATGGCGTGGACAATTGTGCGCCGGGGAGGATAGGCTCCATGGACGAAGCCTTCGTAGGCGTCGACGTCGGAACCGGAAGCGCGCGAGCCGGCGTGTTCGACGGCGCCGGCCGCTTGCTTGCGACCGCGCGTCGCCCGATCGCCATGTGGCGCGAAGCCGGCGACATCGTCGAACAATCGTCGGCGGACATCTGGGCCTCGGTCTGCGCCGCGACCCGCGACGCCTTGTCGCGGGCCGGCGTCGCGCCGAGAACCGTGGCCGGCCTCGGCTTCGACGCGACGTGCTCGTTGGTCGCCCTCGACATCGACGGCGCGCCGCTGCCTGTCGGCCCGAGCGGCCAACCCCACCGCGACACCATCGTTTGGATGGATCACCGCGCCGCGCGCGAGGCCGACGAGATCGACGCCGTCGAGGTCGTCGCGCTGCGCTACGCCGGCGCGGTGTCTCCGGAAATGCAGGCGCCCAAGCTGATGTGGCTGGCCCGCCATATGCCAACGACTTTCGCCAACGCGCAATTCTTCGATCTCGCCGACTTCCTCACCTATCGCGCGACGGGTTCGCGCGCGCGCTCGCATTGCACGGTCGCCGCCAAATGGCCGTATCTGGCGCGCGAGGGCCGCTGGGCGAGCGAATTCCTCGCCCATTTCGGCCTCGCCGCGCTCGCCGAGAACGACTTTTCCCGCATCGGCGCCCGCATCGTCGCCCCCGGCCGGGCTCTGGGCGCGGGCCTCACTCGGGAAGCGGCCGAAGCGACGGGACTCGAACCGGGAACGCCCGTCGGCGCCGGATTGATCGACGCCCATTGCGGGGCCTTCGCGACATTGGGCGGCGCGCATCCCGACAGCCCGAGCGACCCGCAACGCCGTCTCGCCTTGATCCTCGGCACCTCCGGCTGCTGCATGGCGCTCTCGCGGACGCCGCGAAATCTCGACGGACTCTGGGGTCCCTATTATTCGCCGATCCTGCCCGGCCTGTGGCTCAACGAGGGCGGCCTGAGCGCCTTCGGTTCGGCTATCGACCGGTTGATGCGGCTGTTTCCGTCCGGCAACGCCGCCGAGAGTTTCGAGGCGATGGAGCAGGAGATCGTCGCCCGCGCCGGTTCGCTGTCGCGCGCGGCGCTGCTGGCGCGCGACATTCACATCCTGCCCGACTTCATCGGCCGCCGTTCGCCCGATCCCGACGCGGGCGCGCGCGCGGCCGTCGTCGGCCTCGATTTCGCCGAAGACGACGCCAGCCGCCACGGCCTCTATATGGCGGGCCTGACGGGGCTCGCCCACGGACTGGCGCAGGTGCTGCGCACGCTGGAGACCGACGGCTTCGCCTTCGACCTGTTGACGGCGAGCGGCGGCGCCTCGCGCAGCGCGCTGGTGCGGCAGGTCGTCGCCGACGCGACGGGCCGGCGCGTCGCCGTCCCCGAAACGACGGAGCCGGTGCTGCTGGGCGGCGCCATGCTCGGCGCGGTCGCCGCCGGGCGGCATACGATGGCGAGCGCGATGACGGCGATGTCGCGTCTGGGCGAAGTCCAAGAACCCGCAGGCGGCGAGATCGCCGCCTTCCACGCGCGCAAACGCATCGCCTTCGAGACGCTGCGAAGGACCGAGAGGAACTTGCGGGCGCTGATGCGCGACGGCGCTTCCGTTCGCGGCGAGTCGACGGTGGGGGACCCCCTCCCCCCTTGTGGGGATGGGTTAGCGTGGGGGGTAACGAGCCGCAGCCGTGGGGCTTTCACCCCCACCCCAACCCTCCCCCATCAAGGGGGAGGGAGGGTTCGCGGCCCAAGCGGCTCCATCGAACCAAGCTCCGACTGGCCGGCGCTGGTCATATTCGATTGCGACGGCGTGCTGGTCGACAGCGAGGTGATCGCGCTCGGCGCGCTCCGCGCGGCGCTGGCGCGGCTCGGCGTCGATTTGAGCTTCGAGCGCACGCGCGATCTGTTCCTCGGCGTCAGTCAGAAAACCATGCGCGACGTCACGCGCGCGACGCTGGGCCTCGGCTTGCCCGAAGGCTTCGAGGCGTCGCTGGCCAGAGACACGATCGCCGCGTTCGAGACGGATCTGGTCGGCGTCGAGGGCCTGCGCGAGGCGCTCGGCGGGCTCGACGCGCCGGTTTGCGTGGCGTCGTCGAGCCCGCCCGCGCGCATCCGCGCTTCGCTCGGCATCGTCGGCTATGCCGATCTGTTCGGCGAGCGGGTGTTTTCGGCCAGCGGGGTGAATCGCGGCAAGCCGGCGCCGGATCTGTTCCTGCTCGCGGCCGAGCGGCTCGGCGCTCTCGCGCAGGCGTGTCTGGTCATCGAGGACAGCCCGCCGGGCGTCGAAGCGGCCCGCGCGGCCGGCATGACCGTGTTCGGCTTCACCGGCGGAGCCCACGCGCAAGGCGCGGCCTATCACGAACGCTTGCGCGTGGCCGGCGCATCGCAAATATTCGACGACATGCGCACTTTGCCGATTCTCGTCGCGGCCGAGCGCGAGGCGAGGCGGAGACAGCGGCATGGCTAAGGCGACCGAGACCGAAACCGCACGTCTCGACGACGCCGCCCGCGCCGGCTGGTTGTATTATGTCGCCGGCAACACCCAGGACGAAATCGCCCGCAAGCTCGGCATTTCCCGGCAGACCGCGCAGCGTCTGGTGTCGCTGGCGATGACCGAGCGGCTCATCAAAGTTCGGCTCGATCACCCGATCGCGCGCTGCATGGAACTCGCCGCCGCGCTCCGGCAACGCTACGACCTCGTCTATTGCGAAGTGGCGCCCAGCGACCCCGCGTCGAGTTCGCACACGCTCGGCATCGCGCAAGTCGCGGCGGCGGAACTGGAACGTTGGCTGCGCCGGTCCGACCCGATCGTCATCGGCATCGGCACCGGACGCACGATGCGCGCGGTGGCCGATCAATTGCCGGCGATGCAATGCCCGCAGCACAAGCTCGTCGGCCTCGTCGGCGCCGGCAAGGCCCACGGCTCGGCCTCGTTCTTCGACGTGATCATCCGCATCTCCGACACGGTGCGCGCCTCGCATTACCCGATGACGCTGCCCGTCGTCGCGCGCTCGCCCGAAGAGCGCGAGCTGTTCATGAGCCTGCCCTCGGTACGCAGCGTGCTCGCGCTCGTCGAACAGGCCGACGTCACCTTCGTCGGCATCGGTTCGATCGGCGAAGCCTCGCCGCTGCTGAAGGACGGCTTCCTCACGCCGGAGGAAAACGAGGGCCTGCGCCGCGCCGGCGCGGTGGGCGAAATCACCGCCTGGTCGTTCGACGCCCAGGGGCGAATCCTGCAAGGCCACGTCAACGACCGAATCGCCAGCGCGCCGCTGCGTCAGCCGGCGAGGCGACTCATCGTCGGCGTCGCCATGGGCGCCTCGCGCCGCGCCGCAGTGCGCGCCGCTTTGATCGGCAAGCTCATTTCCGGTCTGGTCACCGACGAATCGACTGCCGAGCATCTGCTCAGGCGGTGAGTTTCTATTCGCTTGCATGTTACGCAGACATGTCCATTTCACTTTTATTATCATATGGTTGTGATAATTTTCGATTCGTTTTTGCTGCGCTGCAGCAACGATTTGATGCAAAGCAGCAGCGAATCTCGCTTGACTTCGGCGCGCCGCGTTACGAATATCCGCCCGTATCCAAGGCAATTGCTCACATCTGAGCCCGCCTGTCCCTCGGAGGAAACTCATATGAAGGCTCTTCTCAAGAGTCTGCTAGGCGCCACTGCGCTCGTCTCCCTCGCTTCACTTGCCCACGCCGATACGACGCTCACGATCGCGACCGTCAACAACGGCGACATGATCCGCATGCAGAAGCTGACGGACGACTTCACCGCCGCCAATCCCGACATCAAGCTGAACTGGGTCACGCTCGAAGAGAACGTGCTGCGCCAAAAGGTGACGACCGACATCGCCACCAAGGGCGGCCAGTTCGACGTGCTCACCATCGGCACCTACGAAGTTCCGATCTGGGGCAAGAAGGGTTGGCTGGTTCCACTGACCAAGATCGACGACCCCGATGACCTGCTGCCGGCGATCCGCTCCGGCCTCACCGTCGACGGCAAGCTGTATGCTTCGCCGTTCTATGGCGAGAGCTCGATGGTCATGTACCGCACCGACCTGATCGAAAAGGCCGGTCTGAAGATGCCCGACGCGCCGACCTGGACGTTCATCCGCGAAGCCGCGGACAAGATGACCGACAAGGCCGCCGGCGTTTACGGCGCCTGCCTGCGCGGCAAGGCCGGTTGGGGCGAGAACATGGCGTTCCTCACCGCTACCGCGAACTCGTTCGGCGCGCGCTGGTTCGACGAGAAGTGGCAGCCGCAGTTCAACTCCCCCGAATGGAAGGCGACGTTGGACTATTACCTCGCCCTGCTGAAGGCTGATGGACCTCCCGGCGCAGCCTCGAACGGCTTCAATGAGAACCTCGCGCTGTTCAATTCCGGCAAGTGCGGCATGTGGATCGACGCCACCGTCGCCGCCTCCTTCGTGACCGGCAAGGACTCGAAGGTCGCGGATAAGGTCGGCTTCGCCCTGGCGCCCGACAACGGCCTGGGCAAGCGCGGCAACTGGCTGTGGGCGTGGTCGCTCGCTATCCCCGCCGGCTCGCAGAAGACCGAAGCGGCTGAGAAATTCGTCTCCTGGGCGACTTCGAAGCACTACACCGAACTCGTCGCGTCGAAGGAAGGCTGGGCGAACGTGCCTCCGGGCACCCGTAAGTCACTCTACGCCAACCCGGAATACGCCAAGGTGCCTTTCGCCAAGTGGACGATCGACTCGATCAACACGGCTGACCCCGTGCATCCGACCGTCAAGCCGGTACCTTACGTCGGCGTGCAGTTCGTTGCGATTCCCGAGTTCGCGGGCATTGCCACCGACGTCGGTCAGGACTTCTCGGCGGCGCTCGCTGGCTCGCTGAGCGAGGCGGACGCCCTCGCCAAGGCGCAGTCGACCACCGAGACCGCGATGAAGAAGGCCGGTTACATCAAGTAATCGGTCGACGCGGCGGCCCCCGCGGTCGCCGCTTTCAGGGCCCGAGGTAACCCTCCCACCTCGGGTCCCTGTTAGCAGACGAAACGATGCTGGCTTCGCGGATTCACATCGATTAGATTTCGAGCGCGCCGTTCCGCCGCAGCGAGACGATGCGCTGACGGTCAAGGGAACTGCGCCATGGCGACGCAACAGACAGCCACTGCCGCCCGACTGCTGGTCGCGCCTTCGGTCATCCTGCTCTTCCTGTGGATGGTCGTGCCGCTGGCAATGACTCTGTATTTCTCGACGCTCTATTTCAATCTGCTCGACGCCGACAACATGCGGTTCATCGGGCTGCAGAACTACAAAGACTTTCTTTCCGATCCCGACTTCATCGGCGCCCTCGTCAATACGCTCATCATCGTGGTGTGGGTGCTCGTCATCAGCGTCGGCGGCGGCATTCTCGTGGCGCTGCTGATGGATCAACCGATCTTCGGCCAAAATATCGTGCGTCTGTTCGTCATCGCGCCGTTCTTCGTCATGCCGACGGTGAGCGCGCTGGTGTGGAAGAACATGCTGATGAACCCGGTGAGCGGCCTGTTCGCCTGGATCTCGAACTCGCTTGGCCTGCCCGTCGTCGATTGGTTCACCAACTGGCCGATGACCGCCGTCGTCATCATCGTGTCATGGCAATGGTTGCCTTTCGCCAGCCTCATCCTCCTCACCGCCTTGCAGTCGCTCGATGAAGAACAGAAAGAAGCCGCCCAGCTCGACGGCGCCGGCGCCTTCTCCTATTTCTTCTACATCGTGGTCCCGCATATCTCTCGCGCAGTCACCGTCGTCATCCTCATCGAGACGATCTTCCTGCTCAACGTGTTCGCCGAGATCCGCGTCACCACCAACGGCGGACCGTCGACGACCAACTTGCCGTTCCGTATCTTCGAGCTCGCCACCAACGCCAATGACGTCGGCGGCGCGGCGGCGGGCGGCGTGGTCGCGGTCGTACTCGCCAATATCGTCGCCATCTTCCTGATGCGCATGATCGGCAAGAACCTGGAGGCCTGACGCCATGGCTCGCAAAGTTTCAACCACGCGCCGCGCCAGCATCACGGCGCTGGCCTGGGCCGTCGGCCTGCTCATCTTCTTTCCGATCCTGTGGACCGTGCTCACCGGCTTCAAGACCGAGGGCGACGCCTACGCGATTCCGCCGAAATTCCTGTTCTTCTCCTGGACGCTGGAGAACTACACCGAAGTGCAGCAGCGCAGCGACTATCTCGCGCACGCGCTCAATTCGATCCTGCTTTCCGTCGGCTCGAACATCGTCGGCCTGATCATCGCCGTCCCCGCCGCCTGGGCGATGGCGTTCTCGCCGACCAAGCGCACCAAAGACCTGTTGATGTGGATGCTGTCGACCAAGATGATGCCGAGCGCCGGCGTGTTCATGGCGATCTATTTCCTGTTCCAGGAATTCCATCTGCTCGACAACCGCACTGGCGTCGGCTTCGTGCTGATGATGTCCAACCTGCCGATCCTGGTGTGGATGCTCTACACCTACTTCAAGGAAATCCCGGTCGACATCCTCGAGGCCGCACGCATGGACGGCGCGACGCTGTTCGAAGAGATCGTCTATGTGCTGACGCCGATGGCGATCCCCGGCATCGCTTCGACGATGCTGCTCTCCATCATCCTGTCCTGGAACGAGGCGTTCTGGACGTTGAACCTCACCACTTTCAACGCCGCGCCCTTGACCTATCTGATCGCGCAATTCTCGAGCCCCGAGGGCACCTTTTGGGCCAAGCTGTCGGCCGCCTCGACGCTCGCCATCGCGCCGATCCTTATCCTCGGTTGGTTCTCGCAAAAGCAACTCGTGCGCGGACTCACTTTCGGCGCCGTCAAATAACAGGGTCGGATCATGGGCAGCATCGAACTCAAGAACGTCCGCAAAGATTTCGGCCCCATCAAGGTCATCAACGGGGTCGACCTCAAGATCGAAGATGGCGAATTCGCCGTGTTCGTAGGCCCCTCCGGCTGCGGCAAATCTACGCTGTTGCGGCTGATCGCCGGCCTGGAAGACCTTTCGGCAGGCCAGATCCTCATCGACGGCAAGGACGTCAGCGAGGTCGGCCCCGCTCAGCGCGGGCTGGCGATGGTGTTCCAGTCCTATGCGCTGTATCCGCATATGAGCGTGCGCGGCAACATCGCCTTCGCGCTGAAGATGGCCAAACAACCCGCCGAAATGATCGCGGCCAAGGTGAACAAGGCCGCGGCGACGCTGAATCTGACCGACTATCTCGACCGCAAGCCGCGCCAGCTCTCCGGCGGTCAGCGCCAGCGTGTCGCCATCGGCCGCGCCATCGTGCGCGAACCCAAGGCCTTCCTGTTCGACGAACCGCTGTCCAACCTCGACGCCGCCTTGCGCGTGCAAATGCGCGTCGAGATCGGCGAATTGCACCACCAGTTGAAGACGACGATGATCTACGTCACGCACGACCAGGTCGAGGCGATGACCATGGCCGACAAGATCGTCGTGCTCGATCGGGGCTCGGTCGCCCAGGTCGGCTCTCCGCTGGAACTCTACAACAAGCCCAACGGCCTGTTCGTCGCCAAATTCATCGGCTCGCCAATCATGAACATCGTCGAGGGCGAGCACGCGGCCCGGCGTAACGCGACGTCGATAGGCATAAGGCCGGAACATCTGGACATCTCGAAGACGGCGGGCGAATGGCCGGTGCGGGTGCGGCTCGCGGAGCATCTGGGCTCCGACACTTTCGTCTACGCGGAGGGCGAAGGGCTCGGCCACTTCACGGTTCGCGTCGCCGGCGAGGCCGATCTGCGCGCTGGCGACAATGTGTTCCTGACGCCGCGCGAGGATCGCATCCACAAATTCGACAAGGACGGCCGTCGCCTCGAGTGAGGCCCGCCGCACCCGTCCCCATGCGCCGCTCGGCGACCCAACCTCTCTCAACCTTCGGCGGATCGAACCGATGACCGTCAAGCTTTCCTATGCCTCGCTCGCGACCCTCCCCGCGTCGGTCGCACGGCCGAAATATGCGCGCGGCGAGCTTTCGCCCGGCATTGTCCATTTCGGCGTCGGCAACTTCCACCGCGCCCACCAGGCCGTCTATCTCGACGAGTTGTTCAACGCCGGACGCGATCACGATTGGGCCATCATCGGCGCCGGCGTGCGCGAGTTCGACACGCTGATGCGCGAGAAACTGGCCGCGCAAGACTATCTGACGACTGTCGTAGAACAGGAGGCCGCACGGACCAGCGTCCATGTCACCGGCGCGATGATCGACTTCCTGGCGCCGTTCGACGTCGAGGCGACGCTTTCGATGCTCGCCAAGCCCGAGATCCGTATCGTCTCGCTCACCGTCACCGAGGGCGGCTATTATATCGACCCGGCGACCCAGCGATTCGATCCTGCGCACCCCGAAATTGTCTGGGACTCGCAGAACTTCGACAAGCCGAAGAGCGCGTTCGGCCTCATCGGCGCCGGCTTGCGCCGCCGCCGCACGTTGGGCCTGCCGCCTTTCACCGTGATGTCCTGCGACAACATTCCCGGCAACGGCTACGTCTGCGAGAACGCGGTGGCGGGTCTGGCCGAACTCGTCGATCCCGACTTCGCGCGTTGGATTCGCTCCGAGGTCGCGTTCCCCAATTCGATGGTCGACCGCATCACCCCGGCGACCAGTGATCGCGAGCGCGCGATTCTGCGCGATTCCTGGGGCGTGGAAGACGCTTGGCCGGTGTTCTGCGAGGAGTTCAAACAATGGGTCGTCGAGGACAAGTTCCCCGCCGGCCGCCCGGCGCTGGAGAGCGTCGGCGTCACTTTCACTCATGACGTCGCGCCCTATGAGTTGATGAAGATCCGCATCCTCAACGGCGGCCACGCAGCCATCGCCTATCCCGCCGGGTTGCTCGACATCCACTTCGTCCACGAGGCGATGGAGGACAAACAGATAGCGGCGTTCCTGCGCAAGCTCACGGATGACGAGATCATCCCGACCGTGCCGCCGCCGCCCGGCGTCGAGTTGGACGACTACCGCGACCTCATCGCCCGCCGTTTCGCCAATCCCAAGATCGGCGACACCGTCGCCCGCCTTTGCCTCGACGGTTCCAATCGGCAGCCGAAATTCATCCTGCCGACGGTGGCGGATCGATTGAAGACCGGCGCGAGCTTTGCCGGCCTCGCGCTGGTCTCCGCTCTTTGGTGCCGCTACTGCTACGGCGTCTCCGAGAGCGGCAAGACGATCCCCCCCAACGATCCCAGTTGGGAGCGTCTGCAAGCCGCCGCCAAGCCCGCCAAGGACGATGCAAACGCCTATCTGGCGATGCGCGACATCTTTGGCGAGTTGGCCGACGACCCCACCTATGTCGCCGCGTTCTCCCACGCGCTCGGCAAGCTGTGGTCGCAGGGCGTGCGTAACACGCTCGACGACTATTTGAACGGGACGCTGTGAACTCGAACGAGGGAGCGAGGCGATGAAGCTCAAAGGCAAGGTCGCTCTCGTCACTGGGGCCGCGTCGGGCATTGGCCTGGCCAGTTCCGAGGCGATGCTGGCGGCGGGCGCGCGCGTCGTGATGGCCGACCGCGACGAGGCGGCGCTGATCGCCCTGTCGGAGAAGCACGGAGACGCCGTCGTGCCGCTCGTCGTCGACCTGCTCGATCCCAAGGAATGCGCCGCTCTGGTCTCGCGGGCTCAGGAGAAGGCCGGCCCCGTGGATATCTTGCATGCGAATGCGGGCGCATATATCGGCGGCGACCTGATCGACGCCGACACGACCGCGATCGACCGGATGCTGAACCTCAACGTGAACGTCGTGATGAAGAACGTTCACGACGTGCTGCCCCACATGATCGAGCGGAAGACGGGGGATATCATCGTCACCAGCTCTCTGGCCGCCCATTTCCCGACGCCATGGGAGCCTGTCTATGCGTCGTCCAAATGGGCGATCAACTGCTTCGTCCAGACGGTGCGGCGACAGGTATTCAAGCATGGCGTGCGCGTGGGCTCGATCTCGCCCGGCCCCGTCATCACCGCGCTGATTGCCGGTTGGCCGCCGGAGAAGCTCGCAGAACTCCGGGCGGCGGGAAGTCTGTTGGAAGCGAGCGAAGTGGCCGAAGTGGTGATGTTCATGCTGACGCGGCCACGCGGCATGACGATTCGCGACGTGGTGATGATGCCCACGAATTTCGATCTGTGAGGCCGAGCTCCGGAGCCCGCGTCAATCTTCCGCCGGTCGGTGCGAAACGGGGATGAGGTCGGGCGCGCGCACGCGCTTGAGCAGGCCCCACAGCCCTTTCGGTTCGACCATGATGACCGCGATGGCAATGGCGCCGAGCAGGATCAGATACCAGGCGCCGAAATCGGCGAGATATTGCCTCAGCACGAAATAGACGACGGCGCCGAGGATCGGTCCTTCCATCGAGCCGATGCCGCCGATCACTACGATGAAGATGACGTTGATCGTCCAGTCGGCGAGGCTGAACGAGGCGCTCGGCGCGACACGCAGCTTTTCCAGGGTCGCCAGCACGCCGGCAAGGCCGAGGATCGGCGCGACGAACAGGAAGCAGATGACGCGGATCGCGGTCAGGTTGACGCCTGCCGATCCCGCCGCTTCCTCGTTGTCGCGCATCGCGGTGAGGCCGAGTCCGATGCGCGAACGCAGCAGCGCCCAGATCGCCACCAGCGTCAGCAGCGCGAGACCGCCGCTGAGAAAATAGAACATATCGGTGCGCGCGACCGACGACGAGCCGAACTGTTTGACGATCGCGATCGGCAGCGAGGTCCCCGAACCGCCGCCGAACCCCGGCAGCTTGCCGCCGATCAGCGACATCACCTCTGCCGCGACCCAGGTGCCGACCGCGAGATAGGCGGTGCGCAGGCGGAACACCACCAGCATGGTCGGGATGGCGACCAATGTGGCGAACAACGCGGCGAGCGGGATCGCCAGATAGGGATTGAAATGCGCGAGCGCGGTAAAGCCGAAGAACGCGTAAGCGCCGAGGCCGACGAAGCCATGTTGTCCCACCGTGATGATGTCGGCGTAACCGGCGAGCAGATTCCACGTCATCGCCAACGTCAGCAGGGTAAAGAATTCGGTGAGCACCGAGAGGTCGCTGGCGTCGAACAACCACGGCCCGAACATGCAGGCGACGGCGACCAGCGCCAGCGCCGCGCGCAATCCATAAGTGAACGTCTTTGCCGAGCTCATCGTCTCAACCCCTGGACAACAAGCCCTGCGGACGCAGGACGAGCGCAATGAGGAACACCAGATGCTGGGCGAGGATCTGCCAGGACGCGTCGACCTGGGAGCCCAAATTCTGTGCGACCCCGAGGATGATTCCGCCGAGCAGCGTGCCCCACAGACTCCCCAATCCGCCGAGCACCACCGCCTCGAAGGCGAGCAGCATGCGGCTCGGACCGATCGCCGGATCGAAATTGCTCCACACCGACATGGCTGTCGCCGAGATCATCATCGTCACCGCGACGACGCCCATCGCCACCGCATAGATCTGTTTCGAACTGAGGCCGATCAGATCAGCAGCGCCCGGATCGTCAGCGACCGCGCGGATGCGCGCGCCCGTCGAGGTGCGATAGAGGAAGGCCTCCAAACCGCCGATGCAGACGGCCGCGACAATGAACACCAGTAGCGGATAGACGCCGATGTCGATGAAACCGACGCGGAACGCAAGCACCTCGACGACGCCCCCGGAGAGTTTGCGCGTGTTGGCGCCGAACGTCTGCAACAGCCCGTTCTGGATGATGATCGACAGGCCAAAGGTCACCAGCAGCACGGGCAGAATGCCCTTGCCGACGGTAGGTTGCAGCAGCAAGCGTTGCAACGCCCAGCCGACGCCGAAGGCCAGCGGCGTCAGCAACAGCCCGACGAGGAACGGCGACCAACCGAGCGCGCTGCAGATCGCCAGGATCGCGAAGGAGGCGACGACGATGAGGTCGCCGTGGGCGAGATTGACGAAGCGCATGACGCCGAGCGACAGCGACAGCCCCAGCGCGAACAGCGCGTACAGGCCGCCGATCAGTACGCCCTGCACGAGGAGATTGACGAAAGTCTCTACCATCGTCACGCCCCGAAATAATGTTGCAGGATGGAGGCGCGATCGACGTCGGCCGGTTTGCCTGACAGCGACACTTCGCCTTCGAGGAAACAGTAGAAGCGGTCGGCGACGGCGAGCGAGCGCGTGATGTCCTGCTCGACGACGACGATTCCGATGCCGCGGTCGCGCACCTTCGGAATGATCTCATAGAGTTCGTTGACGATGCGCGGCGCGAGGCCGAGACTGATCTCGTCGCACAGCAACAATTTTGGATTGGCGAGCAGCGCACGCCCCAAGGCGACCATCTGCTGTTGTCCGCCCGAGAGTTCGCGCGCGCGCTGCTCGCGCCGTTCCTGGAGCACCGGGAACCATTTGTAGACGGTCGCCAGATCGATCTCGCCCTGGCGCCCGAGTTCCCAGCCCATGCGCAGGTTTTCGAACACGGTGAGCGTCGGAAACAGCTTGCGCCCTTCAGGCACCAGCGCGACGCCGAGCTTGACGATTTCGCGCGTCTCCAGCGTCGACAGATCGACGCCTTCGAAGCGCGCGCTGCCTGTCGAGCGGCCCGCCTGACGCACCAGCGCCTTGAGGAATGAGGATTTGCCGGCGCCGTTGGCGCCGATGATCGAGACGATCTCACCCGCGCCGACGGTCAAGTCGACGTTGTGCACGGCCTGGAAATGGTCGTAGAAGACGCAGAGTTTTTCGACTTCGAGGAGCGGCGCGGTCATGAGCTTCTGCTCCCCCTCTCCCGCGAGCGGGAGAGGGCTGGGGTGAGGGCGGCGATGTCGTAGCAGCGGTCGAAGAATGAAGATGCGCCTCGCCCGACGCCCCTCACCCTGGCCCTCTCCCGCGAGCGGGAGAGGGGACCCTCGGTGGTATCAAACACCGAGGTAAACCTCCTTGACACGATCGTCCGCCAGCACCGCGTCGGGCGCGCCCTCGCAGATGATCGCGCCGAAATGCAGCACCGCAAGTCGCGTCGCCAGACGTTTCAGCGCATGTATGACATGCTCGACCCAAACGATGGTGGCGCCGCGCTTGTGGATGGCGGAAAGAATCGTCAGCAACTCGTCGCACTCGCCGTCGGTGAGGCCGCCGGCGATTTCGTCGAGCAACAACAACGGTGGTTGTTTGACGACCGCCTTGGCCAGCTCCAACCGCTTCAGATTGAGCAGCGACAGCTCGCCCGCGTGCTTGCGTGAGAGCGCTCCGAGGCCGCAGAGATCCAGCGACGACCTCGCCTCCTCGCGCCCCTTGGCGATCGACAGGCCGCCGCCATGGGTGGCGGCGACCAGCACATTCTCGAACACGCTCATATGAGCGAACGGCTTGGGAACCTGATACGTGCGGCCGATGCCGAGCCGGCGCCGGTCCCAAACCTTCACACGCGTGATGTCGTGACCTTCGAAGCGCACTGCCCCCGCACTCGGCGGCAGCACGCCGGCAATCAGATTGAACAGCGTCGATTTGCCGGCGCCGTTGGGTCCGAGCACGCCGAGCACTTCGCCCCACGCGACGTTCAGATTCAGGTTCTCGATGACGCGCAAGCCGCCGAAATGGCGGCTCACGCCAGCCAGTTCCAGAATCGGCGCATCTGCCGGAGGTTTCCCTCCGGCGCGCGCGGACGACTCGGCGCCCGGGTTCATCTCAGACCGCTTGCATCTTGCCGCCGACCGGAATCGCCGGCGTCGTCGAATTGTCGACGTTGACGAGATCGAACGGGAACTTCTTGCCCTTCTGCCACTGGCCAATGACGAGCGGCGTCGCGGAAGTGTTCGGGTACGGCCCCTTGGTGAAGTTGACGGGCCCGACGATGGTGGCGAGATCGGTCGCCGCGATCGCGTCGCGGATCGAGCCGGGGTCGGCGATGTTCTTGGCGCGCTTCAACGAGTCGAGCGCCGTCTCGAACATCGCGTGGCGGAAGCCCAGCGTCATCGACCACTGCTTGCCCGTCGCCTTCTCATAGGCGTCGGCGAGTTCCTGAGAGGACTGGCCGGTGAGGCTCGACTTGTAGGGATGGGTGGGCGACCACCAGGTCTCGACCGAGAGGCCCAGCGCACGATCGCCGAGCGGCGCAATCGCCAGCGGGAACTCGGTCGCCTTGGCCATCGCGACGACCTTCGCCTTCAGGCTCTGCTGCGCCGCGGCGCTGGCGAAAGCGGTGAATTCGGGCGGGGGCAACACACCGGCGATGATCTCGACATTGGCGGCCTTGAACGCGGCGATCTGCGCGGAGTAGTTGCCCGAAGGCAGATCGAAGCGGCCGGGGTCGACGACCTTGTAGCCCTTCTTGCCCGCGAGCTCAGTGAAGATATGCGAGAACGCCTGACCGTCGTTGTCGTTAGGCCACAGCGCGCCAATCACCTTGTTGGTCGGCACCTGATCCCATGACGAGAAATACTCGGCCGCCAGCGTCACCGCGCTGAAGAAATAGTGATAGGTCCATTCGAAGCCCTTCTTCGGGTCGCCGCCGCGGCCAAAGAAATAGGGCTCCAGCGGCGCGTCGTTGGAGAAGCAGGGAACGCCCGCGAGTTCGCACTGATCGGCGACCGGGTTGACGGTCTCCGGCGTCGCAAACGCCGTGACGATGTCGACCTTCTCCTTGAGGATCAGGTCCTTGGCGACTTCCGCGGCGCGGTTCGGATTGGACTGGCTGTCGCGGATCACGATCTCGAGCGGATATTTGGTTCCGCCGTTGGTAATCGAACCGCCGGTCAGCGCCTTGATCTGATCGACGACCCAGGGCAGTTGCTCGGAAAAGATCGCCAGCGGTCCCGTCAGCGGCGCCACCACCCCGATCTTTACAGTTTTGGCCGCAGCGAAGGCGGGCGCAGCAACGCCAGCGACCGAGGTCGCCGCGATCGCGCTTGCGCCGGCTTTGAGGAAGCCGCGACGGTCCATCGTGAAGTCAGTCATCATTCCCTCCCTTGAGTTTGAACTTTCGGCGCCTCAGCTTGTCGGCGACGGTGGTTTTTCTTTGGTCTTGCCCGCGGCGCCGAAGTGCAGCGCCGGGACTTCGCGCAGAATTATGCGCACCGATTCTATCGGTGCGTCGACTGCCTCGACGATTGCGTCGGTGACTTTCGCAATCAACCGACGCTTCGCTTCCGGCGTGCGTCCTTCGATCATCGTGATCTCAACAATCGGCATGGCTCAAGCCCCAACTTTGATCGACACCGAGCCGAGGCCCTGCATCGTCAATCGCACGCTCTCGCCGATTTTCAGCGAATGCGCCGCCGTCGCGCCGCCGGCGAGAATGATCCAACCCGCCTTCAACCCGCCGAGCGCAGGCGCGGCCAGTCGCGCGGCGGCGACCAACGAGCGGATGGGATCGCCGAGAATGGCCGAGGTCGAACCGATTTCCACGGGGCGGCCATCGACTTCCAACGACAACCCCAAGTTGGCGAAACGCGTCGCCGGGCTCGACCAGGAGCCGACGACAAACCCCGAGGACGAGGAGTTGTCGGCGATGACGTCGCCGAGCGCGAATTTGAAGTTCTCGTAGCGCGAATCGATGATCTCCATTGCCGGCGCGATCGCTTCCACGGCGTCCAGCGCTTGGGCGTTGGTGAGTTCGCCGTCGATGTCTTTCTTGAGCAGGAACGCGAGTTCCGGCTCGATGCGCGGATGCACATATTTCTTGTGCGAGAGCGAAGCGCCCTCTTCCAGACGCATCGCATCGGTGAGGCGGCCCCAGATGACTTCGGCGACACCGACCTGAATCATCTTGGCGCGGCTGGTCAGGCCCATTTTGACGCCGACGAGTCGCTCGCCGCGCGACAGACGGCGCGCGACAGACTGTGCCTGAACGGCGTAGGCGTCGATCACCGACAGGGGCGCGCTGTCGGTGAACTGGGGGATCGCTCTCGCCGTACGCGCGGCTTCGTCGACGATTTCCGCATAGGCGGCGACGTCAGTCATTGCGCGGCTTCCCGTTGTTTGAGGATATCGAGAGCGACGTCGACGATCATGTCTTCCTGACCGCCAACCATGCGGCGCTTGCCGAGTTCGGCGAGGATGTCGCGAGCGTCGACGCCATAGGTCTTCGAGGCGTTCTCGGCGTGACGCAGGAAGCTCGAATAGACGCCGGCGTAGCCGAGCGACAGGCTCTCGCGGTCGACGCGCACCGGGCGATCCTGCAACGGACGCACCAGATCGTCGGCGGCGTCCATCAGGCCATGCAAATCGCAGCCGGTTTCGACGCCCATCCGGTCGAGCACAGCAATCAGCGCTTCGATCGGCGCGTTGCCCGCGCCCGCGCCCATGCCGGCGAGCGAGGCGTCGACGCGCACCGCGCCGGCCTCGATCCCCGCCACCGCATTGGCGACGCCGAGCGTCAGATTGTGGTGAGTGTGGACGCCGATCTCCGTCTCCGGATTCAACGCCTGCCGGAACGCTTTGACACGATCGGCGTATTGGTTGGGCAGCAGCGCGCCGGCGGAATCCGTCACATAGACGCATTCGGCGCCGTAGGACTCCATCAGCTTCGCCTGTTCAACCAGTTTCTCGATCGGCGCCATATGCGCCATCATCAAAAAGCCGACGGTATCCATGCCGAGCTTACGCGCGGCTTCGATGTGCTGACGCGAAACGTCCGCCTCGGTGCAATGCGTGGCGATGCGCACCGAACGCGCGCCGGCCTTATAGGCGGCCTTCAGGTCATGCACGGTGGCAATGCCGGGTATCAACAGGATGGCGACCACCGCGTGCTGGCACTCTTCCGCGACGGCGGAAATCCATTCGCCGTCGTCATGGGCGCCGAAGCCGTAGTTGAAGGTCGCACCGGTGAGGCCGTCGCCGTGACAGATCTCGATCGAGTCGACCTTGGATCGGTCGAGCGCGCGCGCAATCGCCTTCACCGACTCGAGATGATACTGGTGACGGATGGCGTGCATGCCGTCGCGCAGCGTCACGTCCTGAACATAGAGCTTGTTCTTGGTGGGGCGAGCCATTCAAGCGGCCTCCTTCTTCAACTGACGCGCGGCCCAGCTGTTGGCCGTCGTCAACGCCGCCGACGTCATGATGTCGAGATTGCCCGCATAGGCGGGCAGATAATGCGCGGCGCCTTCGACCTTGAGGAAGATCGTGGTCTTGAGACCGGAACTCCAGCCGATTCCGGGGATGCGCACCGGCATGTTGTCGCCGATATGCTCGAACTGCACTCTTTGTTTGAGGCGATAGCCGGGCACGTATTTGCGCACGGCGTTCGCCATCGCTTCAACCGACTCCTCGATGGCCTCCGGCGTGCCGCCCTGGCTGAGCGTGAACACCGTGTCGCGCATGATCAGCGGCGGCTCGGCGGGATTGAGAATGATGATCGCCTTGCCCTTCTCGGCGCCGCCGAGCTTGCAGATCGCGCTCGACGTGGTCTCGGTGAACTCGTCGATATTGGCGCGGGTTCCCGGACCCGCGGACTTCGAGGAGATCGAAGCGACGATCTCGCCCCAGATCAACCGCTTGGAGACGCGCTTGACCGCATAGACCATTGGGATCGTCGCCTGGCCCCCGCAGGTGACCATGTTGACGTTGGGCTCGTCGATATTGGCGTCGCCGTTGATGACGGGAATGGTGAACGGACCGATCGCCGCCGGGGTGAGGTCGATCACCTTCTTGCCGTCGGCCTGAAGGATCGCATTGTTCTTGATATGCGCGCCGGCAGAGGTGGCGTCGAACACGACGCGGATCTGATTGTAGTTGGGCAGCTTGCGCAGGCCCTCGATGCCTTCGTGGGTCGTCGGCACCTTCAACCGGGCTGCGCGCGCCAGCCCGTCAGAACTCGGATCGATGCCGACCATCGCGCCCATTTCGAGCGAGTCCGACATCCGCATGATCTTGATCATCAGGTCGGTGCCGATATTGCCCGAACCGATGATCGCCGCTTGGATCTTCGCCATCTCAGTTCATTCCTTCGCAAACGCCGCGCGAACGGAGCCCAGGCCCTCAATCCGAGCCTCGTAGACGCCGCCCCACTTGACCGTAACCATCGGACCCAGTGCGCCAGACAGAATGGTGTCGCCCGCCTTCAACGGCCGCCCTACCCGCGCCATGGTCTGCGCGAGCCACAACGTCGCCGACAAGGGATCGCCGAGACAGGCGACGCCCGCGCCGACCGAGACGGGCTCGCCCATATGCTCCATCGTCATGCCGGCGAGCCGCAGATCGAGGCCTTCGAGCTTCTTCGGCTGCGCGCCGAGCACATAGGTCCCCGACGAGGCGTTGTCGGCGATGGTGTCGAGAATGCCGATCTTCCAATCGGCGATGCGCGAGTCGACGATTTCGATCGCCGGCAACGCGAACTCCACGGCGCGCAAGACGTCGGCGATGGTGATGCGCTCGTCGTCGAGATCGCGGCCGATGACGAAGGCGATCTCCGCCTCGACCTTCGGTTGGATCATGCGGTTGCGCGCGACTTCCCAACCATCGAGCACCGCCATGTCGTCGAACAACATGCCGTAGTCGGGCTGATCGACGCCGAGCTGCTTCTGCACCGCGCGGGACGTCAGTCCGATCTTGCGACCAACCAGCCGCCGACCCGCGGCGAGTTTGCGCTCGGTGTTGAAGTTCTGCGCCGCATAAGCGAGATCCAGTGCGCCCGCCGGCAGCAGGTCGCGGATCGGCGGGATCGGCTGGCGTGTTTCGCCGGCCGTCCAGAGTTTGTCGGCGACTTCCCGCGCCGGTTGGTTGGTCACGTGACAATCCTCAGAGCTTGATACAGACGTTGGTGAGTTCGGTGTAGAACTCGAGCGAATGGAGGCCGCCCTCGCGGCCGATGCCCGACTGCTTGGCGCCGCCGAAGGCGGTGCGCAGATCGCGCAGGAACCAGGAATTGACCCAGGCGATGCCGACGTCGAGCTGGCCGGCGACGCGATGGGCGCGCGACAGGTTTTCCGTCCACACCGCCGCGGCGAGGCCATAAGGCGTCGAATTGGCCAGACGAACCGCTTCCTCTTCCGTGTCGAACGGGCGGATGTGGCAGCAGGGGCCAAAAATCTCTTCGTTGACGATCGGCGAATCGTCGGGAAGCCCAGTCCAGATCGTCGGCTGCACCCAGGCGCCGGTGGCGATGTCCTCGGGCATCTCCGGAACGCCGCCGCCCGTGACGACGGTCGCGCCGAGATCGGCGGCCTTCTTATAATAGGAGAGCACTTTCGAGCGGTGTTCCTGGCTGATGAGCGGGCCGAGGCCGGTCTCGGAATCGTCGGGACGGCCGATTTTCAGGCCTTCCGCGCCCTTCTTCAACCGGGCGACGAATTCGTCGAACACGGGACGCTCGACATAGACGCGCTCGGTGCCGAGGCAAACCTGACCGCAATTGGCGAACACCGAACGCATCGTGCCTTCGATAGTCTTGTCGAGATCGGCGTCGGCGAACACGATGCCCGGATTCTTGCCGCCGAGTTCGAACGACACCTGCCGTATGCCGAGCGCGGCCTGCCGCATGATCGCCTCGCCCGTGCGGGTCTCGCCGGTGAAGGTGATGCCGTTGACGAGCGGATGCTGGGTGAGGAACTCGCCAGCCGAGTTGGGCCCCAGACCGTGGACGACGTTATAGACGCCCTTGGGGACGCCAGCGTCGTTCATCACTTCGCCCAGCAGCGTCGCGGTGAGCGGCGTCTCTTCCGACGGCTTGACGACGACGGTGTTGCCGCAGGCCAGCGCCGGGCCGACCTTCCAGGTCATCAGCAGCAGCGGCAGGTTCCAAGGCGAGATGACGGCGATGACGCCCTTGGGGCGGCGCACGCCGTAGTTGATCGCGCCCTTGCCGTCGGGCGTCGGCATGTGGAAGGTTTCGGTCGAAACGTTCTTCACGGTGTCGGCGAACATTTTGAAGTTCGCGGCGCCACGGGGAATGTCGAGATGACGGGCGAGCGACATCGGCTTGCCGGTGTCGAGGCACTCGGCGGCCAAGAATTCTTCGAAGCGCGCGTTGATACCGTCGGCGACCTTGCCGAGCAGTTCGGTGCGCTCTGCGACCGTCATCTTGCCCCAGGAGCCTTCGAGAGCGGCCCTGGCGGCGCGGCAGGCGGCGTCGACCTCGGCCTTGCCGCCTTCGGGCACGCGGCCGATGAGGCTGTTGTCGATCGGAGTGCGGTTCTCCCAGCTCTTCCCCGTAGACCCTTGGGTGAAGACACCGTCGATGAAATGCGCCGCGTCGCGACGCGCGGGCTCCAGGACGCTTCCCGCGCGTTCCTGCCGGACATTGATGTTCATGGCCCACACTCCTTGCGAGCCGCGCTCTTATCCCTTCGGCGGCGCGGACTCAGCTTATCGGAACCCGGCCCTGAATTGGCACACAAAGTCTCGACAATCAAGAATAATATCGATTGTTTGCAAAAACTCATTCGTACGGCGTTTTGTCTATATTGCAGCGCAAAACGAGCCGCCATGTAGCGGGGGTCGCCGACCCATATGCGCTAGGATAAGCCTGTTGCAGGTTCGTATGACGGTCCCCCCGCCGTCATGGCCGGGCTTGTCCCGGCCATCCGAGTGGTCGCGCAGCAAGTGCTGTTATGTAAGTAGAAACAAAGGCTTGTGCAGTTGCGAAACGCACCGCGTCTTCACTTTCGAAATACGCCCAAGCGGAGCCGCGTGGATGGCCGGGACAAGCCCGGCCATGACGCAAACGGCGGTTAATACGTCCGAAAAACCTTATCCTGGCGCATATGGGTCGCCGACCCCGGTCGCTGGGCGAGCCGGCCTCGACGAGGCCGGCTACAGCGGTTCAGGTCACGACGCTGAGGAAGGCCTCGTTGAGCTGGCGCTCGTAGTAGAAGATCCCTTTGCCGATCTGCTTCTCGTCCCAGGTGCGGGTCGGACCGTCCGGATAGTAGGTGTAGCCGCCCGCGAAAACCTCGGCGCGGTTGCCCGACGGATCGAAGAAATAGATCGTCTGGCCGCGGGTGATGCCGTGACGGGTCGGACCGATATCGATCGAAAGCTCATAATGAGTGATGATATCGGCGGCGTGGCCGACCGCGTTCCAGTTCTCCAGCTCGAACGAGATGTGATGCAGCTTGCCGGGCACGGGATGCTTTACGAAGGCGATGTCATGGGCCTTCATGCCGCAGGACAGCCAGATCGCCAGCAGCCCGTCGGGCATGTCGACGCGCTCGGCGCAGCGGAAATCGAGCGCCTTCTCGAAGAAGTCGAGGTTCTTGTCGATGTCGGGACCGTAGAGCAGCAGGTGGTCGTAACGGCGGGCGGCCATGCCGTGCGGCTCGATCTCCCAGACGTCGGGATTGTGGCTGCTCGGCCGTGGCTCCGACATGTCGGCGTGGGCGTAGAGTTCGATGCGATGGCCGGAGGGAATGGTGAAGCCGATGCGCCGGCCGACGCCCGGCTGCTCGCCCGCGGCCACGCGATCGACGGCGATGCCGTATTCGCGGATACGGCGCTCGAAACTATCGAGGTCGCCGTCGGCAAGACACTTGAAGCCCGCGCAGTCGACGCCCGCTTGGTCGGCGCGGCGCAACACGATCGAGTGATGATCGAACTCGTCGGCGGCTTTGAGATAAACGCGTCCATCCGGCCCTTCGCAGACCTGATGCAGACCGACGCGTTTGGTGTAGAACTCGATCGCCGCCGGCATATCCAGGACGCGGATTTGCACGAAGCCTGGGCGCAGCACGCCGTTGAGAGCCATGGCAGTTTCCTCCTTGGTTTTTATTGTGATGACACGCCAACTTGGGGTCGGTCTTGCCGGCGCCGCAGTGAAAGTTTAAATCTACCTCGGCGACTGCCGACCTCCGCGAATCCCGACACTGCGGACAGGGCTCAGACGGGCTCGCGCCGGTTGGCTCGCATCCCGGACCTTCTCACTCCCTGTCGCCGCATGAATTCTAAGCTTGTTCACGTAGCGATACATGTTTATCGTTACATGAACCTACCGAGATTGCACGACAATGTCAAGCTTCGAGGAAGCCAAATCCGCGGATGTCGACCCCCAAGGCGGCGCTGGTCGCCGCCACGAAATGCGCATGCTCGCGCGCGCCGCGTCGATCCTCGGCGCGCTGGCCGAACATCCCGGCGGCATGAGCCTGAGCCAACTCGCCAAAGCCACCGGGCTTGCGCGCGCGACGGTGCAACGCCTGGTCGGCGCACTGGAGGCGGAAAAATGGGCGGCCAGCGGCCCCGGCGCCGGCCGGGTGCGCTTAGGGATCGGCCTCGCGCGCCTCGGAGCCGCTTTCAGCGCCGACATGAGGCGACAGTTGCGGCCTTTCCTCGAGGCGCTTCACGACCGCGTGGAGGACACTGTCGATCTGACGAAATTCGTCCATGGCGAGGTCATCGTTTTGGAGCAGATCGCCTCGCCGCGCGCGCTGCGTGTGGTCTCCCATGTCGGTCAGGCGCTGCCGCTGCACGCGACGGCGAGCGGCAAGGCGCATCTGACTTTGATGAGCCGGGCGGAGGCCGCGCGCGCGCTGGGCGCCGACTTGAAGAGCTTCACCGGGAATACGCTGACCGATGTCGCGCAAATGTTGGCGCTGGCGGGGACCGCGGGCGAGCGGCGGCGTCAACTCGACAGGGAGGAGTGTTTCGAAGGCGTATCGGCAATCGGCCTGCCGATCCGCGGCGTCGATGGCGAAAACTTTGCGGTCGCCGTCTCGATGCCTTCGCAACGCTTCGAAGACCGTTTGCAATTCCTGACCGACGAGTTGACGCACTGTCAGTGCGCCATCGAGCGAGCGATCGGCGGCGGCTGACCCGAGGCCAACGCGCCTCACTTCGTGCACTTGACCGCGAAGTTGAACGGCAGGTGCGCCGGCCAGACTCCGGTTTGCTCGGCCTTGTGGTAGTTGTCGTAGCACTCGTCCAATTTTATGTGCGGACGCTCGACGCCGTCAGCCGGCGGCTTTGCTTTCGCATCTCGTATGTGAATAAAGGCGACGCACCTCTCCTCGAGCTGCTTGCAGGTCGGCGGATCGGCGGCCGCGGCCATCGCCGAACCGCAGCCGACGAACGGAGTCGCGAAGGCGAGCACGATTGCAGCGACCGTCGCGGGCGCGACGAAGGCGATCGTTCGGGAATGGGTTGCACGCATCGTCATGTCCTTTCGACGCGTCGGGGGGAGCCGACGCAGACCCGATTTGCCGTCCGTCGGGCTTATTGGGTGAGAACCGCCGCGCCGGTCGCGGCTGTGGTGGTCGAAGTCGTTGTCGTGGTGGTCGTCGTGCAGGTCCGCGTGAACTGCGATGCCTTCGACGTCGAACTGGAGACCCGGAAGTCTTCGAAGTTTGCATCGGTTCCCGAGACGGACAGAGTCTGGCCCCACACGCCGCCCGGAGCGCCGCAGGCGCCCGCGTCGGTCACGCCGATGTGGATATCCGCAAGCCCGAAAGACCAGTAGCTGGAGACATCGTCGGTGTCGTAGGCGATCGTCACCGAATACGACGGCGCCGTGACGAGCACGTAGTTCGACGAACTGCCGTAAACGCCGGGTTGACCGACGACGACCTGAACGGTGATCTGATTCGCGGTGTCGTTGAGATAGGTGTGCGTCCCCGACGACGCCGCGTAGAATGTGCCGTCGATCGTCACGCCGCCAGCCCAAGCCTCCTGATTGACCCACACCGCATTATCCCACCATTCGGGATTCAAAGTCGGGCTGACCGAGATCACATGCGTCCCGGCCAGCACAGTGAACTGATAGAGTTCGGATTGATATGGATTGCCGTCGCAGTTCGCATTGACCTCGAAATTGGTGTCGCTGAGCAGGTTGTACCAGGTGGCGTGCGTGACGTCGCAGGTGTCCATGAACCAATACTGGCCGTTGGCGCCCTGAACGACCGGGTCTTCGTCGACCCAACCGTTGCCAGAAGCCGCGCCAACGGGAGTCGTGGTGGTGGTTGTGGTCGTCGTCGTCGTATTCGTCGTCACATTCGACTGCGAGGTCGACTTGATGTCGACATTCATCGTCGAGCCCAGCAGGCCGCCGACCACCGACGCCGGGGCGCCGCAATATGTCGCTGTGGTCGTGACAACATCGGCGGCAGACACTGTGGTCGTCGAATTGAAGTTCGAGGCTGCGCCCGCAACGACGTTGCCTGTGCCGCCGACGGTTCCCGAACTCGCGCAGGCCGGCGCCGACAGCAGCGCCGACGCCGCGTTGCCGTTGAAATATTCGCTGGCCACCGACTGTGCCACCGACTGCGCCAGCGTCTGCGCCGCCGCTTGGGTCATCGGGGCGTTGTTGGTCTGCTCCGCGCTGGCGATCGCGGCGGCGGCCGCCTGGGACGCCGCCAGAGCCGCGGCGTCGGCCGCAGATTGCGCGCGCGCATTCAGCATGACGGCGTCCGAGTAGTCGAGCGCCCCCGCCATCGCGACGGCTGCGACGGGCGCCGCCATCGCGAATATCATAGCGAAATTGCCGCGCTTGTCGGCGCAGAACTTGCGGACTGACCGCACAATATCCGAGCACATCTCAGCGCCTCTCAACGGTTGTTCCACACCTCACGGTGCGTCATGCAGCTGTAATACTGCCTAACTCTGAGGAAGCGGTGAGGCCGAACGCGAGCGGGGGGCTAATTCGTGTTAACCATACCCAAGCCGTCGATGTAGTTGAACTGGGGAAGCGCGCCGATCCGCCGCGCCGCAAACTCGGCGATCGGCCCGCCATGGGGCCGCCGCCAACCTAGGCGAGGCGGCGCGTCGCTGGCGCCTGTTCCGCGCAATTCTATATAGTACTGAGCATATCTGAGCCATCAATTGCCGCAATCGATCGAAATTGAGATGAGACTTTCAATCAAGTTTGACGACAATTGAAACAAAGCGCCGGGAGGTCGCAAGCGACCAATGACGACCAAATACAAACGCCCGCGAGCCCGCATTCGGCGAGCTCGCGGGCGGTTGTCTGCTCGGCAGAATCAGGCCAGCGCCTGCAGACCCGCCTTCGCGCAATCGCGATCGTCGTCTTCCGAGCCGCCGGACACGCCGATGGCTCCAATCACCTCGCCGCCCTCGCGGACCGGAAATCCCCCTCCAAACAACACGACGCCGGGACGCGCGGCGATCCCCGAATGCACGACCGCGTTGGCAATCAGCGCATTCGAGAGGTCGTCGGTCGACAGACCGAAAATGGCGGCCGTATAGGCCTTGTCCCTGGCGATGCCGACGGACGCGGTAAACGCGCCGTCGGCCCGCAGCAGCGCCAGCAGATCGCCGCCCGCGTCGACCGCCGCCGCGACGACGGCCTTGCCGCGCGCGCTTCCGTGAGCGACCGCGGCTTCGACGGCCTTGGAGGCCGCGGCCGAACTGAGTGTCTTGCGTGCGATGGCGATCGACATGGCCGGCCTTCCGTTAGGATACGACGCTGAGGAAAGCGTCGTTCATCTTCCGCTCGTAGTAGAAGATGCCCTTGCCAACCTGCGTCTCGTCCCAGGTGCGGGTGGGAATGTCGGGATAGTAGGTGTAGCCGCCCGCGAACACTTCGCAACGGTTGCCCGAAGGGTCGAAGAAATAGATCGTCTGGCCGCGGGTGATGCCGTGACGGGTCGGCCCGATGTCGACGGAGATGTCGTAACGGGTGAGGATGTCCGCGGCGTGGCCGACGTCGTTCCAGTTCTCGAGTTCGAAGGCGACGTGATGGAGCTTGTTGGGCTCGGGATATTTCACGAAGGCGATGTCGTGGGCCTTCATGCCGGTGGTCAGCCAGATCGCGAGCAGACCGTCGGGCATGTCGACGCGTTCGGCGCAACGGAAGTCGAGAACCTTCTCGAAGAAGTCGAGGTTCTTCTCGATCTCCGGCCCGTAGAGCAGCGAGTGGTCGAGACGGCGCGCGCGCATGCCGTGGGGATCGAATTCCCAGACATCGGGGTTATGCGACTTCGGACGCGGGTCCGACGGGTCCGAATGGGCGAGCAACTCGATGCGATGGCCCGAGGCGATTGTCCAACCGATACGGCGGCCGGTGCCCGGCTGCTCGCCGGCGGCTACGTGGTCGACCTTGAAGCCGTAATCGGTGATCCGCTTCTCGAACTTGTCGAGATCGGCGTCCTCGAGCACCTTGAAGGCGGTGATGTCGATGCCCGCCGAGTCGGCGCGGCGCAGCACGATCGAGTGATGGTCGAATTCGTCGGCGGACTTCAGATAGACGCGGCCGTCCGGTCCCTCGGTTACCTGATGGAAGCCGATGTGTTTGGTATAGAACTCGATCGAAGCCGGCATGTCGAGCACGCGAATTTGGCTGAAGCTCGGCCGAAGAACGCCAGTAAGTGCCATTGTTACCTCCTCAGACGGGTTGCAGGGCCCGTTCACCCTTTGCGTTGACCACGACCGGAGTCTCCAGCCGTAGGGAAAGATCTGATAGTGCGTAGACGCAGCAGGACAGCACGACGCCCTCGGCCTCGTCCTGCTCGCTGACATGCGCGCGGCTCATCGGGCCCGAGCGATATTGGCCGCTGAGCACGCGCACCCGGCAAATGCCGCAACCGCCGCGGCGGCAGCCGACCGGAAGTTTGCGCGGCAGGTTCTTCAACTGACCGAACCCCTGGGCGCGCTCCAGAGCCACGAGCACGCGCTCGCCCTCATAGGCGTTGCAGACGCCATGCCCTTCCAAAGTGACCTGGTAGCGTTGCGGCGCCATGTCAAAGCCTCTTGAACAACGGACTCTTCGGCTTCTCCGCGCCATCCTTCGCGGTGAGGAACCGTTCGGTGAAGATGTGTTTCTCGAACAACCGGCCCTGCATCAACGCGTTGATACAGGCTTCGATCATCGGCGGCGGTCCGCACAGATAAGCCGTCTGGCCTTCGAACAGGTTCGAAAACAGGCGCTTGGCAACGTCGTGAACGAAGCCGCGCTCGCCCGTCCAACCCGAACCCTCCGGCTCATCGGAGAGCGCGGCGATGTAGCGGAAATTGGAGTGTTTGGCGGCAACCGCTTCGAATTCCTCGCGGCCATAGAGATCGGCCGCCTTGCGCACGCCATGGATCAGCGTGATCGGCGCGCTGTAGCCCTCGGCAAGCAAATCGATAATCATCGAGCGCGGGCTGGAAACGCCGGTGCCGCCGGCCAGGAACAATAGCGGGCCGCCGCGCGACTTGCGCACCAGGAAGCGCCCGTAGGGGCCGCTCAGCTTGACGCTGTCGCCGACCTTCAACCTGTCGTGCACATAGCCCGTGCCGGCGCCGCCGGGCACGCGGCGGATCTGCAATTCGACATAGCCGGGATCGGCAGGCGGATTGGCGATCGAGAACGGGCGCGAGCCGCCGAGGCCGGGAATGTCGAGATTGACGTGTTGTCCCGCCTGGAAGTCGATTGAAGCGCCCTGCAGCGCAATGCGCAGGCCCTTCACGTCATGCGTGAGGTCGTCGATCCGTTCGACGACGCCGGCAAAGTCGCGCACGGAGATGCGCCGCGCGTCCGGGTCTTCATCGACGTCGGCCTCAATGGTGACGTCGCTCTTCAGAGTCGCCGTGCAGGCGAGAATGAAACCGTCGTCGCGTTCGAAATCCATCAGGGCGAAGGGCGAGGCCTCGCCATGATCGATCTCGCCGTCGACCACCTGCGTCTTGCACGTGCCGCAAAGGCCGTGCCCGCAAGCGTGCGGAAGATAAACCCCCGAGCGCAGACAGGCGTCGAGCACCGTCTGCCCTTCGGCGACGTCGATGACGTCGCCGAGCGGTTCGATGGTTAATTGATGCACACTCACAGCACGACCCTCGCTATTGTCTTCAGGCGCTCAGCTCGCCGAGCCCTTGTAGCCGTTGAGTCCGGGCGTCCAGAAACGGATCAGCGACTTGTGGCCGACGCCGTTGTCGGCGAGCGACTTGCCCATGTCGGGCGTCTTCTTGACGCCGTCGATCATCCAAACAACCTTATCCCAATCAACATTCGGGAAGTCGGGATGGGAGTTGTAGTGACCCTTGACGATCGCCTCGACGAACGCGGCGAATGGCATGTCCGGCGGCAGCGGGAAAGCGAGCGTCGCACAGAACGACAGGTGTTCCTCCCAGTGGACGTAAACCATGCGGTTGCCGTGGAAGTTCTTTTCCTCGTCGCGGTATTCGATGTGGTTTTCGTAGTCAGACGAAAGGGGCCGGATGGCCATGGATCTCTCCTAACAAATGGGTTGAGCGAGTTCGGGCGCGCACACGAGCGCGCCCGCTCAGCATCACTCGGCCGCTTTGACGGCGTCGGCCTTCCAGCTGTTCCACAGCGCTTCGTCGGGCGAGCCGACGTAGTCCATGTTGTCGGCGCCGACGTTCAACTTGTACCAAGCCAGAACGTCCGGAATGGTCGCGCCGCCGCAATTGCCCTGGTAGATCTGCGACACCGGCATCCACGCCTGCACGTACTTCTCCGGCTCGTTGTCGAAGATGTCTTTGCAGCCATCCGAGCAGAAGTGATAGCGCGTATCCTTGAACTTCGACTCGCGGAAGCAGATCGTCGTCGGGTCGCCCGGCTCGGTGTAAACCATCGGGATCTGACAGACCTGGCAGAGCTGCACCAGCGCGCCGTTATAGAAGCGCTTGCCTTCCTTCTCGGCCTGGGCCCACATTTCCCAACGCGGACGATAGTACTTATCGAACGTGTTCGGATATTTCTCGCTCAACCAGTCGAGATGCTTCGCGTCCGGCATCCAGGTGTGGAATCCCGCCGCGTGGCAGTACTGATAGAACGTCGCCCAGTTCTGGTGCGAAATATGCTCGGCTTCCTCGGTGGCGATGTCGGCGTACTTAGGCGGCTTGAGGCCGTAGCGCGCGAGATCCTGGAACAGAGCGCCGCCGGCTTCGGTGAAATAGATCTCCCAGGCTTCCTTCCAGCTCATCACCGGCTTCGGCAGCATGTAATCCAT
>Ga0302319_10002269_pt1 | contig 41876 bp, 34 predicted proteins | sample Bog_T0_2_FD_203319 | JGI IMG/M metagenome (GOLD analysis project Ga0302319, IMG submission 203319) | Peat permafrost microbial communities from Stordalen Mire near Abisko, Sweden - Bog_T0_2 | ecosystem: Environmental > Terrestrial > Soil > Wetlands > Peat | place: Sweden: Abisko, Stordalen Mire...
AATACCTACCGTGATGCAGGCAAACCCCATCCCGAGCGACCGCGAGATGAGTTCATCCAAAGTTCCCAGCGGAGGCAGCGCCCGATACACCGGGCTCAAACTCTTCCGCTTGAGCTGCCGCTCCTGAATCAGATAGACAACCGCGGCCGCCGCCGTAAACAGCAAAGCGGCGTATCCCAGCAGAACAAAAACAATATGCACCACCAGCCAGGTATTTCGAATGGCCGGGTTCGACCATGCCGAAACCGAACTCCGCAGGGCGCCCACCAGCGTCATCAGAAACACCAGCGGGAAAATGAAAATACTCAGGCTCCCCGCTTTGTAGCGGTAATAAATCGCGAGGAATGCAACCGTAATCACCCACGCGCAGAACGACATGGTTTGAAAGATGTCGCTCACTGGGAACTGCCCCTCAGCCATCCACTGCTCGACAATCGATACCAGCTGAAACAAAGCTCCCAGCCCGAACGCCCCCAGCGCAAGGCGAAACAGATTTCGCTTGCGCCGCAGGATGGTGAGGATGGCGTCGATCAGGCCGAGGGAATAAAGACCGGCGGCTACCCGCAGCCAAATAATACTGGATTCGCCCATTGAGTAAGGATTCTTACTTCAGTATAGGTGTCAGAATGAAATCAGCCCCGTGACTCGCTTTCATGTACAGAATTTCGGCTGCCGAGCCACTCAGGCCGATGGCGCCGCGCTCGAAGCCCAGCTCACCGCGCGGGGCCTCGTCGAAGCCGACGCCCGCGAAAACGCCGAACTCGTCATCCTGAATACATGCACCGTTACCGCCGAGGCCGATAGCGACGCACGCGCCGCCATTCGCCGCGTCCATCGCGAAAACCCCGCGGCCCGCATCCTGGTCACCGGATGTTACGCCCAGCGCGCCCCCGATGAACTGGCCGCCATGCCGGGAGTCGAATGGGTGGTCGGCAATTCGCATAAGACTTCCATCGCCGAAATGCTGGGGGGCGCTGAGCCTTATCACGGCCAGATCCTGACCGGCAATATCTTCGCCACTCGCGACATTCTCACCGCCCCGATTCTCGATTCCACCGGCGATCGCACCCGCCCTAATCTCAAAATTCAGGATGGCTGCCATAACCGATGCTCCTTCTGCGTCATCCCTTTCGTGCGCGGTGGCAGCCGCTTCCTGCCCGCCGACGAAATCGTGGAACAGGTCCGATCCATCGCCTCGAAGTACAAAGAAGTCGTGCTCTCCGGAATCAATCTCGGCCGTTGGGGCCGGGAAGCCGGCAGCACCCTGCGCCTCGCCGATCTTCTGCGCCGCTTACTGGACGAAACCGAAATCGCGCGCATCCGCCTCAGCTCCGTCGAGCCGATGGACTTTTCCGACGACCTGCTCGGCCTGATGGCCGATTCCCTCCGTATCGCAAAGCACGTCCATGCACCGCTGCAATCCGGCTCCGATGCAATTCTCCGAAAAATGCACCGCAAGTACCGCCCGCGCCACTACGCGGACCGTCTGGCCAAAGCGCGAACACTCATGCCCCACGCCGCGATAGGGGCGGACGTGATGACCGGCTTCCCCGGCGAAACCGACGCCCTCTTCGAAGAATCCCGAGCCTTCATCGAATCGATGCCCTACACGTACCTTCACGTTTTCACTTATTCCGAACGGCCCGGAACCCCCGCCGCTACGATGCCTGACGCCGTCCCGATGCCGGTACGCAAAGAACGAAACCGAATCCTCCGCGACCTGGCCGGCGAAAAAAACAAAACCTTCCGAACGCAACTGCTGGGGCGGGACGTCACCGCCGTGACCATCGAACCCCTTGGCCTTGCCCTGACCGATAACTACATCAAAGCACAACTCGACCTTCCCTGGCCATCCAACCGCCTGGTGCGACTGCGTCCCCGCGCCGTAACCGCCCAGGGTGTTACCGCCGACTTAATCCATGAAGAATGACCCCATCCTCACCGCCCTTGAAAAACTAACGCCCGCCGATCCTGACGGCCTCACCAAAGCCCTCGCCCACAAATCCAACCTCGTCGCGGCTAAAGCTGCCCGCATCGTTTGCGACAACCTTCTGCCCAACCTCATCCCCCAACTCTCCACCGCCTTCGAACGTTTCCTCGTCAAAGACGACAAAGGCTGCGCCGCTCTGATGGCCATCGCCCGAGCCCTGGTCACCCTGGATTGCGATGACGCCGACCTCTACCGCAAAGGCATCCGCCATGTGCAAATGGAAGGCAGCTGGGGACCGCCCATCGACGCCGCGTCCGAACTCCGCGCGATCTGCGCCATGGGCCTCGCCAACACCCGCGACCCTAATAAAACCCGCGACATAGTCAACCTCCTCGCCGACCCCGAAATGCTCGCCCGCGCTGGCGCTGCAAGGGCCCTTGCCGCCATCGGCTCCGACGCTGCCGCCATGGTCCTCCGCTTCAAAGCCCTCACCGGCGACAAAGAACCCGAAGCCCTCTGCGACTGCCTCCGCGCCCTCCTCGCCATCGAAGGCCCCGAAGCCCTCCCTCTCGCCGAGCGCTACCTGAATTCCAAAGACGAAGCCAAACGCGACGCCGCCATCCACGCCATGGGCGAAAGCCGCCGCGGCGATGCCCTGCAGGTCCTCATCGCCCTCTATAACCGCTCCGTTAACCCCGAACTCAAAGCCACCATCCTCCTCGCTATTAAAACCGGCCGCACAGAGGAAGGAATGAAATTTGTAACCTTTATCGAGTCCGCCAGTTTGCCTGAATGAACGTGCAGGTGAATCGAACCGATCACGAATTAATGACCGCCGTAGCGCGCGGAAATCTGGCAGGCATGAGCGACATCTATCAGCGCCGCCACAGGGCGCTTTTCCGTTTCTTCTTCCGGCTTACCGGCCGGCAAACCGTTGCCGAAGACCTTACCCATGAGGTCTTCCTCCGCATGATTCGCTATCGCCACACCTACCAGGCTGGCGATGGCTTCGAAGCCTGGATGTACCGGATCGCGCGCAACGCTTTCGCGGATCAAATGAAAAAGCATCGCCTCGAAACGCCGGCTGAAGAAGGGCAACTGGAGCTTGTCGCCAGCAACCGCGCGTCGGCGTTTGACGATATGTCGAAGCAGCAGGATCTGGCCACACTCTACCGCGCCCTGCGCCAGTTGCCGGAAGAGAAACTCGAACTCATCGTGATGAGTCGTTTTCAAAATCTGACGTATGAACAGATCGGCCAGATCGTAGGCTGCGAAACCGGCACCGTGAAAGTCAGAGTCTTTCGAGCCATGAAGGAAATCGGAAAAATCTTTGGAGAGCTGAGGAAGGAAAAAGCGTCATGACGTGCGGACGGGCGAAGGAATTAATGGCGACGGCCTGGGCCACAGGCGAGCCGGACATAGATCTGCGGGCGCACCTGACGACATGCTCCGAATGCGCCGGCGAAATGGCCCAACTGAGCCTCTTATGGGAACGGCTGGGCGACATCCCCGCGCCCGAACCGAGCGCCGCCCTGACCGCGCGTTGGGAGTCGTCCCTGGAATCGATGATCAGCGCCCGCCGTGGCACTTCCTGGCGGTTCTCCCTGTCCGCCCTGTGGCCTCAACGGCCCGTTTGGCAGGTTTCAATTGCGTTGACGTGCCTCGCCGTCGGCCTGGTAGTGGGTTCGCTGCAATCTCGCGGCGGAGGAACTTCCGAAATCGCCCAACTCCGCGAAGAGGTCGCCAGCACCAAACAACTGGTCGCCTTATCGTTACTCCAGCAACAATCCGCTACCGAGCGTTTACGCGGAGTCGATTATACCGCCAAAATGCCCGCCATGGAACCCGACGTCATCTCCGCCCTGGTGCAGGCGGTCAATCGCGATCCCAACGTCAACGTTCGCCTGGCCGCCATCGAAGCCTTGACCAAAGTCTCAAGCGACCCCGGCGTTCGCCGCTCGCTCGTGAGTTCACTGACCACCCAGGATTCGCCCATGGTCCAGGCAGCGCTCATCGATTACGTCATGGATGCACGCGACAAAGACGCCATGGGTGTGCTGAAAGATCTCACCTCACGGCAAGACCTGAACCCGCTGGTGCGCCAGCGCGCCGACATGGCCGTACAGCGCCTGACTGAATACAAGTAGGAGAAATATGAAACTCGCCATAACAATGCTGGCCGTGGCCGCAACCGCCTTCGCCTCCGACTACAAACTCGAAGAGCGCGAAGCCTACCATCACACCTTCTCGGGCGACAACACCCTGGACGTCGACGAAGTCAACGGTTTCATCGTCGTGACCGGCGACGGCGGCAATACCATTCGCGTCGATGCTGAAAAAGTCATGCGTGCCGAAGACGCCGAGCAAATGGCTCGAGCCAAACGTGAAGTCGTGCTCGACGTTAACGAAAAGAACGGTATTGCCCAGCTCTACGTCAACGGCCCATTCCGCAACAACGGACATACCGGCGATGACCATGGTTTTCACGAACATAATGACCGCCATTACGACGTCACCTACAACTTCACCATCCACGTCCCACGAGCGGTAGTCTTAAAGCTGCGCACCATCAACGGCAAAATTCAAACCGCCGACACCACCGGTAAATTCGACGTCCACACCATCAACGGCAAAGTCACTATGACCAATATCGCCGGCTCAGGCACCGCCGAAACCCTCAACGGCGACACCACCATCACCTTTCGCGAGAATCCTAAGACCGATAGCTCATTCAAGACTTTCAACGGCCACGTGGACGTAGGCTTTCAGTCCGGCCTCGCTGCCGACGTACATCTGAAAACCTTCAACGGCTCGGCCTATACCGATTTCGATTCCACCGCGCTGGCCTCAGCCGCGGCTGCGAAGGCCGAACGCGGCCAAAACGGGATGTTTGTCTACAAACGAGACCGCGAAAGCAGCGTCCGCATAGGCGCCGGCGGCCCGCAACTCAACTTCGAAACCTTCAACGGCAGCATCAAAATCCGCAAACTGGCGGGAGAGAAAAACTAATGTATAAACTAAGCACGATTTTGATGGCCTGCGGAGCCCTGGCCTGCGCACAGGATAAAGTAACGGTTCCGCTGTCGAACCCTTCCCAGCCTGCGACCGTCAAAGCGCACCTGATGTCGGGCAGCATCACCGTCACCGGAGGAGGCACCGCCGGACAGGTCGTAATCGAATCGAGCAACGCCTCGAGGTCGCGCCGAGAACCGAAAGACATGCCCCAGGGCATGCACCGCATCGACACGGGCGGAGGCGGTTTCGACGCCGAGGAGGATCACAACGTAGTCACCATTGGCTCCGGCCGCTATATGGGGGGCAGCGAGAACATTACAATCACAGTGCCCACCAATGCATCCCTCCAGTTGAAATCCATCAACGGCGGAAAGATCGAAGTCACCGGAGTCAACGGCGAAATCGAGGTCGAAAACATCAACGGCTCAATCGTCCTCAAAGATGTCTCAGGCAACGTAGTCGCGGCCTCGCAAAACGGCAGCATCACCGCCAATCTCGATAAGATCACCCCCGGCAAACCCATGTCCTTCACCACCATGAACGGCAAGCTGGATGTAACCCTCCCCGCCGACACCAAAGCGAAGCTTCGTCTCAAGACCGACAACGGCTCCGTCTACAGCGACTTCGACGTAAAAATGGAACCCGACACCAGCAAGCCCGTGATCGAAGACGCAAGGGGCCAGGGGGGCCGCTACCGCATCCGCATGGACCACAGCGTCTACGGTTCCATCAACGGAGGCGGCCCCGAATACCGCTTCGAAACCATGAACGGCAGTATCTTAATTCACAAGAAGTAACCCGGTAAGTGGCCGCCTGCCGGGCTTCGAAAACCTGATGAACTCGACGACTTTCTCAACGCCCATCGGGTCAGTTTTGGCGTCTTCGTTTTTTCCGACTCGCCTTCGCCAGGGCATCGAGCAGCGCCCTGGTCTTCAGGAATCCGCAGCATACTCCTGCGTGCCCAGGTCCCACGGATTCGCACCTGCAGAGGGAATGAGACGCGTCCCGGAGCGTACATCTCGAATCGCAAACGCTTCAGTATGGCGTGGTTCCCCGGTCAGGGGACTCAGTCGCCACTTTGAGCCGATCAACCAGTTGTTGTGCCGCTTCGCGTCATCATAGGACCGACCGGCACTCCGAAATCCGTCACAAACTCGAATTCCAGGCGTAAGGCCGGATCGTCGCGATTCTTAATAATTTTCGTGTGGAACGAATTGTCGTAAAGATTGTGAATCGGCGCCGCATAGGGCATCACGTAGCGCGGGTCGCCGGCGGCTAAGGTTTGCAGCTCTGTATGCAGGGCGATAACGTCCGAAGGCTTCCTGACACAGAAGGCATAGTGCCAGATGGCGTCGCCAGCAAAGAGGCTCGCCAGGCGTGCGTCATGGGCATCCGCGTCTTCGTGGCGAAAAAGACCGTGGAAATTACGGTGAGTCAGTTTCGGCGCCGACTCCAGAAAAGAGTCGGCAGGCCGGTGAATATCAAAAAGCTCCAGCATCAGGATACGGTCGCCGACTTCGAGCCAGATGCGCATGATCTCAGTGAAGGCGCCTACACGCTTCTGAAACGCCGGGGAAGCGGGAAACCGAACGAAGTTGCGTACCCGCATATTAGCTCCAAAAGCCTGATTGCTCTGCCGAATCCAGTGATCGATACCATAGAGCACCAGGTCCAGCGGCTCGTGGATTTCGAATCCAACATGATAGACATGCTGGTCGGCCAGCCTTTGGCAGATGCCCTGGCCGCCGATCGGGGATGGACCCTCGAGTTTTTTCAGCAGGGAAGTCGCACAGTTTTCCTTCACCTCCACCAGGGCGTGCGTGAGCTTATCGAGGTCGAGCTTGATCGCCTTAACCAGCTGATATCGGTTGCGGATGTTCTTGCGCGCCAGGTCCTCGCTGTGAGAACGCAGCAGGTTCTCACTCAGCCTGTTCAACTCCTTTACTCGATCGAAAATGGCAGACGACATAAGCGACCCCGCGGATTCAGACCGCAACCGAGCCTCGCTTGGAAGGGCCAAAGGCGAGCCGCGAGTCGATAACTCCCGCCAGAGCGCGGAGGCTGGCGAAGGACTCGATGGTGAGATCCTCTTCGCCGAAATCAATGCCGAATTCTTCTTCGCTCAGAGTAATAAGTTCCACCACGGCGAGCGAGTCCAGATTCAGGCCCGCTTCGAGGAGCGGCACATCCGGGTCGATGTCGCCCCTGCCGACACCGAGATCCATCTCTTCGGCAACAAGATGCAGCAACCGCTCAAGGGTATTTTCGGGCATGGTTCTGTTTGGTACGTCAGGTTAGCATAGTCAGGAATGATCATCACGGTTGCGAGCTATAAAGGGGGCGTCGGAAAAACTACCACGGCCGTTCATCTGGCCGCATATCTTCAGACCACGGCGCCGACGCTGCTGCTCGACGGAGACGATACGCGCAACGCGACTTCGTGGAACGACCGGGGCAAGGGGTTTCCCTTCAAGATCGCCGATGAGGTGCAGGCGGCGCGCCTTGCTCGGCATTATGAACATGTCGTCATCGACACAGGACAACATCCTCATCAGGCCGATCTGAAGTCGCTGTCGGAAGGCTGCGACTTGCTGGTGGTGCCCGCGGTCCCGGCGAGCCTGGACACGGATGGACTGGTGCTGACACTCGAAGCGCTGGACCGGATCGGCGCCAACCGTTACAGGATATTGTTGACAAAAGTTCCGCCGCCGCCGGAGCCGGAAGGGCCGCAGTTGCGGGCGGAGATAGTGTCGCAGGGTCTGCCGGTGTTTGCCTCCGACATCCCGCGTCTCAAGGCGTTCGAGAAAGCCGCGGCGGCGGGATTGATCGTCAATCAGGTAGACGACGCGCGTTCGGGGCGCGCGTGGGCGGCTTATGCGGCGGCGGGTAAAGAACTGCTGCAGAAGGCGCATGGGGCTCACTGAACGTTCGACAGCAGAGTTCGTACGCGCTGCGTGGGATCGTCAACGAGCGCCGCGATCAGCGCCTGAAACTCCCGGTTCATCTTCTCGGCGGTTTCCCGTTCGAAGACATCGCGCTTGTGCATCCAGTACCCGGTGAGGGCCTCGCCGGAACTGGTGCGATTCTCCTGGAATACGAGATAGAGATCTGGCCGGGAGATGTCGTTGATGAATTCTTCCCGATGTTCGACTTCGACGCCAGGCAACCGCAGGCGACCGTGCGGAAGTTCGGCGAAGTAGGAGAAAACCATGCGGAACAAGGGCCCCGACGCTTTTCGCTCCAGCCGCGGGGCGATGTAATCGAACGGTACATCCTGCCAGGCCAGGGCCTCCGCTACAACCGTTCGAGCGCGGGCGAGCAAGCAGAGCAGGATGGGATTATCGGACATATTTATCCGGAGCGCCGGGACATCGATGGTTGCGCCTATGAGCGAAGCGAACCGCGAGTGATGGCGGTTGGAGTAGGTGGTTCCGAGGGTGATATCGTCGCACCCGGTGTAACGCGAAAGAATAACGGCGTAAACGGTCAGGAGAGTCAGATAGACAGTTCCTCCGGAACTCTGCGCCAAAGACCTGAGTTTCGAGGTCAGTTCCGGCGAGTAGCTATGGCGGACGATATGGGCCCGAAAATCGGGCGTTGCGGGGGTGTTTCGTGAGGTCACCCAGTGCCACGACGGCGGTTCTCCGCGCGAGAACCATTCGCGCCAGTATTTTACTCGCCCCTCCATACCGGAGGTGGTGAGAGATTCCTGCCAGCGCACGTAGTCGGAGTATTGTGTGGGTGGTGGAAGCGAGACCGATTGGCCGTTGAGCATAGCGGCATAGTGCTCCGATAGCTCTTTCAAAAGGACCAGCAGGGAACTTTGATCGAAGAGCGTATTGTGGAAGCACAGCTGGAGATAATATTCGCCCGGCGCGCTGCGCAGCAGCAGTACGCGCAAGCCCGGCTGGAGAGAGAGATCGAAGGGTTGCCGGGTTTCGGTCCGCAGACGATCGTCCAGGGCGACATCAGGGTGAACATCTCGATCAACAGCGAGATCGGCCTCGGTAAGGTTGATCTCTCCTTCCGGTGCGATCATCTGGAGCAACTCCCCGCTGCGCTCCTGCAGAGTGGTTCGCAGGATCTCGTGGCGTTTTGCGATTTCGTTGAAGGCGGCGCGCAGAACATCGACGTTGAGGTCGCCGGAGAGGCGGAATACGAACGGAACGTTATAGAAGGAATCCGACGGATTCAGCTTCTGGAGCGCAAAAAAACGGCGCTGCCCGAAGGAGGGGGGGAAAGTCCGGACAACGTCGGCGCGCAGCCTTGCCAGAAGTTCTGTCTTGTTTTCCCGCAACTTCGCCAGCAGTTCCGCGGATAACGGTCCGTGCGGCGAACTGTAGCGCAGCCGAGGTCCCTCGACCCAGAGCCGGATGCCCTGCCTGGCCAGGTCTTCCAGGAGAGAATCGGCGCTGTTCGTCACGGAGTTCAGATCTCGCCCTCGTGGTAGCCGCCGGCCGTGCCGTTCACAGGTTGGAATTGCAGGTCGGGGTGGTTGTGCCGGAGCCAGGCGGCCAGCTTCGCGACTGTCGGAGCCTGCAGGAGCACTGCAGGGCGGAAGTGGCAGCCCAACTGGTGTTCGAGGCGATGGGCCAGCGCCATTGCCTTCAGCGAATTTCCCCCAAGCTCGAAGAAATCGTCACCGGGCCCGATGTGGCTGAGGTTGAGGATGTCGCTCCACACCTCGACCAGCAGTAGTTCCATGGGATCGAGAACCGCGGCGGCGACATCTTCTTCGGGCGATTCGACGACCGCGTCGATAACGACGGGAAGTTCGGCAAGAGCGCGGCGGTCGATCTTGCCGGTCGGAGAAAGCGGGAGGCGATCGATAATCGTGAAGACCGATGGCATCATGTAGTGCGGCAGCTTGTCTTTGAGGGATTGCCGTACCTGCGGAATCAGCTGGCGGTTGATTCCGGCACGCCGTGGATGATTGCAGAATTCGCGACACCCGCGGGTCGCCTCGCCGCCGGAGGGTGGGAACAAAACGGGTCGAACGGGCAGATCCGAGCGTATAAAGGCAGCGTCGATGGCGCCGTCGTTCCTCGAATTGAGCCAGCTCAGCTCGACGCGGTATGCCGGATTCAGCGAGCACAAAACGCCGGGCTCGATGCCGTCGCGACGATCGTGAGACCCATGGACGCGAGACAGCGCGGCGCGCAGACTCTCCACCGAATCGGACGAAGCGGTTTCGCGGAGCCAGGAAACTGCCGCCACATCGGCGTCGAGGCGGGCATTGGGGATGTTGCGGATGGCCAGCGTTTCCGGACCCGCGCTTAGCAGACCAGAGACATCGCTGTGCGTCAGCTTAGCGCGATTCCAGTCGAGCCAGGTCAGCTCCTGAGTGGGCTCTGGCAGACCGTTGACGCGGAGAATGGCATCGAAGCGAAAAGCGGTGAGCTGGTTGTGTGCGCGCCCGGATTTCGGCAGAACCCGGACATGATCGATTGCCAAACTCTCCTGCGCCAGCGCCTGGAAAAACCGCGGCGCAAGACAGAGATCGCGTTCATGAGCGAGAAGCTGCCGGATGCGTTGCCTGAGTTGCCCGCAGGTATCTGAATCGGCCGCGCGGAAGAGCTGCACCGAGGTATGGAACGTTTCGAGCAACGAGAGATTGAGGACATCGCCGATGAAAATATGTCCCCCCGGGTTTGTCAGCCGTACCGCTTCATTGAGGACGCGCAGGAGGTAGTCAACGTCGGGAAAGTGCTGGATCACCGAGTTAATCACGATGGTATCGAAAGTTTGCGATTCCAGGAACGCCGTCTGGTCGGCCGAGCGTTCATAGAGCGTCACGCGATCGAGGCCCGGAAGCGTCCGCTGCATGGCGCGAATGTTTTCGAGGCCTGTCGGTGAAAAATCGAGCCCGACATAAGTGTCGCAGCGCGGGGCGATCCTGGCCAGAATCATTCCGGTGCCGCAGCCGATCTCAAGCACCGACTTCGGATTGAGCGACAGAATTCGGTGGACCGTACTGGTAAGCCATTCGCGCATCTCCGGCTCCGGAATTGCCTGCCCCGTATAGCTGCTCTTCCATCCACTGGTGTTAAACGTCAGGTCCTCGGGGGCTGGGTTTTGGCGGTAAGTTTCCTCGTAGACGTTCTGCCACAGGGAAACGTGTTCCTGTCCATCCGCGCCCTGCGCCAGTCTCTCGACGGCCTCGGGCCGGGCCACCAGATAAGCGACCAGCTGCTTTTCGCCATGCGAATCGGGAAGCGCCAGCACGACTGCGCGGTCCACCGCCGGATTCCGCTCCAGTGCGAGTTCGACTTCGCCGAGTTCAATGCGAAAACCGCGCACCTTGACCTGGTTATCCATACGCCCGAGGAACTCTATTTGCCCGTCGGGGAGATAACGCGCCAGATCTCCGGTGCGATAAATGCGGCCCGTACCGAATGGGTTAGTGAGGAATTTTTCCGCAGTGAGATCGGGACGTTTCAAATATTCCCTTGCCAGTCCGTCGCCGCCGAGGCAAAGCTCGCCCGGGGTGCCAACGGGCGTGGGAACGAAGTGTTCATCGACGATATAGACCTGGGTGTTAGCTATCGGGCGGCCGATCGGGGGGTTGCGGACCGCGCCTTTTTCCGCCAGCACGAAAGTAGAATACGTGGTGTCTTCGGAAGGACCGTAGAGGTTGTAAACCTTTTCAACCGTTCCCAGCCGGTAGATGTCCTGAACCAGGCGATTGAGCAGCGGTTCGCCCGCGAGATTCACCACGCGCACACTCGGGGGCACCCCGCGGACTCCCAGCAGCGCCGTCATGGCTGAAGGAACGGTGTTGATGAGCGTGACCTGATTGCGCGCAGGCAAATCGGATAGCGCCACTGAGTTCTCGGCGAGAACAATGGCGCCGCCGCAGGTAAGCGGAGCGAAAATTTCGAAAACCGAGAGATCGAAACATATGGAAGTTCCCGCCAGGGTGAATGCCAGTTCTTGCGGCGAAAAAACAGAGTGGACCCAGCTAAGAAATGCCACAACGCTGCGATGCTCGATTGCCACCCCTTTGGGGCGGCCTGTCGAACCGGAGGTGTAGAGTATGTAGGCGAGGTTGTGCTGGTCTATCCGTACCGCAGGATTGGTATCCGGCGCCGAGGCGAAGTCCGTGTCGAGACAAAGAACTTTTGCCTGGCTGGGCGGCAGATTCCCGGCCAGGTCCTTCAGGGTAAGAAGGATCGGCATGTCCGCATCTTCAATCATGAAGACCTGCCGCGCCCGAGGATACGCGGGATCGAGCGCTACATAGGCGCACCCGGCTTTGAGAATGCCGAGCATGCCGATGAGCATCTCCGGGCAGCGGAGCGAGCAGAGCCCGACCAGCGTCTCCGGGCCCGCACCCAGGTCGATCAGGCGATGTGCCACCCGATTGGCCCGACGGTTCAGTTCGGAATAACTGAGACTCATGTTTTCAAATACAAGAGCGGTAGCGGACGGTGTACGGGCGGCCTGGTCCTCGACCAGGTGATGCATGCATTTATTCGGGAAAGACGCCGACGTGAGATTCCATTCCGGAAGCGGCATTTGCGGCCCTAGAACCTGGTAGACCCAGACCTGAAGGTTGATACCCGGAAAATCCTTGTAACGTCCGTCGAAGGGTTCCGTGGTCTCAATCAGACGCCACCGCCCGGAAGCGGTCAAATGTTCCAGAGCGTCCTTGAAATCGGTGGCCATCAGAAATTCGGGCCGCAAGGTAAAGATAAGATAGCCACCGGGTTTAGTGATCCGAATCAGCTCAGAAAACGAACGGCTCGGAGCATGCGCGCGGGCAAAGACTCCTACAACCATGACAGCGTCATATTCCGCGGTGGGAAGGTCGAGAGGTTCACCCAGGGCTTGGCGATGGAGCGCCGCGTAGCAACCTTTTGAGGCCGCTTCGCGCAGCATGCCGGCCGAGATATCCAGGCCATCGGGATTTATGAAGCCCTTCCGGACAAGGAGTTGTCCGGCGAGACCCGTTCCGCATCCGGCGTCCAGAATCCTGGCCTGGTGAGGCAAAACGGGAGACAAATAGCGCGCAAGGGCTGCGACTGCTTCGGCGGGACCTCCGTGATCGCCCATGTCGTCTTCGTAGGAGACGGCCCACTCGTCGTAGCGGGCGGCGAGTTCTTCGGGGGTTCGCGATTCGAAGACTTCAGCCGCGCCGCTCATCGTTCTTTCTTCCACTCTTCACTAAGGCCCATCTTTTCTCTTCACTAAGGCAGTGTCAGGAAATAACCTACCACTCCCTGACGGTCGCGGCTCAGAACCAGCCCTACTGAGCCGCGCGCGTAAAGTAAGCAAGCGCTTCCGGAACGTTCATCGCGTGGCCTTCTTCACCAGTTTGGTCGCGCGGCCATCAAAACTATAGCCGAATCTCTCTATATCGGGTTGGAAGTGTTCCTCGACTATGGCTCGCGTCCTTTCGTTGTAGTAGGTCCGATAGTCTTTATGAACGCTGCTGTTGATATGCGGGAGCTCAGTCTGAATCCCGATAACTCGGGCAACTTCGCTGAAATCCCCCGCGAGGTCCTCGTACGCGCCGACGAAGTCCACGAGCAGATTCCCGCGGGCATCGGTGATCATTTCGCTTTGCAGTCTGGTGGTGCCTTTGGGAAACGGCTCTGGCGTCGATACCGCCCATTCGACAAAGGCGTCAAAGCCGCGGAGAGCCTTAACCTGGCCGTGTTTTGGCACGTCGGGCTCGCGCAGGATAAAGTGGTACATCGACACCAGCCAATCCCAGGGATTACGCACAAAAGCGAACTTGAAGTAGCTTTCGAAGATTTCCGGCGGCAGCTCATCTTTCACTTTGCTGGCTTTAGGGTGCAGCAGCAGCGTCTCCCAGACCTTGTAGAGCGGGTTTACAGCATCTCCGGCCATCTTCTGCGGCCGTCGCATAACGAATCTCTCCGGTTCGACGGAGTAAGGTTCAAGAGCCGCGCGCACACTCATGCCACCCGTTTTGCTGATATGAATAAAAATAAAGCGATGGGTGTGGGAGAGGATCATACTACGCGTCTTTTTGAGTCAGACTTGAGGAGGCAGATAACCGTGTGTCTTCCAAAAGGAGACATAGGTCGAAATCAGGGCCTGGTCAACCGCGCCGCATTCTATGCCTGTTCCCGCCAGCCCTTCCCGCGTATTGGTGTCGTCCATCTCCGGCCGCTCATAGAAGAGGAAATGCGGCGCGGTCATGGCCATCATGAGGGTAGAAAACGCGCGGCGATTTTCTTCCGGCTCGGAGGCATCCCGTACGCGGCGCTTCAATTCGCGCTTCCAGTTGTCCCAGGACATCGGTTCGAGGGGGTATCCGTGCAGTCGCAGGATATCGACCAACTGCTCCCATTCGATCGGCTCGCGATTAAACAGATGGAAAGCGCGTCCCCAGGATTCCGGCCGGCCGGCCAAGGTCACAATCGCCTGACTCGCATAGTCCACAGGCACCATCGTCACCTTGACATCAAGGGCAGGACATTTCCCGAGCAGAACGCATCCTTTCAAAAGAATCGGCAGCAGATCTCCCATATCATAATTCAGGCCCGTCCGGCTGTGGCCCATGATCCTGACCGGACGAAAGATGGTAACGGGCAAACCACGCTTCCCGGCGCCCGCGACCATTTGGTCCGCAACCCACTTGCTTTTGCTGTAACCACCCTTCAGGCTCGAATGGAATATCGGCGTATCGCACTCTTTCAGAACAGAGCCGGCATTGAGATCGGAAAAAAAGACGGCCATGCTCGAAATGAAGTGCACTGGCCTGGTGAATTGGGCGCAGGCCAGGCGCAGCACCTCCCGTGTGCCGTTTACATTGGCGGGCTTCAGCTGCTCATATGACAGCGCCATATTCAGCCGCCCGGCACTGTGATAGATCGCGCCGATGTGCCGCGCGAACTCATTGAACCGCTCGCGGGTCAGGCCCATCAGGGGCAGGGACACGTCTCCGGCAACGACCCGCAGGCGGGAAGCAAATTCCTCGCGCCAGACGCAATGTGCTTTGAGATGATCGACGAGCCGCCGCCAGGCACTCGCTTCATCCGCGGCGCGAACCAGACAGCAGACACTCGCACGAGTTCGCTTCATCAGTTCGTCGAGCAGATAAGCGCCCACCAGACCGGTGGCGCCGGTAAGGAACACGGATGCGGGATTCAGGGCATCGTGGACGATGGGACGACAAAAGTCGAAGCTATCATCCAGTTGGGCATCCGCAATAAACGGCTCCGCCTCCGCAATGAAGTCGATTTCCTCCGCAGAAATTACAGACATCTCGTTCCGATCCTCCCGGGTCTGCCGTGCACCCCGACCAATCCGCTCGATGCATCGTTCAGTCCGCGCAGTCCGAAAGCCCGGCGTACGGGGCGCGGGCCGCTTTGTCTATCAAGCTTCGCTCAATACTGGTGGGTTTTCAATCACAAACTGCATCTGTGGTGCTATGCGTAAAGTGACTTTCAAATTGTGATTGTTTCACCGCGAATCGTGGTAAACTAAACGATCTTATCGGTGATCGGCACCGGATTCTCCTGAGTCGCCGATCGCGCCAACAGACGGACGAGGATTAGCGGAGCCCATCCCACATGCTTATAAACTCCGGGATCGTGAGATTCTTGCCCTGGCTCTTTGCTTTGCCGCTTTGCCTGTCAGGACAGGCGACGCCGCCCGCACCCGACTTTATCACTTTCGTTAACGGCGACAGAATGTCGGGCCAGTTGGTCAGCCTTAGCGCCAGGGGAGTCGTCTTCCGCGGCGCGATGTTCGGCGAGGTTACTGTGGAGTGGAGTAAGATTCGGGAACTCCATTCCGATAACGGCTTTGGCGGAATCACGGGCAACCCGACCGCAGCAACCGCAGTCCCCCAAACTTTACCTCCAGCCCCTGTCACGGTCGCCGTTGAGACGCCCCCCACGCCTGCGCCGCCGCCTGTAGCCCCGCCGCCCAACCCCGTCGCACAGACGCCGCCGCCCCCCTCCGCTCCGCAGCCAGCTCCTGTCACCACGACCAGCGCCGCAGTGCCCCCGCCCGCGGCTGCTGCTGCGCCTTCATCCGCGGCAAATGGGCATATCTGGTTCGGAAACCGGCTTTTCTCTGGGTGGCACGGCATCGCGGCGGCTGGCGTTTCCTACGTTGCGGCAAGTCAGACTGTGATAAGTTTCTCCCCCGTGGTGAGCCTCCAGCGCACCTGGCCTAAAGGCGAAAAATGGCCAATTCGCGCGCGGTCGTATATCAACTTCATGATCAACTACAGCAAGGAGACGCAGAACGGCGATTCGGCGTATTTCGATAGCGCCACCCGGACCGTGATTATACCCGGCTCGTTCCTCGAAACATATGCGCTGCATGGTGAGTTCGTGCAGGACTATTTCCTGTTCCCCCGGCTGTTTGTGCAGGCCGGCGCCACCTTCGATCACAACTACGCCCAAAGCCTGGACCTTCTTCAGGCTTACGGCGGAGGCCTGGGCTTCGTGGTTTACCGGACGGACCGGAGCGAATTCGATCTTCGGGCCGGCGTGGGTTACTCCAGGCAGCAATATGACGGCTACCCCGGTTTGGACACGTCGGTAGTCGCATCGAGGTTTTATCAAAGTTACCAGCACAAGTTCGCCAACGGAATGAGCTTCAGCGAACAGGGCGGCATGCGGCCCGCATGGACCGATCCGAAGTATCTTTTTGGAGGCGGGCAGCTTTCGTTCAATATGCCGGTCTATCACCGCCTTAATCTCAACGTCAGCAGCTTCGATTTCTGGAGTAACACTCCGCCGCCGATGTTGAAAAAGAATATCTTCCAGCTTTCGCTGGGAGTGAGTTACGCGTTCTGAAAACTACGCCTTCTTCTGAATAAAGTCCCGCACCAGACTCCACGGCCGGTTTTTCGCCGACTCGGCCTCAAGGGCTTCCTCGGTCACAGCGGCTGGATCGGCAATGCCAATCGCGGCAGTGCGCTCGCGTATGAGATCGAAAGCGATCTGCCAGACGCTGCGCGAAATCTGGAACGACTGTTCGGAGACGCGATCATGGTCGAGATCGATCACGGCTTTCATCATCATCTGCAGAAGTTCGTGCCGTATTACCAGCAACCGGTCCTCACCGCGGGCCGTCTGGGATTCCCGCATGAACTGGACCACGCGGCGGTTGAAGGTATCGGAGTAGTCCTTTTGAAGCCGCCGGACACGGCTTCTCAGCGTCAAGCCCCATAGTGTGGTCAGAACGGCGAGAGTGACGAAGGCGCCGAATTCCTCACCCTCGCTGAAGGAGATCTGGCCGTGATTGTAGTAAGTGGCGGCTCCCAGATGCAGACCCGCTGTCAGTCCGTTTTTGCCGTCGGGTGCCCTTATGTTAGCCGGGAGCGGACGCACGGCTCGGGCGGTGTCCGGAATCGCGGCCACGATCTCCTGGCGGCGCTCCATTAAGACCTGGGTGATTTCAAAGACGACACTGTCCGGCACGTCGCTCCGGGCCAGCAGAATCCGATCCGAACTGATGGTGGGAACGTCCGCCGCGGGCACCATGGGAGTTCCGGAATAGGAATCCTTCGGGATGGTGGCGCTCTCGAATGCGGGCACCTCCAGATGCAGGGCCAGAGCGTCGTCAATCGGAATGAAGCCGACGCCGCCGGCTGCTACAAATCGCGTCAAAGCACCGGCATGAAGCGGCCGGACCGCGAAGTAGGCTTCCGCGTCGTTCCTGGCGAACGCGCGCTCGGCGCTTTCGTCATCCGCGCCGATGAAGTTGAAATCGGACTCGCGCAGACCGAAATGCTGAGCGAGCAGCATGAAGGCGCGGAACGGCCCCTGCGAGCGCACCAGGGCAATTCTTTTTCCCTTAAGATCGGTGAACCGTTTGATGCCGGCATCGTTGCGGACGAGCACCTGGATGGTGTCCGAAAAGAGAATCGCTACCGAGCGGGCCGAGGGACCGGCGATGATATCGCTCTGCGTCGTGACCAACTGGGCTTCGCCGCGCTCGAGGCGGTTCAGGCTGTCCACGCTCCCGGCGGTCTGGAGAAAGCTGATTTCGAGGCGAGGATAGTAACGTTCAGCCACGGCCTTCAGGGCCTGCATCAGGATGTAGGACTCGCCATCCGGGGCGCCGGCCGCGATGACGATTTGCTGTCTGCCGAAGCGCGGCAAGACCAGTGAAACCCCAAAAGCAAACATGCCGGCCGTAGCCAGAGTCAGTAATATCGTTGCAGCCAGATCGACGGTGATTCTTCTTCTCATTTTTCTATGGCGGCCCCTATGGCTTCTATAGCAGCTTAGGTCAACCGTCCCTCCACATGCTCCATGGTCTCTGTTTCGACTTCCCGGACCCGTCTTCCCCACCGGACGGAACGCTGGTTCTGAACTCCGGCAGGAGGGACGGCGCCTGGGGAGGAAGTGGCGCCGCAGCGTGAGACCGAGGCGGTGTGCCGGCATTTGCAGGCGTCCCTGGGACACCGGGATTGTCGCGCATAAGGTCGTAGGCTATCTGCCAGACGGCGCGGGAAGACTGAAACGCATGCTGGGAGATCTTCTCCGCGTCCAGGTCGCCGACCACCTGGCCCAGCAACTTAAGCGAATCGTTGCGGATCTGTTCGAGTGGGCGATGCTCGCCAACCGAAAGAGCCTCTTCGACAAGCTTCATCATTTTCAGGTTGAATGCGTCGGAGTAACGCTTTTGCCGCTGACGCGTCAGATTTCGGAAAGCCAGTATCCACAGCACAGCCAGGGTTCCCACAAGCGCGATGTCCATCATGATCTCACCGGGGCTGAAGGACAGGTCCCGGTTGCCATAGTAAAGGGCCGCGCCAGGATGTACCGCGGCGGCTAGTCCGGTATTGTTCTCGGGCGGCCTCATGCCGATGGTGAGCTGGCGAACCCAGTCGTAGGCATCGGGAATCGCCTGGGCGATTTCCTGGCGGTCCTCCGTCAGGACCTGAGCAAAGGCAAAGGCGATGTAATTCGGTACGTCTTCGTGGACCAGCAGCAGACGGTCCAAAGCAACAGTCGGGATATCGGAGTCGGGCACGGGCGGATTGCCCTGATAGGAGGACTTCAACACCAGGCTGGGCCGAAATGCGGGCACATCGAGGCGCAGCGCGCCGGCGTCTTCGATCGGGAGGAAACGAACCGGGACATTCTGAACGATGCGCGAAATGGATTCCGTGTGTAAGGCCCGCACCGCGAAAAACGCGTCGGCTTCGCCGCGGGCGAAAGCTTGTGAGGCATTATCGATATCGTCGCCGACAAACCGGAAATCGGACTCGCCCAAACCACGGCGTCGCGCGAGATAAAGAAAAGACTGAAACTGCTCCCCGCGGCGCGATAAAGCAATCCGCTTCCCCTTCAGATCCGCGATACCACGGACCGGGGAATCGGCGGGGATGACGATCTGGAAGATTTCTTCAAAGAGACGCGCCTCGCCCCGGGCATGGGCGCCGGCGATAGCGTCTGCCTGGGCGAGGGCGAATTGGGCCTTTCCGGTGTTCAGCAGCGCCAGGCTTTCAGCCGTTCCGGAAGTCTCCAGCACTCGTACCCTGAGGTAGGGATGGCGACGTTCCACCACCGTTCTGATCGCCTGGGTAAGAATGTAGCTCTCGCTTCTGGCATCGCCGGCTGCGATTACAATCTCCCGATCGCGGACGCGGTCGTAGGCGATATGGCCGCCCCAGCCGATCAGGGCGGCGGTCGCGAGCCCGAGAAATCCGAACACAACCCCGTTCAGGTTCTGTACCGGCATACTAACGCCTCTCCGAACGCGCGCGCAGCAGACTCATGTGCCAATCTGGTTATCGGTAAACCGGTACTCATTCTTGAGAGTCTGGACCTGGCTACCGAGCGCCTCCTCGCGTGGCTGAGACAAAAATAGCACCAATTGGTGGATGAGTGCGTCCACCTCCGGAAATCCTTTCGTCCGACCGAGGCTGGCGCGCAGTTCGATATTCCGCGCCAGCGTTACGAATCCTTCAATCTGGGTGATCTGGTTCTGAAACTCAGCTTCGGCGTCGTGCTGCACAACCAGCACCAGCGGCGCTTCGAAGTTTCCGTCGTGAACGTGTTGCCGCAACTCACTCAACCGCGTGCCGATGGTGGTGAGAGCATCGACGGATGTCGCCAGGTTTTTGCTGAATACCGCAAAATCGCCGCTGCCCGACTGGTCGAGGTTGATCCGAAGCTGATTGGCAACTTCCCTTTCCTGACGCACCAGGTCGTTTGCTTCGGGTGCGAGCCGGCGCAGCAGTCGGGCCAGTGCCAGGCCCTCTGCAACTTCGCGGTCGTTGCGTCCGCATCCGGCCAGGAGGACCGTCGAACCCAGCAGCACGGTCGTCAAAAAGGGCAGGCCAACAGCGACCCGCGTCCGGGGGAAACGGCGCACCGTTTTACTTTGCCACCACGTCAGGCACGTTCCCCAGCACGAGTGGAAGGCTGTCTTTTCCGCCCATGACGATAATCTTGGTGTTGGGAGATTTGGCCAGTTCCAAAGTCGCCTCGATTCCTTTTTCGACGAGTATGGACTGCGGGATCGTCTTCACGATGTCATTGAACCTTTGCACGGCCTGAGCGTCGAGCTCGGCGCGCCGTTCGTTGAAGACCGCGGCCTCGGCGCCCTGCTCCGCCGCAGCTTTGTTCTGAACCGCCTCCTCTACGCGTTCCGGAAGACGCACATTGAAGAGCGCGATATCCTCCACGTCTACAAATACTCCTCCAATGACGCGGCGTGCGTTTGCAAAGACCTGTTTATTGGATGCCCCGTTCTCCGAGGAGTAGATTTCCTCCGGCAGAAACTGTCCTATGACGCCCTGCACCGATTCGATAAGTCCCGGCGTGATTATATCCCTGACATAATTCTGGCCGAAGCGGCGATGCAGGTAAGGCACCGTCTCCGGAATTGCGTGAAACCGAATCTGGGCGTCCAGATGCACCGCGATTCCGTTTCTTGTCAGCACGGTCATAGGCACAACCAGAGTCTGGGTCCGGACGACGTAAATATAGCCCTTGTCCCAGGGCGCGATGATGTGGAGGCCCTCAAGACCTATGCTGTTGTGACTGGTGCCTCCAAAAAAACGGTAGTAGATGACCAGCACTTCGCCGGAGTTCACGGTGAAAATCATCTCCTTCCGGAAAACCCAGACGAAGATTGCGGCGAAGAGCAGGACGAGGAAAACCTTGAAGCTGATTCTGAATCTGCCCCAGCGGCTCCGCCATCGCTTCTTCCACCTGTTGAGTCTGGCCGCCCTTTCCCTTTCTTCCTGTTCCAGAATGGTTTCGTTCAGCGGAGTTTCGGAATCGAGTGTGGAGTCAGGTGTCAAAGGCGCCTCGGCTTTGCCTGAATCGACAACTGGTGTGCCGGGTCAGGAGCAACACTTGCGACCGAGGGCATGCCGGCAAGCGGCGAGTACGTCCCGGTACCAGGTGCGGTACGAATAGATCATTGATTCTAGCCGTTCCACCGAGAGGGCGTCAAGTTCGTCGCGACAGTAAATCGCCACAGTGAACCACACTCCGGTTTCAGCTCGCATCGGCGATCTCGGGATGATCTTCCGGGTACCGGATCGGCCCAGGATCTCGAAGATTTCAGGAGCCGTGGCGCGGCTCCCTGCGGCGAATGTGCTGACATGTGGCCTGGAGTCCTTGCTTGACCTGCCTAACGCTAGTCACTTCGCTGTTGCCCCATGCTCTGCCACCATCCGCTCCCTCAGAATCTCGTTGATGCGTGTCAGGTGCCCTTCGCCCTTCGACTTCAGCCACGCCAAAATCTCTTCGTCGATCCGGAACGAAATCTGTGTCTTGCGCGGTCGGTAGAACCTGCCGATCTTTGCTCCTTCCCAGAACTCAGGCGGCATCGTAGGGCAGTCCGGGTCTGTGCTGTCGAGACTCTTATCGCGATTCGCATAAGCCTCTCTGGTCTTGTCGGAGATCTTTATCCGTTTAACGTTGGAACTGGTCTGAGTAAACACCTTGCTCATTTTTGTCTGCCTTTCCAGCTGAAATGATGTGAATGATTTCCGAGTCGTCGTCCTCGCTGCGATCCACGAACACGACGAGAGTCGGGACGATCAACTGCGTCACGCCGATGACGTGATACGCTGCTCGCCCTTCGCCGGGCTCCGCGACGGCATGCGCGGAAGGGTGGGGCTGCCCCTCTTAATGCTAAAACTGCGATGCCCCACGGAGAGGACGCAAGAATGCCAACAGATTACAGGTTATTCTTCGCCAGCTGTCTGCTTTTCAGTTATGCTCGCACCTGCGGCTCGGGGCGGTGCCATCCTATACACGAACGGTCCCCATTAACGCCACCATCGTCGGATAGCAGATAAATGGCGGTGTGGCGGCTCCCCGCTGGGAAGTACTATCTGGAACTTCTAAATGCCACTGACACCCAACCAAATTACGGAATATTTTGGGATCAGAATAATGGACCGTTGTCCGCGTACAGCCTGGCGAATGACCGTTGGTCTGTGTCGGTTTAGTCAAAACGTCATTGGCGAATGTTGGCAGTCCTGGCAACGCCCAATCGGTAACCTGCAGATCCTGTTAGCGTGTGATAAGTTCGAATCTCACTCTCTCCGCCATTTTAGAATCAATAACTTACGAGGACGCGTGAACTTGCGGCGGGCAAGGCGTCCGGGTACGGAAATATCCACAGATCCCCTGCGTGTTTTTCAATACTTGGAGCGCCCGGGGAGAAGGCGAACTCTCTCCTGGATCCCTTCGGCCCAGGCGATTGGGCGGCGGCGGTCAGAGGTTCATGCCGGAGAATTCATGGGGCACGGAACTCGACATCAGTCAGCGCGCTATCATCGAAGAGATGGCCATTATTCAGGAAGGATCGGTCAGCGCCGAGGAAGTATCCAGGCGAATTGGAACTCTTCAGATGAGATATGCAGGCAATCCGCTCATCGAGCGGATCGAGCACCGGATCGCGCCGGACTGGAGCGGGGACCCCTCGGTTTTTCTCAACGTTATCCTCTCGCGGGATCATCGGGACGAGTCTGCCCTCAAGAGCCTGGCCAAAGATCTCCGGCTAGATATTCTTCGCGTTGTACATACCGAAGACATCGGACTGCATTCTTACCTGAGTTTCGTAAGCAAGAGCTAAAGCGGTGCTCGCTGGTTTCCCGGAAGAACTCCTCGACCAGGCGACCTCCCTCGTAACCGGAAAACAGAACCAGGCCAATTTGCGCCGTGCCGTTTCGAGCGGATACTATGCACTCTTCCACCTGTTGATTCGGGACACCATCGTCCACTGGAGCAATCCTGCCCACCATCCGCGACTGGCCAGAACGTTCGAACATAGAAGCATGAAGACCGCGTCCGCTTCGATGTTGAACCGTCTGGCCACCGAACCCGGGAATTTCCTCCCGGCGGAACTGGCCGTGAGAGACAAACTTCGTCTTGTTGCTCAGGGGCTTGTGGATTTGCAACAGGCGCGGCACAGGGCCGATTACGATACTGAAGAACCGCTCGATGCTGCCGATGCACTTCTTAGAGTCGAGCAGGCGATCGACGCCTTTTATACATGGCAGGAGATTAAGGACGAGAGTATCTCCCAGGACTACCTGTATTCACTCCTGTTCAGGGATAGAGCCTTCTGAGCACGTCAGACTACCTGTAACTCTGGGACGAGCCAGCGGGCAATAGCGGGCAATGCACCGTGGCAATCGTGGCAGTGTTGTGACCCGTGGCAATCTGGAATCTGCAACTTGAAGATTCCACAAACCCATCGAACGTTCGAATCCCACTCTCTCCGCCATTTTATTCTCCCAATAATAGACTATTCTGTTGAAGAACAGGCATTCATAAGCCCCGTTCTTTACGGCCGCAGGAGCGGAACGCGAAGGCGAGCAGGAAGATGCAGAAACAACCGGAAGTTTTTGACCTCATTGTGATCGGCGGTGGTCCGGCCGGGATCGTCGGCGCAACAACGGCAGCGGCCTTCGGCAAACGAGTCGCGCTGCTGGAAATCAACGCCGAACTCGGCGGCGCGGGTGCGAATACCGGCACCGTTCCCAGCAAGACTCTGCGTGAGACAGCCCTGGCTTTATCGGGAATGAAATCGCGCAACCTCTATGGCGTGGATCTTTCGCTGCGCCGGGAAGCTACCGTCTCGGATTTCCTGCGCCATGAACGCAATGTTAAGGCGGGCCTCAATCACTTTATTTCGCAAAGACTCGAGGCCTTCAACGCTGCCGTGTATTGCGGAACAGCTTCGTTCGAGGACCCGCACACGCTTCGAGTCGTTTCCGGGAACGCAGAACCCTCCCTGCTAAGGGCCGACTTCATTCTCATCGCCACAGGGTCGTCACCGGTGCATCCGCCGGGATTCCCCTGGGGATGCCGCGAAGTCTACGATTCGGATACGATCCTCGAACTCGATCGGCTGCCGCAGACGATGGCCGTGATCGGCAGCGGCGTGATCGGCAGCGAATATGCGTGCACCTTTGCGGCGCTCGGTGCGAAGGTCCATATGATCGACAAGCGCGATTCGCTCCTCCCGTTTCTCGACGCGGAGGTTTCCCGAGCCCTCACCGTCGCCATGGAAAAGAACGGGATCGTCTTTCACTGGAAGGAAGGCGTGCGCTCCTATACTCCCGATGCTTTGGAGCGAATAGCGGTGGCTCTGGAGTCCGGAGGCGAACTCAATGTCGACACGGTCCTCATTGCCAGCGGTCGCAGGAGCAACGTCGAATCCCTGAATCTCGCCGCCGCCGGCGTGGCCACCGGTGATCGCGGTCTGATCCCGGTGGACGAATGCTTCCGCACCAATGTTCCCCATATTTGGGCGGCGGGCGACGTCATCGGCTTTCCCGCGCTGGCCTCCACCAGCATGCAGCAGGCGCGGCACGCCGTGCGCTGCGCCTTCCACCCGGACGCACCCGCCCGGCCTTCGCGTATGCTGCCCACCGGGGTCTACACAATTCCGGAAGTGAGCATGGTGGGCGAGACCGAAGAGGCCCTCAGGCGCGACGGAGTCGATATTGTCATTGGAAAGGCTTTCTATTCCGCAAGCGCCCGCGGCCGCATCATCGGTGATTCGGATGGCTTTCTGAAACTGATCTTCCGCAGAGGCGATATGAGACTGCTCGGTGTTCATGCCATCGGGGAGCAAGCAACAGACCTGGTTCATGTGGGCTTGATCGCCCTCCTGGCCGGCCTGTCGGTGGACATTTTCGATGAAGCGTGTTTCAACATCCCGACGCTGGGGGCGTTGTACAAGACCGCCGGCCTGAATGCCATGATCTCGGCCGCAAAACCCGCCGCGTAATCTCACTGTGCGATATTCTGCCAACGAGGTCCGAACCTGTCACAAATCCGCATTCTGCTTGCCGACGACCATACCATCATCCGATCCGGCATTAAGCTTTTACTCGAGCAGCAACCCGATTTCAAGGTCGTGGCCGAGGCCAATGACGGGCGTGAAGCGGTCGACTTAGTCTCGAAGCATCATCCCAACGTTGCCGTGCTCGATGTTGGGATGCCCCAGTTGAACGGTATCGAAGCCACCCGTCAGATCGTCGCCGCCGAACCTGCCACGCAGGTCGTAATCCTCAGCATGCACACCGATGAAGGCTACGTGCTCCGAGCCCTGAAAGCTGGTGCCCGCGCCTATATCCTCAAGAACTCAGCTGAAGCCGATCTCATTCGCGCTATACGTGCCGTAGCCGAAGGTAAATCCTTCTTCAGTCCCGTTATCAGCAAGATGCTGCTCGAAGATTATGTGCGGCAAATTCGCGATAAGCAGGTGGAAGACAGTTACGATCTGCTCACGCCTCGCGAGCGCGAGGTTCTTCAGTTGCTCGCCGAGGGCCGCACGAATAAGGAAGTCGCCAACATTTTGAACCTAAGCGTTTATACGATAGACGCGCATCGCGGAAATATCCTGCAAAAACTGGGACTGCACGGCGTGCCGGAACTAATTCTCTACGCGGTGCGCAAAGGCATTATTTCGTAACCCCAACACTGACGGGAAGTGAGACTTTCACCACCGTATTTCTGCCCGGCGCCGACTGAACCTCCAGCCGTCCGCCCAGCTGCCGCACTCGCTCTTCCATTCCCAGCAAACCCATCCCGCGCGTCCGCTGCGGATCGAAACCCGAACCATCGTCATCAATTGAGAGCGTCAGCGCGTTATCGGTCTGTTGCACGTTTACCGTCGCATGGGACGCGCCCGAATGCCGCGAAACGTTCTGCAACGCCTCCTGAACTACGCGATACACGCAGGTGCGAATCGAATCGGAAAGCGCCTCGTCGACTTCACTGGCGGTCACTCGCACATCGATTCCCGTGCGCCTCGAAGTTTCTCGCGCCTGCCATTCCAGCGCCGGAATCAGACCCAGATCGTCCAGCATGGAAGGCCGCAACAGCAGCGAAATATCGCGAATCGAATTCACGCTGGAATCGGCCAGAGAGCGAATGCTGTTCAGGTATCGCTGGCTCTCCCGATCGTCGGGGGAAATGCGGCGCGCCAGGTTGGCGGCGTCCACCAGAACCGCATTCAGGGTCTGACCGACCTGATCGTGCAATTCTCGGGAGATCGTTCGACGCTCTGTTTCCTGCGCATCCACCAGCCGTGCGGAGAGTTGCTCCAGATCCTGCCGGGCGGCCGCGATCTCCTGGTAACGCCGGCGATTTTGCCGTTCAATGCGGAGAATGTAGGCCGCGCAACCGAGGGCAAGAGCAAGCGCGGTTGCCAGCGCCAGGTTCAGGGCCAGTCCCAGTCCACGGCCAAGACGCTCGAATTGATCCTGAACCATGAGCTCGGTAGCGGCTGTCTGCCTTGCGTCGATGTCCTCCGCGCGAGTGCTGATGGTTACCGCCGAAAGCAGCAGAGGCCGGGCCACCGGTCCGTGCGTTTCCATGGCGCGGTTCAGTTCCATCCAGTGCTCCTGAAGCATTTGCCGGAGTTCATTGAACCGTTCCGCATCCCCGCCGCTCGCCGCGCGATACGCCGCCAGTTCGGCCATCATTTGCGTCCATCGTTTGCGCAGATCTTCTTCCGAATCGGCCCCATGGTCGCTGAGATACTGCTGCGACAGCAGCACGCAATATCTTACGGAAGCCAATTGCCGGGAACGGTCAAGCGCCTCGCTGCGAAGCGCCCGATTCTCCGCGCGCATGGCGCCCAGCAGCCGCACCGCCTGCACCGCGGCTACACCGAAGATCAGGAGCATTCCGGCCAGGCCCGCGATCAGAACGGCTCGCAACCCACGCATATAGGCAAGTCTATCGGACATCGCCCCCATAACGATATCCCCAGGCCTGGGGACCCAATCTACCCGATCCTGGCGATGTGCTTTCCGGCTCCAAAACACTAACCTCGAATAGGAGGCAGTACCCAAAATGAGTTCAAAGTTTTTCGGCCGGCCATGGCTTGCAACCGCATCGTTGTCCGCCGCCCTCGCGGCAACCTGTATATACGGTGCCACCACCGGCAAATTACCGTTCGAGCACGACACGCCCACCGTGAAAGTGGCCCAGCGGTCGGAAGCGTCCGCCGGACGCGGCTACTCGGCAGTAGTGAAGCGGGTGGTACCCGCGGTAGTGAATATTTCGACCTCTAAGGTCGTGAAGCGGCAGACGGGCTTCGAAAGCGACGGTTCCGACGGCGGCAATATGCCTCAGGAAATGGAGCCGTTCTTCCGGCAGTTCTTCGGTAACGGCGGCGGCCAGTTTCAGACACCCCGCAACCATACCGAGAAAGCGCTCGGCTCCGGTGTGATCATCAGCCCGGAAGGCTATATCCTGACCAACAATCATGTGGTCGATGGCGCCACTTCGGTCGTCGTCACCCTGCATGACAAGCGTGAATTCAAAGCGCGTGTCGTCGGCACCGATCCACGCACCGACATCGCGGTCATCAAAATCGATGGCTCGAATTTCCCCGCCCTCACCCTCGGCGATTCCGGCAAAGTGGAAGTCGGCGACGTCGTTCTCGCCATCGGCAATCCCTTCGGCGTAGGCCAAACCGTCACCAGCGGAATCGTCAGCGCCACCGGCCGGGCGGGCCTCGGCATCGAGCAGGTGGAAGACTTCATCCAGACCGACGCCGCAATCAACCCTGGTAACTCCGGCGGCGCGCTGGTCGACGATGAAGGACACCTCATCGGCATCAACACCGCGATTCTGGCCGGCAATTCCGGCGGCAACCAGGGCATCGGCTTTGCGATCCCCATCAACATGGCTCGCAGCGATATGGACCAGATCGTAGCCCACGGCAAAGTGGAGCACGGCTATATCGGCATTCTGCCGCAGGACGTGACCCCGGCGCTTTCGAAGGCCTTCAACGCGAAGGACACCAACGGAGCGCTGGTCGGTGAAGTCACGCCCGACAGCCCCGCCGCCCGCGCCAGCCTGAAGCAGGGCGACATCATCGTGGCCATCAACGGCGAACCCGTGAACGACGCCAATCAGCTTCGCATGAGGATCGGCATGATGGCGCCGAACTCGACCGTGGCATTGAAAGTGATGCGCAACGGCGACATGCAGACCATCAACGTGACGCTCGGCGAATATCCTTCTACCGAAGAGCGCGCCAGCCTCGACGGCCGCCATCACCAGAGCGCCGACCAGACTCCCGATAAGAGCCTGAACGGCGTGAGCGTTGAAAATCTGACGCCCGAAACCGCGCAGGAACTGAAGCTTCCCGCTTCGACTCCGGGCGTGGTGGTCAGCGAAGTCGATCCGGCCAGCAAGGCCGCCGACGCCGGACTCAAGCCGGGCGATGTGATTCAGCAGGTGAATCATCAGTCCGTCGCCAGCGTTCGCGACTTCAGCCAGGCGCTCGGTAAATCCGGCAAGGACGACTCAGTCCTGCTCCTGGTAAACCGAGCGGGCAACACCCTCTACATGGCTGTCTGACCACAGCTTTTCAGTAACAGAACAGCGGCCGGCCCATATCCCAGTCAAGGGGATCAGGGCCGGCCGTTTTGTTTCCGTAGCGCACGCTTCAGAGGAATCCCATGCCGGGCGGCAGATGGAACAGCGGCGACCCCTTGGGCAGCGGTGCAGCCGGATTGTGCGACCGACCGCAATAACCTGCCTTCGAACCAGGTCTCCATTACAATTCAATAAACTAACTAACTCGGTTTCAGAAGTCACACACGTATCCCTTAGGCATGAGGGACACGAACTTGCCGAACTCCTGGAAGTCGCGTCACGCAACGCCGTTCGGGGACCGCGACGGCCGAAGTGCGGTTTCCCCGCCGTTGGTAAACGCTGCGCCGTCAGGCGCGCTGGTTCCGAATACTATTCATTAACTTCTCCGGGCGGCTTTATTGGTTCATGAGTTTAGCGCAGATAAGGGGTCAATGCTCTCCCGGAACTGAGCAATAAATGGCGGTTTCCAGTGCTGCGTCCGGTGATCTGAATTGGGGCCATCACGATGCCCGGCTTACGCGCGGAGCATAGCCCCTGAACCATCTCGACGAGCAACTGCACGGAATCACCCCTGCCTCGGCCAGCCGACCCCATGGGTTCCCCTGTCGGCAGACAGCCTCTGAAGGCCCTCCGAGTATCGAGTGTCTGCGAGCTTCGCAGGCCGGCCAGATTCTCTTACGCCATAGACTACACGGGAAAAATCCGCGCCAAAACGATCGGCTCGGGAAGCCGCCCTCCTGTGTGGCTATCGCCCGTCTGTCACTTATAGATCACACGCGTTTCAACCAGGCGGTCATGCAGGGCGCGTTTCTGATCGTCCCACCCCGCCATCATGTAACCGATGTAGAGAATGATGCCGCTCAATATGTGGGCGAAGTAGCGTCCGATGGCCTGGCCGACCTGAATGGGGCCGCCGTCGGCTCGGATCACCTTTATTCCCAGGGCCATCTTCCCCGGTGTCGCTCCGAATTTCACCAGGAAGTAAACGCTGTACGCGACGCCGGCCACAAACGCCAGGAGCTGAAACGACCAAATGGAAGCGATGATGGGCGTCATGAGCTCGACCATGGCGGCGGGATCGGGCTGGTTGCCGTTCGCTCCGGCCTCGGCCGCCTGTCTGATGACTGCGAACAGCGATGAGCCGTACAACATCATGAACACCGCACCCACCACGGTGCCCGTAATTACCCCGTCGATAAGCTGGGCGACGACGCGAATCCAGAAGCCGGCATAGCGATACATTCCTGGCACCGTGGTAACCATGCCTTGCCGGAATTGTTGCACCCAGGCGGGTTTACAGTCGGTGCAGATGGCGGTTTCGCCGAACATCGCGAGGTCGCCTGCAGCGAAGAGGCGTCCGCAGGAATTGCAGTGCGACTGGGTTGCGGTCAGGACAGGTTTGAGGGGCGGAGGTACGCCGGGCCCTGCGGTTCGGAACGGTTTCCACTCCGGCATTCCGGCACGCCAGATCAGAGTGTCGGGCGTCACCGCGCCCGTGTTCGCCAAATGCAAAAGCTGTTCTTCGGTTATCGGCCCGACCTGCCGGCCATTCTCGGCATAATGCCAATCCACAGGGATCATTCCTCCAGGCTCGAACCAGTGTACATTCAGGGCGCGCGCGAGACGAATACCGCGCCGGCTAATTTATGCGCGATCCGGACTACAGGCCCGCCCGCGCCTATTCGCGCCGCAAGTGAAGCCTTGCGCACCCCGGGATCGAGAACGATTCGGACGCCCGGCTTCAGCCCCATGCGTTTGACTTCGCGCAAAAATGCGGGGTTGCGGTCGGACACGCTGCTAACAATGGCGGGAACGCCGCAGGCCCACTTCGACAGAGGGGTTTCGTGCAAGGTTTTCACGACGCCATTCTTTTCCGGAATGGGGTGGCCGTGCGGGTCCGTGTCGGGATCTCCCAGTTTGGCGGCGATGCGGTCTTCGAGCTTCTCGGAGATGAAGTGCTCAAGGCGTTCGGCTTCTTCATGGACCTCCTCCCAGGGGTAGTCGAGCACATCGTGGAGGAACCGTTCGAGCAGCCGATGATGACGGACGATTTCGAGAGCGCGCTTTTTGCCGGAAGGGGAAAGCCGTACTCCGTGATGCCGTTCATACCTGACGAACGACGGGCGCGCGCCGGAGAGTTTGTGCAGCATTCCGCTGACCGAGGCGGCGCGAACGCCCAGCCTTTCCGCGAGCGCGTTGCTGGACACGGGATTGTTCTGCGGGCCGCCTAATTCAAGGATGGCCTTGAGGTAGTCGTCGACGGATTCGGTGTTTTCGAAGGCGGGGCGCACCACAACCAGAGTAAACCGCGAACGCCGCGCGCTATATTTAGGCATGCCTAAATTTTGTTTCTCTCTGATTCTGGCCGCCGTTGCCGTTCCCCGCATCGTCTCGGCTCAGGGAGAAACCACCAGCGCCATCGCGGGCGTGGTGACGGACGAGAGCGGCGCGGGCATCCCGGGCGCAGCCGTGAGCCTGATCGGCGAAGACACGGGACTGAAACGAAACCTGACGGCGGACAGCGCCGGACGGTTCGCCTTTCCGCAACTCAAGCCCGGAACCTACACGATCGAGGTCTCAGCGGCGCAGTTCCAGCCGCAGCGCAGAAGCGCGGTGGCGGCGAGTCTCGGGCACACGCAAACCGTCAACTTCACGCTGCGCATCGAAGCTATCCGCGGCGACGTTATTGTCACGGCTGAAGCGCCGCTGGTCAACACGCAGAATCCGAACACTTCATCAACGCTGACCGCTCGCGCCCTGGAGGATCTGCCGAACCCGGGGGGCGACATGACCTATCCTCTGCAGTTCGCGGCAGGCGCTCTGATCAATACCGCGGGCAGCGGCAACGACTTTGTGGGAGGGACCAACGGCTACGGCAACGTGGAGTTCAACGGCCTGCCCGCGCTCGCCAACGGCTACATTGTCGATGGCCTGGAAACCAACGACCCGCTGACGAACCTGAACAGCGGTCTTTCGACGAATCTCGTGCTCGGCCTCAATTCGATTGCCGAGGTCACTGTGAATACGCTCTCCTACGCGGTGGATCAGGGGCGCTATGGCGCGGCGCAGGTCAATTACGTGACGAAGTCGGGTACGAACCAGTTGCACGGCAACCTGTATGAGCTGTGGAACGGGGCGCGGCTGAACGCGGCGGACTTCTTTACTAATGCCATGCCGGGAAACCAAAAGCCACGTTCCACGGTGAATCATTTCGGGGGCAGTCTGGGCGGGCCGATTAAACGCGACAAGCTGTTTTTCTTTTTCGACTCCGAGTGGGTTCGGATCGCACTGCCTATCGTCTCGACGGTGACGGTACCGACGCCACAACTGGAGAGCTACATCCTGCAACAGCTGCCTGTCGGCGGCCGGGACACGATAACGGGCGCTGTTTACCCGGCACAGCCGCAGCTGATTCCGTTCTATCGACAGATGTTCTCGCTTTACAGTTCGGCAAGCGGCGCGCCTGTTCCCGTGCTCGGGTGCCCGCTTTCGAATGGGGACGGCTGCGCAGTGCGGCGCAGCGTATCGCAATCGAGCGCCGACCACGAGCAGGTGCAGACGGCGCGGGTGGATTACAACATGGACAGCGCGAACATGGCATGGGTTCGATTCCAGGCCGACACCGGAGTGCAGGCGGCGTATACCGATCCCATCAATTCGTTGTTCGACGCTCTATCGCCGCAGCCGTTGTATTCGTTCGCGGCGGGATACACGCACGTTTTCTCGTCGCGTCTGGTCAACTATTTCAACCCCGCGTTCTCGTGGTACGAGAGTCTGTTCGGCCCGACCGATCTTCAGAAAACGCTGGCGGCGTTTCCTATCGTGCTGGAGGGGACGGGCGGCAGCGCGCCGTTCTCGACTTTGGGCGGGCTCGATAATACCTGGATTCAGGGGCGCCGCGCGTCGCGCTTTTTCGTTAATGACAATCTGGCCTGGAGCGCGGGCGGACATGAGCTTCGTTTCGGGGGCAATACGCGCATTTTCCGGCTGAACGATTTCGACTTCGGTGAGGGAACGGTCCCAACTGTTACCTATACCGATCTGCCCCAGTTCATTTACGGCGTGGCATCCACGGCAACCACGACTTTTCCGGTTGCGGCTTCTCAGCCCTTCAACTTTCTCAACGTCGACTTGTATGCGCAGGATACGTGGAGAGCTACGTCCAGGCTCACGTTTACCTTCGGAGTGAGGGCTACACACAACTCGAATCCTTTGAATCCCCATCTCGCGCTGGCGCGGCTGCCGGCTTCATTCGACGCCATCGCGCACGATCCGAACCAGCCGCTCGGAGACCTGATTCAAACCCATTTGGGCAATCTTTTCGACGCAACGCCCGCGGCTCTTTGGCAGCCGCGGGCGGCAGTGGCGTGGGAGGCTAGGCGCGGGACGGTAGTGCGAAGCGGCTTTGGCTTGTTCAGCGATCTGTTGCCGGGCAGTGTGGCGGATTTGATCGCCGTGAATCCACCCTATGTAAATACGTTTCGCGGTGGACTGCTGGGAAATGTGGGTGGGATTGGCATTGCGCCGGGCGCGGCCGGCAGCGCGGTAGATGCCGTGTCGGCTGCGGACCAGAGCTTTCTGAACGGGTTCGCGGCGGGTGAGTTGTCATGCGCGAGCGCGGCGTCCTGCCTGCCTCCGGTTTCGATCACGGCGATTCCGAGCGGCAAGCTGCACGCGCCTTATTTCATGCAGTGGAGTCTGGCGATTGAGCGTCAGCTTGGGCAAAGCGCCAGCCTGCGCGCTCAATATGTGGGCACGCGGGCCGTTGACCAGCCTTACACGACTCAGGTGAATGGCTACCAGACCGTGTGCTCGGGATGCTTCGCGCCATTTACTTATGGCACGCCTGCCGATTCGCGATTCGGCGCCGTAACGCAATTGAGCACCGGGGCGAACAGCCATTACAACGGCCTGCAGATCACGGCAGAGAAAAGGCTCAGTCACGGGGTGCAGTTTCAGGCCAACTATACATGGAGCCACTGCATCGATACGGTGTCGAACGGTGGTTTTTTGCAGTTCTCCTCGGCGGGGATACTGTCGCCGATTCCCGGCGATTTGGCGCGCGACAGAGGGCCTTGCGATTACGATATTCGCCACAATCTGACCGCGAACTTCGTATACCAGTTGCCGTGGAAAATCGCGAATCCGGTACTGGCGCGCGCGGCGAATGGCTGGCAGGTTTCGGGCACTGCGTTCTTTCACAGTGGAATACCCTTTTCAGTGCTAAGCGCTCCCTATTCCGCGAATGGCAACGGGATCGTCAACGGAAGCGGTGCGCAGTTCGCCAGCGTTGTGCCCGGGGTTCCGCTTTATGCACATGGATCGATTGCCGGCGTTACTCAACCGGGGACGATTCAGTGGCTGAATCCCGATGCGTTTGTATCCGCGGTTAATCCGGAGACCGGCGCCTGCCTGGGCGGCGACAGCGCGCAAACGTGCCAGTTCGGCAACCTCGGGCGCAACGCGTTGAGAGGGCCGAATTTCGTTTGGAGCGATGTTTATCTGACGAAGTGGTTTGCGATCCGCGACCGGGTCAAACTACGTGTGGACGGGCAGTTTTTCAATGTTTTCAACCATCCGAATTTCAGTCTGCCGTCGAATGTGATTGCGGGCATACCGGGGCAGAGATCGACGCAGACCGGATTCGGCGCGCTGACCGGCACCACTTCGCCTCCGACTGGACTGCTGGGGGTGGGGTTGGGCGGAGACAGTTCGCCGCGCCTGATTGCGCTTCAGGCCCGGGTGGAGTTTTGATGATTTGGGACCGTTCGAAACCGTCTTCGACATCTTGACAATATCGGTAAAAGAACCCAAACTGACGGAATCAGCTTCGTTTTGCCTGTGGTCGTAATGACCTTGAACTCTGTTCGTTCAAGCACCATAAATTCGTTAAGAAAAACTCATTTTTCGGGTTGCAGACCCGATCCGGGAGTTCCCTATGAGAAATCGTGCTTTGAGATCGGCAAGCGTGAATTTGATTCCGGCGTTGCTGCTGACGTGCGGTCTGGCGTTGGCCCAGTCGACGGGGAATATTTCGGGCACGGTTACGGACCCGTCCGGGGCGGCAGTGAGCGGGGCGAAGGTCACTTTGACCGCGCCGGCTACCGGTCTTACGCGCACGGCCACGACGGGGTCCGGGGGCGAATACGTCATCCCTCTGCTCGGCGTCGCCACCTACGACGTAAAAGCGGAACTTGCCGGGTTCCAGACTTCCGAAGCCAAAGGCATCGTGCTCCAGACAGACGAACATCGGGAGCTCGATTTCAAGCTGTCTCCGGCGACGGTGCAGACAAGCGTTGAAGTCTCGGCGGCACCGGTTGCGATCCAGACGACCGACGCTACTTTGGGCCAGGTGGTCACTTCGCAACAGGTGGCGGACCTGCCGCTGAACGGGCGGGATTTCGTTCAGCTCGCCACGCTTACGCCGGGCGTGACTCAGGAGACGAATCCTAACAGCTTCTTTAATGGCGGACCCAGCAGCGAGGTTTCGGCTCGCGGGTCTTATTCGCTGTCCGTAGGCGGGTCAAGAGCCAGCAGCACGGACTGGCTGCTTGATGGCAACGATAACAACGAACTGACCGGCGGGGGGATTTCGATTCTGCCTTCGATCGACGCTATTCAGGAATTCAAGGTTTTGACCTACAACTACTCGGCTGAGTTTGGCACGCGCGCCGGGCCTACGGTTCTGGTTACGACTAAGTCTGGTTCCGATGCGTTTCATGGCACGGTCTTTGAGTTTTTGCGGAATACGGATCTCGATGCGCGCAGCTTCTTTGCGACCTCGACGGAGAAATTCAATCTCAATCAGTTTGGCGCATCTCTCGGAGGTCCTATCCGCAAGGACAAGACATTCTTTTTCGCGGACTTCGAACAGAAAGATCAGCGCCACGGCATTCCCTTCACCGGGCTGGTGCCTACCGCGGCGATGCGCACGGGCGATTTCTCTCACGATGCGTTTGGCAACCTGAATCCGCTGATCCTCATGAACCCTTACGTTGGCGGTGCGAAGGACATGAGCTTCCAGTGCGGCAGTTCGGGCAGCGCGCTTCCGGCGGCGGCGGACGGAAGCCAGGCGGCAGGCACGGATTGCAATAAAATCCCGGCGTCGCTGATCAATCCGATTGGTCAGAAACTGATTAATCTCTATCCTCTGCCCAATGCCAACAATGCGGCGCTTGGCTATAACTATGTGAACGAGCCGGTAAGAAAACTGAATGAAGGTAAGTTCGATGTTCGGCTGGATGAGAACTTCTCTCAGACCGACACGATGTTCGCGCGTTTCAGTTATGACCAGGCAACGTCCTATGTGCCGGGCGGTTCGCCGGGGTTTGCCGAGGCCAGCCCTTTCGCCAGCAATCAGGGCATTTTGAACCACGCGCGCAACGTAGCGGTCGCGGAAACGCATATTTTTTCGCCGAACACGATTAATCAGGTAAGCGCGGGTTATAACCGCATTTTCGATTATATTTCGTCGCAAGGGACGGGAACTTGCGAAGCGAGTGCTCTTGGTATTCCTGGCGCGAACCTGGGCGGCACAAGCTGCGGTCTGACTTCGGTGCAGATGGATGGCGGGTACTGGTCGCTGGGAGACCGCGGCTTCTCGCCTTTCCAGGGTGGGACGAATGTTTTCTCGATCGCGGATTCCTTCGACATGATTCGCGGCAATCACGACCTTAAGATCGGCATGGGTTTTCGCGCTAACCAGATGAACGTGCTGGCCGAGGGTTTCCAGGATGGCTACTGGATCTTTACCGGCTTGTGGGGCGGCGAGCCGATGGCGGACCTGCTGCTGGGGTTGCCGAGCCTCGCGATCCACGATCAGACCTTCGACGGCAATGTTACCGGGCGCCGCTGGAAACTTTTCCGCCCGTTTGTCGAGGATAACTGGAAAGTGACTAAGAACCTTACACTAAACCTCGGTGTGGCCTGGGCGCTGGTAACGCCTGTCACCGAGGCGCATAATCGCCAGGCTGATTTCGATCCGGCCTCGGGTAAACTGCTTGTCGCGGGCCAGAACGCTGGCCCAAGCGCGGGCATTCAGATGGATAAGACCGCTCTTGAGCCGCGCATAGGTGTTGCCTGGAAGCCCTTCGGGCAAAGAACGGTGATTCGCGGGGGCTACGCGATTTTCCACGATTCCTCATGGAACCAGGGCGGCCAGGGGCTCTGGCAGAATCCGCCTTATTACGCGGAGTCGGACTCTTTTGCCTTTGGGGGAGCGTGTACGTTTGCTACCTCGGCGTGCGCTACTAAGTACGGGCAGACGCCTTCGGCCATCAGTGTTTCGCAAGGGTTTCCTGTTTTCACATCGCCGCCCAACCCGGCCGACTTCACGGGGACGTTTTTGTCGCAGAATCTGAACTTCAAGCAGGGACGGATCCAGCAATTCAACGTCAACGTGGAGCATCAGTTGCCCGGGGATATCGTTTTGACGGCGGGCTATGCCGGCTCGCGCAGTTCACATATTCTGGTGGACGGTAACAACATCAATGTCAGCTCGCCGAGCGCGTGCGGCACTGTTTCCGGCTATACGTTGGGTTGCGGACCGGGGGGAACAGCCTTCGGGGTTCCCTACCCGGCCTATCCCTTCTCTACGATTGAGAATCAGACCGACAGCGGAAGAGCCCACTACAATTCTTTGCAGATCAAAGCTGAGACCAGGAGCGCTAAGTATGGTGTTTACGCTCTCATAGGCTATACCTATGCCCGAGCTTACGATAATGGCCTTACCGACGGCCTGGGAACACCGTTAGGCGCCACCTACTTCCCGCTGCCCGGCTGGCAATCCCTGGACTGGGCCTTATCTCAGATCAATCTCAACCAGAGCTTCACGGCGAGCATTATCTATCAGCTGCCCTTTGGCAAGGGCAGGAAATTCGGCAGCAGCTGGAGCGGTCCGGTCAATTCGGTGTTAGGCGGATGGGAGGTTACGCTGATTGAGAAAGCTACATCCGGTTTCCCGATATTTATTGTCGACAGCAATAATTCCTCGGGAGTCAATTTCGAGAACAACGGGAACAGTCTGAATCGGCCGAACCAGACCTGCAACCCCGCGAGCGGCGCCGGCACGCTCAGCCAATGGTTTAAGACGAGTTGCTTCGCCGCGCCCGGCGCCGGAGAATTAGGGAATGCGCCGCGAACGCCTGCGTCGGGCCCGGGTTTTGTGAATTCGGATTTCTCTTTAATCAAGCACTTCGCTTTGCCGCGTGAAGGCATGCGGGTGGATTTCCGGGCTGAGATGTTCAATCTGCTGAATCACCCTCAGTTCGCGAATCCGGGTGCGGATTTCAATTCGCCGGCTACGTTTGGGGCGATCAACTCAACCGTGAATAATCCACGGTTGATCCAGCTTGCGCTTAAACTGGCGTTTTGAGTCGCTGGAGGCCGAGGACTGCCGAGCAAGCTCTGATGGGCCGGATCGGAGCCGTGATCCGGGACAAGCGGGTGTTGGGCTGATCGGGAAAATCCTGCGGCGGGGAGCGAAGGTTGTGTTGTGGAGCTGAATTCAATGGGTCATCTGCCGCGGATGTTCAATCCAAAGGCCCGTTGGCTGGCTGCACTACTACGCGTTATTATCCCCCGGCGTTATACGTCATATCCGTACGCCCGCATGGATCACCCGCTTTCGTACCTACCGCGAGACGCTTTTTGACTAATCCCATGCGAGCGGAACCAAATGGTTGCAGTAAATGCCGGAGCGCTTTTTATGGGGCAGGCCCCCTCGGGCCACTCCCAAAACATTTCCCCAAAATCCCGTTTAAACTGAAAATACCTTGCAAACCGACTTTTTCACCCCCGCATCCGTCTCTGTACAAGGAGCCAGAGTTTGATCTTTCGGGCCGTCGAAGACGCGGACCTGATTCAACGCGTTCGAAAGGGCGATGTCGAGGCCTTTAACCACCTCGTATCGCTTTGGGAGAAGCGTGTCTTCAATTACCTGCTGCGCCTGACCGGCAGCCCCGACGATTCGCTCGACCTCAGCCAGGACGTTTTTTTGAAAGCCTACCAGAACATCCGCAAGCTCGACGACACGGCGCGGTTCGGCCCCTGGCTGTTCCGCATCGCGCACAACGAAGCCTACTCGCATTTCCGCAAACGGCGTCCCGAAGCCGATCGGGACGATGCCGAGAGGATGGAACGCGAGCCAGCCCGCACCGTGGCGCCGGAACTGACCCTCGCTGTCACGTCCGCGCTCGACCGGCTCAGCCCGGAACAGCGCGAAGCTGTCGTGCTCAAGGTCTATCAGGGCTTCAAATTCGAGGAAATGGCCGAGATCCTGGCCATCCCCGTCTCGACGATCAAATCCAGACTCTATACGGCGCTCGATCTTCTCAAGATCGAACTCGCCCCAACCAACAGCAGAGGTATGCGATGACTTGCAACACCGATCTTCTCCGCGATTACGCTTTCGACGAACTGCCTTTGTCCGACCGGCCGGCAATGCAGCGCCACATCTCCGAGTGTGCCGACTGCGCGGCCGAACTCGACCAACTCCGGCTCACAACAGCGGCGCTGCGCGTCCTGCCCGACCAGGAACCGCCCCAGCGCATCGCCTTCGTCTCCGACAAAGTCTTCGTGCCGTCCCGCCTCTGGAACTGGGCGCCCTGGCTCGGGTTCGCATCGGCGGGCGTCATGGCAGCGGCACTTGTCTTCACCGTGGCACATCGGCCCGTCGAAATCCGCACCGTAGTCCAGACCGCGGCCTTTCAGCCCGTTGACGACATCGTAAAGAAGGCCGTCCAGCAGGTCCGGGAAGAGGACGCTCAGCTGTTTACCGCCGCTCTGAAGGCCTCCGAAACAAAGCATGAACGCGAACACCAGATCCTCATGGACGCCGTCGCCATGTTCCAGCAAAGCAACAATACCAGGGCGATAACCGAGGCGGCCGGACAATGAGACCGTTCCTGCTGATTGCCGCCGCCACGCTCTGCTTCGCCGCATCGGAGCCGATCTGCTCCATCAATTCGCTGCGGGCCGTCGAAGCCGCGATCAACGACCGCGTGCAGTCGAACGTTTCCGATCCTTATTATTTCTACGCCCCGGCGCGCGGCACCTATCTCCAGGGTTACGGAGCCGTGTTTACGGTGGATATGGGTCTGGTGCCGGTGTCGCCCATGAACTACGTTTCGAACCCGTTCAAGCCGGCCGGGGCTGCCGAAAAAGACCTAACAGCTTTGCATGACCGTAAGCTGAAAAAGGTCGATCCGCTGAAAGCTATGATGCGGGAACTGATGGTCGGCGCCTGCCAGAAGCTGCCCGGCCTTCCCGCCAGCGAACGGATCGTGATGGAGGCTTTCCTGGTGAACTTCAAATGGGAACAGTCGCGAGACCTGCCCAACCGCATCGTGCTGACCGCGAACAAGCAGCAACTCCTGGACGCGGCCAGTAAGCATCTCACCGGCCCCGAACTCGCCGCGCTGTTCAACGAAGAGATTCTGTGACCGGTATTGCCACGCCCTTAGGCCAGATCCTGATCGACCGCGGCCTCATCGCCGCCGAAGACCTCGACCGCGCCCTCGAACTTCAGCGCGAGCGCAAAGGGGAAAAGGTCGGCAAGATCCTCGTCGATATGGGCTACCTCGCCCAGCGTGATTTACTCGCCGCGCTCTCGCAGCAACTCGGCCTACCCGTCGCGCAAATCTCCGGACCGCCGCCTGAAGCGCCTGAGCTCGAAGGCATGTCCCCGCGCTTCCTGCGCCAGGCTTTGATCTTTCCGGTTTCGATCGACGAAGGCGCCCTTACGCTCGCCATGGCGGACCCGCTCGATTTCGAAACCATCAACGCCGTTCAAAGCTCTTCTAAGCTCGAAGTCCGTCCCCAGTTCGCCACCGATCAGGAAATCCTCGATGCCATCGACCGCTATTACACCGAAGGAGACCGTGAGGCCGCGGCCGCCAACTTCGCCGGCGGCGATGAAGACGATCTCGAACACCTGCGCGATATGGCGAGCGAAGCGCCCGTCATCCGCCTGGTCAACGCCATGATCGCCCAGGCCGTCGAGCGCCGCGCTTCAGACATCCACATCGAGCCCTTCGAAAAGGAATTCCGCGTCCGCTTCCGTATCGACGGCGTGCTCGCTAATCAGGAACAGCCGCCGCGCGAGCTCAAAGCCGCCATCATCTCCCGCCTTAAGCTGATGGCGAAACTCAACATTGCCGAACGCCGCCTGCCGCAAGACGGCCGCATCAAGCTCCGCATCCTCGGCCGCGAAGTGGATCTTCGCGTTTCCACTCTGCCCACGCTGTTCGGCGAAAGCGTCGTGATGCGCTTGCTCGACCGTTCCGCCGGCGATTTCTACGACCTCCGCCGCCTCGGTTTCGACGACTACATGCTCAGCCGCATGGAATATTACACGTCGCTCCCGCACGGTATCTTCCTCGTCACCGGACCGACCGGCAGCGGCAAATCGACCACGCTTTACTCAGCGCTCAAACGCATCAACCTGCCTGACAAAAAGATCATCACCATCGAAGATCCGGTCGAATATCAGATGGATGGCATCAACCAGATCCACGTCAACCCGGCCATCGGTCTGACCTTCGCATCGGGCATCCGCCACATCGTCCGCCAGGATCCCGACGTGATCATGATCGGCGAAATCCGCGACCGCGAGACCGCCGATATCGCCATCCGCGCCGCGCTCACCGGTCACTTCGTCTACTCCACGCTGCATACCAACGACGCGCCCAGCGCCGTCACGCGCCTCACCGACATGGGCGTAGAAAACTACCTGATCTCATCGTCGGTGGTTGCCGTGCTTGCCCAGCGCCTCGTCCGCCTGATCTGTAAAAACTGCAAGGAAAGTGCCGGCCGAACTATGTCGCCCTATGGCGAAGACATAGAATCCTTCAAAGGCAGAGGCTGCCCCGAATGCGGAGGCACCGGCTATCGCGGACGAGCCGGCATCTTCGAACTTATGGAACTCAACGACGAGATCCGCCACCTCATCATGCAGAACGCCGACGCCGGCAAGCTCACCGAATGCGCCCGCCGCAAAGGTATGCGTAATCTGCGCGAGGACGGCTGGGACAAAATCCGCCTCGCCATCACCACAGCCTCTGAAGTAACCAGGGTCACCCAGGAATTATGACGATCGTCAACAGTAAACA
>Ga0302319_10002270_pt1 | contig 41854 bp, 33 predicted proteins | sample Bog_T0_2_FD_203319 | JGI IMG/M metagenome (GOLD analysis project Ga0302319, IMG submission 203319) | Peat permafrost microbial communities from Stordalen Mire near Abisko, Sweden - Bog_T0_2 | ecosystem: Environmental > Terrestrial > Soil > Wetlands > Peat | place: Sweden: Abisko, Stordalen Mire...
TGCCGACACCCCACCGTCAAGCCTGGAGCGGTTCCCGCAGCCTAGTGGTGTGCGCGAGGCCCTGAACCTGGCCCGTCCTCTGCGTGTGGTGGCCATCGGCGGGGGCACCGGCCTCTCAACACTGCTGCGCGGATTGCGGCGCCATGTAACGTCATGCACTCAGAGCGATACGGAGACCTGTCTGATCTCCGATCTGGCCGCCGTGGTCACCGTGACCGACGACGGAGGCTCTTCGGGCCGCCTGCGCAAGGACTTCAACATGCTGCCGCCGGGCGACCTGCGCAACTGCATGGTGGCGCTCAGCGAGGAAGAAGACCTGCTGGCCCAGCTCTTCGCCCACCGCTTTCGCGAGGGCGATTCCCTGAAGGGGCACAACTTCGGCAATCTCTTCGTCGCTGCCCTCACCGAGATCACCGGTGACTTCGGCCATGCCATCCAGTTGGCGTCGAAGATTCTGGCCACGCGGGGACGCATCTACCCGGTAACCACGGCCAACGCCACGCTGGTGGCGCGCATGGACGACGGTTCCCTGGTGCGCGGAGAGACCCTGATCACCGCCAGCCGCAAGCGGATCGCGGAGCTGATGCTCGACCCTCCGGACGCCGCTCCCCTGCCGGAGACGCTGGAGGCCATCGAACGCGCCGACCTGATCACCGTGGGACCCGGCTCGCTCTACACCTCGCTCATCACCAACCTGCTGGTCAAGGACATGCCTGCGGCGCTGGCTCGCGCCCGGGGCGTACGGGTCTACATCTGCAACCTGATGACCCAGGCCAACGAGAGCCTGGGACTGACAGCCTCGCAGCACATCGAACGCATCTACAAGCACACCCGTGCGCCCATCTTCGATTACGCCCTGGTGAATACAGCAGCCTTTTCGCCGGAGACGCTTGCCCGATACGCGGCCGAGGGAGCATCGCCCATCGAAGCCGACATCGAGCGCATCGAGGCGCTGGGCGTGCACTGCATCAGCGGAAACTTCGCCAGCGAAGACAGCGTAGTCCGCCACGCCGCCGGCCGGGTCACCGGCGCTCTTCTGGCCCTGGGTGGCTCGGCTCTCAACCGCCAAGCGTGAGTTTTTTCTTCCCTGCCGATTGCGCGCTGGGATAGAGTGAAAGATCGCGCGGCCCGAAAGCAAAACCAGGGAAGAGGTATCCCGGAACCTGTGCACTCAAGTTGACGCGACCAACAGGAAGCGGCGACCTTCTTCGATGCGAATCAGGCTACAGTTTCCCTGGTTTTGCTCAAAGCCCGCGCAAACTTGTCAGGAGGTTTCATGAGCAAGACCCGAATTTGGACAGCAATGGGCTGTTGCATCTTTGCTTTCGCACTGCTTGCGTGGGCGCAGTCCACAAGAAAGCCTGGCCTTTGGGAGATGACCACCAACATGACCTGGCAACAATCGCCAATGCCCCCAGGCATGACGATGCCCGCGGGCGCCGGTTCGCCCTTCGGCGGCGGTCCGCGCACCACCCAGGTGTGCCTCACCCAGGCCATGATCGACAAGTACGGCGCTCCAATGCCGCAGAGCCGCAACGGCGAATGCCAGATCTCCAATGTGCTGATCAGGGCAACCGGCATGACCGCCGATTGGATATGCACTGGCAGAATGGCCGGTAAAGGAACGCTGGAGTCCTCATGGACCGACCCCAATCATGCCGTGGGAAAGGTGCATTTTATCGGCGCCATGCAGATGGGGCCTAACTCCAGGGCAATCGAATACACCATTGAGTCCTCGTCGATCTACAAAGGCTCAGACTGCGGCAGCGTGCAACCTCAGCCCATGCCCGGCAAGTAGCGGCTGCGGGTGCCCACGTCTCGATCTTGAGATGTGGGCGCCCTCATCCGACGATCGACTGTTTAAATCGTGAGAATCGCGGTCTATAGCAGTATGTCATTATGGAGGCGGCCCAAACAGATTCGCATTGGTGTCCTTTATGCAACCATCGAGCGTAGAAGAAATGATGCCACTCACCAAAGACTTCAATGAGACGGTCAAGTCAAAGATCCAGCAAAGCGAGGGGTTTCGCAGGGCGCTCCTGCGCGAAGCCGTGGGCTGCATGATCTCCGGCGATGTTGAGACGAGAAAATCCGTGCTTCGCAAATACATCAATGGGACGGTTGGGTTTGTGAAGCTCGGTGCCGACGTTGGGCGTTCCCCCAAGGTTTTTATGCGCATGTTCAGCGCGACGGGCAATCCGCAGGCGAAAAACCTCTTCGAGATTGTCGCCTATCTGCATAAAATTGAAGGAACGGTGCTGGGAGTGATCGAGCGGGCGGCAGCTTAGGATCGACTTCCGTGTCTAAAAATCGATAACTTAGGGCACCCGGCCAAGTGCATAGTGATTCTAAAAATCTCCAGTGATGAATCGAGGTCCACGGTGCGTTCACGAACCATAATCGGCCTGTGCCTCTGGGGGATGAGTTCTCCTCTTACGAACGTGGGCCAACAGCCTCCCGTCAGTGATCAAGTCATGAACACCAGTAAACTATCCACCGGCCTGCGGATTCCGGCGATACTGAAATCGCACCTTGCCTCAAATAGGTCAAAGATCGGCGATCCCGTTCAACTTGAAGTTATTGTCGACATTCATGACAAGGGTGGCAACGTCGTGATTCCGCGCCATAGCAAGCTGACTGGCCGAGTCGCCGGTGTGGCCCAATACAAGAAGCAGCAACAGCCCGCGATGCTTTCATTCCTTATTAACCGGGCTGAATGGAAGGATCATACTGCGATACTCGATGCTCCGGTGTTTGGCACCGATGTCTTTGCGACAGATTCAACGAAAGGCGAGATGGTCGAGGGGATCAGGGCTGCCACCTTGCGACACAGCGATTCGCTGAACTTGGTAAACTCGATCATTATGTATGACTTCCGCCTTCCTGGGAATGTTCCTCAGGCGCTGCACGACACGGACCTGCACAACGTCGTCATGAAGCTCAAGCTCTTGTCAGACCCCACCATCAGAACCGCATTCGTAAAGGATGACGGCGATCTGGAATTACACTCTGAATTCATGGTTGTGCTTCTGAATGGCATGAAAGTTGTCGATTAACTCGAAGCTGCTTCCTGTTTCCTGATTACAATCATCGACCGGGTCGGTTCAGAGGTAGGTGATTCCTCAGCCCTCGACGGTCCGTTTCAACTGCCCGCAGGCAGCGTAGATGTCGCGCCCGCGCGGGCGGCGCAGATAGGTCGGAATGCCCGCGCTTTTTAGTGCAAGTCCAAAGGCTTCCACGGCCTCAGACTTCGGTGTGACATAGGCGATGCCGGGACCGGGGTTCCAGGCAATCAGGTTCACTTTGGCGGGCAGGCCAGTCCGACGCACGAGTCGAGCGACTTCGGCTGCATGCTCTGGCCGGTCGGTGACCCCGCCCAGGAGGACATATTCAAACGTAATCCGCTCGCGGGTGCGGAGTTGGACCCGGCGCGCCGACTCTATCACAGCTTCGATAGGCCACTTGCGGTTGATGGGCATGATCTCGTCGCGGATCTGGTCGTTGGGAGCGTTCAGGCTGATGGCCAGCTTGGGCCGCAGCTCCGCCGGCTCCTGAGCAAATCGTTCGATGCCCGGAACGATTCCAGAAGTGGAGACCGTCATTCGCCGCGGGCTCAGGCCGACTTCGGTGACCAGCAGCCTGACCGCTCCCATGAAATTGTCGTAGTTCAGGAAGGGCTCGCCCATGCCCATGAAGACCAGGTTCACCCGGTCTCGACCCACTTCGACACCGTGACGGTCAAAGACCGCCAGCACCTGTCCGGCAATCTCGCCGGCGCTGAGGTTGCGCTGCAAACCCAGCTTGGCCGTCAGGCAGAACTGGCAATTGACCGCGCAGCCAACCTGGCTGGAGACGCAAATGGTGGCCCGCTGCCAGCGGCCTGGAGCTTCGTCCGGTTTCTCCAGATCGCTCCCGTCGCCGCTCTCACCACCATCGCCTTCCGGCATCCAGACGGTCTCCACGGTCAGGCCGTCGACACCTTGGCCTTGAACCAGGTAGCGCTCCGTGCCGTCCGCGGATTGAAAGACCTGGACGATCTGGGGCCGTCCCACCTGCCAACCTTCGGCGGCGAGACTTTGGCGTAGAGATTTAGTTAAAGTTGTAATTTCACTTAATTTACTAACGTGTTGATGATAGATGGCTTGTGACAGTTGATTTCCGCGCCACGCCGGCTCGCCAGCCTCCACCATGCAGGCCCTGAGCGCATCGGAATTCAGCCCAAAGAGCTGCCTCCCCTTCCCGACCACAGCCGCCCGGCTTCTATCGGTGTAGGAAGCGTCGTCTAGATGAACGAGTTGGCTCGAATCTTCCGTCATCGCTGGGCTCAGAATAGAGCATTTCGCCCTTGCATGCAGCTGCACGGCAAAGGTACTGGCGGTCGGCCTGGAATGCCGGGCGTGTGCTTGAGAGGCTAGTTCGTGCCGCTCAGCCCCGCATTGGCCTACAATCGAGTTCAGTTGGAGGACGATGAACACCGAGCGCAACCTTCGCCGCACTGTGCTGCCGAGCGGTCTGATCGTTCTGACCGAGCGCATGGAGTATATGCGTTCGGTGGCCATGGGCGTTTGGACCAAATCCGGTTCCCGCTGCGAGCCGGCGGAGACCAACGGCATCTCCCACTTCGTGGAGCACATGCTCTTCAAGGGCACTCGTTCCCGCTCCGCCCAGCACATTGCACGCGAGATGGACTCGATCGGCGGCAATCTGGACGCCTTTACCGGCAGGGAGACGATCTGCTTCAACGTCAAGTCACTGGCCGAGCATGTGCCCATTGCTCTGGACGTGCTGGCCGATCTGGTGCTGAACCCCATCTTCCACCCGCCTGACATCGAGCGCGAGCGCGGCGTGATTCTCGAAGAGATCAAGATCGACGAAGACAATCCGGATGTGCTAGTGCAAGAGCTTTTCACGCAGGCATTTTGGAAGGACCATCCACTTGGCTGGCCCATTCTGGGCACCACGAAGACGGTGGCGCGGCTTGACCAGCAGAGTCTGGTGGCCTACCACGGCGACCGCTTTCAAGGCGGCAACATGATCTTCTCCGCGGCCGGCAACCTGGATCACGATCAGTTCACCGAGACCGTAGCGCAGAAGTTCTCAACGCTGACCAGCGGAGCCACACTCAACGAACTGCCGGCGCCCGAGGCGGCCGCCCGCATCATACTGCGCAACAAGAAGGCGCTGGAGCAGGTGCAGATCTGCCTGGGCGTCCCGGCGCCGCCTATCACCGACGAGAAACGCTATGCCACGCTGATTCTGAACACGGTGCTGGGCGGCGGCATGAGCTCGCGCCTCTTCCAGACCATTCGCGAAGAGCGGGGCATGGCCTACTCCATTTACTCCGACCTGAGCCCCTACCGCGATACCGGCACCCTCCTGGTCTACGCCGGTACCTCGACCGGCAAAGCCCTGGATGTGGTGGACCTGATCCTGGAAGAGTTCCGCAAGCTGAAAGAGACCCCGCTGCCCGACGAGGAACTGAACCGCGCCAAGGACCAGCTCAAGGGCAATATCCTGATGGGCCTGGAGAGCTCGAACGCGCGCATGGCCAACCTGGCCCGCCAGGAGATGTACTTCCACGAGTTCATGACGGTGGATGAGATCATCGCCCGCATCGACGAAGTCAGTGCCGCCGACGTGCAAACCATGGCCCAGCGCCTCTTCAACCCCGACCGCGTAGCTGTGACCCTGCTCGGCCGCCTGGACGGGGTCAAGTTGAGGCGTTCGCGACTGGTGTGTTGAAAACGCAGCGGACAGCCCACAGCGGACAGCTGACAGTGAAAAGCACGTTCCCGACAACTGAGAACTGTCTGCTGTCAGCTAGAAACTGTCGGCTATTCCGAGCGTCCGATTTCCCTTCCGCGTCCATTCGTTGTAGGATTTTCTCGAATGGGCTGGGGTTTTGATCCCCGCTCCAAGAGGCACTGAGACCCCATGAACAGCACGAACTCGAACTGCCGCGTTAATCAGTCGATCCAGCCCAATGGCTTCACATTGATGGAGTTGCTGATCGTCATCTCCATCATCCTGATCCTTATGCTCATGGCGATTCCCACCATGGGCAACATGAAGAGGCAGGCCAACGAAACCTCGGCAATCCAGTCAATGCACGCCATCTCGATGGCCGAAATTCAGTACGAGTCCACCTACCCTGCCAACGGCTACGCATGTACGCTGGCGGCTTTGGGCGGCGATCCCAACGCAGGCGCCCCCTCGCCCGCCGCCGCACAGATGCTGCAGGGCGATCTCTCCTCGGGCTACAAGTCCGGCTATGTTTTCACCATTGGCAACTGCACCAAGGTGTCAGTCAACGGCGCGGACCGCATCACCGGCTACACGGTCACCGCCGTCCCGCAGACCGTGAACAAAACCGGGAATCGCGGCTTTTGCAGCGACCAGTTCGGTGGCGCTCCCAAGTATGACCCGGCTGGCGGCAGCAACTGCACCCAGTTGCTGCAATGAGGGAGGACAGGTCCTTTAGGCGCTGCGGTCGCAAGACTCCGGCCGCAGCGCTTCTGGCTGCCGCGCTGCTGACAAGCTGCCTCTTCGCTCAACAGCCTTCGAGGTCCACACAGACTCCCTCGGCGCATGAGCTGGCCCAGCGTGTCGATCGCCGCTACAACCAGTTGCATTCGCTCAAGGCCGGTTTCTCCGAGAGCTACGAGGGCCTGGGTATCAGGCGGACTGAGAGTGGCGTGTTGCTGCTGCTGAAACCCGGCCGTATGAAGTGGGAGTACAGCTCGCCCGCCGGCAAGCTCTTCCTGCTCGACGGCAAATACGCCTGGTTTTACTCACGCGGCGACTCGCAGGTTCAGAGGATACCTGCCAAAGAGCTCGACGATCTGCGCTCACCGCTGCGTTTTCTGCTGGGTCGCACGGAGCTCGAAAAGGAATTGAACAACCTGACGCTGGCGCCGGCCGGCGAAGACCGCTTCACTCTCTCCGGCCAGCCCAAAGGCCAGGAGAAGCGCGTCAGCCGGCTCGCACTTACGGTGACCGCCGACGGCGCCATCACCGGCATTGAAATCGAAGAGGCCGACGGCGCGCTGACTCGCTTCACCTTCACTGGCGAACAGCTCAACGCACCGGTTCCCTCGGAGACATTTCACTTTGCACCGCCGCCGGGAGTGCCGGTGGTGGATGCGCTGCCGCCGGTGTGAGAGCAGTTGTCAGTTTTCAGTTGTCAGTTTTCAGTTGTTCGATGCCTGTTGGATAAGGTGATTTTATGGGACAAGCATTTCGCGATTTGCAGGTATGGCAAAGAGCAATCCAATTGACGGTGGTAATCTACCGCCTGACGCAGAGTTTTCCACGCGAGGAAGTCTATGGATTATCGAGTCAGATCAGACGTTCGGCAGTTTCGGTGCCAAGCAATATCGCGGAAGGACAGGGAAGACTCTCTGTTGGTGAATTCAGGCAGTTTCTGGGTATCGCTCGCGGTTCAAATTATGAACTGCAAACACAACTGGAAATCGCACGATCTCTTTGTTTCGGAAATTCAACGTTGATCGAAGAAGCAGAAGGTTTATCGCACGAAGTTGGGAAAATGATCTATGCGCTACTGGAATCTCTCAAGGAGCCGGCCGCTCACCGACAACTGACAACTGAAAACTGACATCTGACAACTGTTACTCGTACCTCAGCGCTTCGATGGGGTCCAGGTTGGCGGCGCGCAGGGCGGGGATCATGCCGCTGACCAGGCCGGTCACGACCAGAATTCCGGAAGCCACTAGCACCGATGCGGGTGAAATGATGAGGCGGATATCAGCGGCCTCTGCGTTCTTGGCCAGTGCGCTGTAAAAGGTAATGCGCCCGACCATCAGCGAAACCAGGTAAGCCAGAGCGATGCCTGCTATGCCGCCCACGCTGGTGATCGCCAGGGCCTCAGCCAGAAACTGCGTGAGGATGTGGCGGCGGCGCGCGCCAAGGGCCTTCTCGATGCCGATCTCGCGCGTACGCTGCTGTACAGCCACCAGCATGATATTCATGAGCCCGATGCCGGCGATGCCCAGCGTGAGCGCCCCTACCAGCGAAAGCAGCACTTGCAGGGCGATCGAGAGAATGCTGAACTGGTGCAGCTCGGTCATCAGGTTAGCCACATGAACGGCCTCATGATCCGAGGGACGGAAGTGATGGGCCGCGCCCAGAGTCTCACGCAGAGTTTTCTCGGCCAGTTCATTGTCGCCATAGTAGCTGAACCAGACACCGTCGATGTACATCGTGTCCTTCAGATCGCTCATGGTGTTGAAGGGGATGTAGATCTGGCGATTGATGTCATTCTCGTCGCCCTCCTGCATCTTGGGGCGCAGCACGCCGACAACGGTGAATAGTACGCCATTGAGGCGGATTGTCTCGCCCAGCGCCCAGCCTCCGGAAAAGAGCTTGGTCTTGGCCTCGGAAGCGATCACGCACACGTGAGCGCGCTGCTGGTCCTCGGCATCGTTGAAGAAGCGCCCTTGATCGGGATCCATCTTCAGAATGTCCTGATAGGCGGGGCGGACGCCATTCACCCCCCAGGAGTAAGTGTGCAGATCGTTCTGCACCGTCACATCCTTATAGGCGAACGGCGAGATATGAATGATGCCTGGAACAGCGTTGGCGACGCGATCCACATCGTCCAGGGTGAAGCGGACCCGGACGCCGGCCTTGTCTCCGCCAGCCTGCTCGGTGGTTTTGCCGGGGAAGTAGCCGATGGTGTTGGTTCCCCACTCGGCGAAGATGGCCTGGATGGCGTGGCTGAAGCCGGCGCCGTAAGCCAGCAGCAGCACCACCGTGGCGATGCCCCAGGCCATGCCGATCATGGTGATCGCAGTGCGGCGGCGGTTGTAAACCATCGCCTCCCACGCCTGGCCGAGTATGTCCTTCAGCATGAGTGCTTCCTCCCACCGGTCAGTGAGGCAGTGAAATAGTGAAAAAACAGTGAACCTTCAGCCCTGTTCTCTTTCACATCCTGCCGATTCCCTCTGAGAGCGAGCTAAGGATAACCCATACAGCGTTGAGGATTTGCTCTCAGGTTGGGAGCTTCAGTCAATGCAGCCTTCTCTTCTCCCTGTGGTCCTATTCACTGCTCTTTCTTCACTTCTTCACTCCTTCACGCTCTTTCTCACTCTCTTCGCAACGCCTCGATGGGGTCCATGGCCGCCGCCTTGCTGGCCGGGTAGAGGCCGGCGGCCACGCCGCTCACCACCAGAGAACCCAAAGCCAGCGCAGCGGACCACGGCACAAGCCGCGGCGGATCCCAGCCCGGCATCTTGTCGGTCAGCACCTGCTGCAACAGCCACATGAATGCGGCCGACAGCCCGATCCCGATGACCCCGCTGATGCCGGTTAGCAAAAGCCCCTCCCAGAAGAACTGCGACAGAATGCTGCTTTTGGTGGCTCCGATTGCCTTAAGCAGGCCAATCTCCCGCGTACGCTCAGTCACCGAAACCAGCATGATGTTGATGATGCCCACCGCGCCCAGCCCCAGCGTCACAATACCTACTCCGCCCAAAAAGACATCCATCGCGTCAAAGATGGCTCCGATCATCTTCTCTTCCTTGACGGTGTTCCACTCGTCGAAGGCATCTTTCAGGTCGGGGTCGAAGCCATGGTCCTCCGCGATCACCCGATGCACCGCTGCAACCGCCGAATCAATCTCACCCTTGGTGGTTGGCTGGTATTGCAGGGAAAAGAGCGCATCGGGAGGGATGTTTTCCCCCTTCAAAGGAAAGAGCTCCAGCATCGTGGTAACAGGGACGTAGATTTTTTGATCGTCCCAGGTATTGTTTCCGCGGCCAATCTTCTCCACCTGCCCGACCACGGTGAATGCAGTGCCGTTGATGGTTACCGTCTCACCCAAAAGCGGATGGCCGGGAAAGAGCAGTTGGGCTACCTTTTGTCCCAGCACGATCACCCGACGGCGCTCGTGCATGTCGGTGTCGTTCAGGAAGCGGCCCTGAGCCATGGGAATGTTCCGTATCACCGTGCAGTTGGGCTCGACCCCGGTGACGTGGCCGGAGGTGTTGCTCCACTGGCTCACCTCATAGAGATCCGAGCGCTGGAGTTCGGCGGTCACGCCTCGCAACTCCGGCAACCGTCTCATCGCCTCCTCGTCGCGCAGGGTGAGCTTGTAGGGGCGCATTCCGGTGTGCTGGTTGGCAAGCGCCGGAACAGTCCCATTGAACATCAGCACCAGATCATTGCCCAGAGAGGCAAAGTTCTTATGCTGCCCGCTGCGGAAGCCCTCGCCAAGACCTACCAGCACCAGCAGCGAGCCTACGCCCCAGGCAATCCCGAACATGGTCAGGAAGGTGCGCAGCTTGTTGGCCATCATGGCGCGGAAGACCTGGCCGAGTGTGTCAGAGAAGTTCTGCATAATCGTTGGACGCCGAGGGAGGGCGCTCGGAGAGTGATACGCGGGGGATGGGCCTTCGGTTCCCGACCACAGCGAATTCAAAACTTCCCACCGGGAAATGGGGTGCCATGGGTTGAAGGAATCCCTGTATCGAACTGGCTAGTTCCCGCTCGCCCCGGTAGCTTCCAACAACAAGGGTTGGGAGAGGCTGAAGATCAGCACGGTCCCCGGCTCGAGCGTGGCCTGCGGATGGCTGATCAGCAGATGAGCCGTCACCGCGCCGGCGCCGATCAGGCTGCCTGTCAAAGCTCCCACCGGGCCGCCTATGACGGCCCCGGTAATCGCGCCGCCGCCCACCGCGCCGCCGTATTCAATGCCGTCGCGCTTGAGCCGCGAGGCGGGCAGGATCGTTCCTTCGCCGCCCACGCGTGTACGGGAGCCGGGAGTTCCGGTCACATCGGCGTGCAGCATATAACGTGAGCCATTAGCCAGAATCACCGTCTCCGGCTGCAGGCGCATGGAGCCGCGACCGCCCGCATGGCCGCTGGAAACCTCCGCGACCCGGCCGTCAATCTCCGCTCCTGCGGGAATCAGCACCTGGCCGCCCTGCAATACGTCGCTGGCCACTCGGCAGCGAAAGGCCTCGCCCCTTTCGCTGCTCGTGGTCGAGAGCCGATCCAGCAGTTCGACGCGGATAGTTGTCCCTTCGCCCAATTCTCCAGGGCGCAATGGCTGAGGATGCACAATGTCTCCGTCCGGATCGACGGTCGTACCGCGCGCGGTCAATTCCGGCTGAACCGGCGTGGGAGCGCTCTGCTCGACCTGAACGATGCCTCCATCCGGATCGGAAGAATTCTCAACAGGATTTGCCGAGGTGGGCTGGGACTGCGCCATGACCTGAGTCTGCATTTGAATCTGGGCAGGCGCGATTGGCTGCCCGGCCGGGGGCTTGGCCTTGGGGGCATTTGTCGTCACGATCGTATCGTCCGGAGGAGGCGTCGAGGTGCCCTGGTAGGGGGACTGGCTTGCTTCCTGCGCTCCCAGAGCGGCAGTGACCATCAGCAGCAGCGCACACACAAGTATCGGTCTGTTCATCCAAAGTCTCCTTGTTCCCAATGAGGGACTTCCCGAAGCGCGGGCAGATTTCTCCCTGCAACTTCAAACCCCGCCGTGCGCGAACAGTTGCGCGCGGCCTGACTTCATGCGGGAGCGATGCGGCAGCTCACTCAAGGTTAGGCTAGCCCACATCGGCGCACGTTGGCCTGACGCGGAGCCGGACCCGTGCCTTGGACGGCACGAATCAACAAAGGCAACCCATTTCTGCATCCTTCCCATGTTGGCAACGAATTGGGCTTGTGATCACCTTTACACAATCATCCGCAGCCCGGTTTGCTAGAATTCTTGCGAGACTATAACCTCCTTTTTTCCATTGGACGGAGAGGAATCGCGAACTTGCATGAGCTTCTGAACACCATTCAAAGCACCGCCGGAGAAGCTCTTGCCGTCGATCGCCGTCCGCAGTTGAACGACCGGCTACAGCACCGCATTGCGAGGACCAATATGACTGAAATTGTTGCCATTCGCGCCCGCGAAGTTCTCGACTCGCGCGGCAATCCGACCGTTGAGGCGGACGTGATCCTGGAAAGCGGCGCTCTGGGCCGCGCCATCGTGCCCTCGGGCGCTTCCACCGGCGAGCACGAGGCCGTGGAATTGCGCGACGGAGACAAGAGCCACTATCTGGGCAAGGGCGTACTGCAGGCCGTGGCCAATGTGGAAACCGTGATTGCACCCGAACTGGAGGGCATGGACGCCTCCAACCAGCGGCTGCTCGACCAGACCATGATCGCCCTGGACGGAACGCCGAACAAGGGCAAGCTGGGCGCCAATGCGATCCTCGCCGTCTCCATGGCTGCAACTCGCGCCGTGGCCCAAACGCTGGAGATTCCGCTTTATCGCTATCTGGGTGGTATCAATGCCAGCATCCTGCCTACGCCCATGCTGAATGTGCTGAATGGAGGAGCCCATGCCGATAGCAATGTGGACTTTCAGGAGTTCATGATCATGCCGGTGGGCGCCGAGCGCTTCTCCGATGCGCTGCGCTGGGCCGCCGAGACCTTCCACACGCTGAAGAGCGTGCTCAAGAAGAAGGGCTACAACACCGCGGTTGGCGACGAGGGCGGCTTTGCTCCTTCGCTCAAGTCCAACGCCGAAGCGATCGAACTCATCCTCGAAGCCATCGAGGCAGCTGGCTACACACCCGGCGAGCAGATTGCCATTGCGCTCGATCCGGCATCGAGTGAGTTCTACGACAAGGAAAAGAAGAAGTACGTCTTCAAGAAAAGCGACAAGCGTGAACTCACCAGCGAAGAGATGGTCGCCTTCTGGGATAACTGGAGCCGCCAGTATCCCATCGTCTCTCTCGAAGACGGCCTGGCTGAAGACGACTGGGCGGGTTGGAAGCTGCTCACCGACAAGCTTGGAAGCCGCATCCAGTTGGTCGGCGACGACCTCTTCGTAACCAACACCAAGCGTTTGCAGCGCGGCATCGAAGAAGGCGTAGCCAACTCCATCCTCATCAAGGTCAACCAGATCGGTACCGTCACCGAGACTCTTGAGGCAATCGACCTGGGGCGCCGCTACGGCTACACCGCGGTCATGTCGCACCGTTCCGGCGAGAGCGAAGATACTTTCATCGCGGATCTCGCCGTCGCGACGGGCGTGGGCCAGATCAAGACCGGCTCGGTGAGCCGCACCGACCGCATAGCCAAGTACAACCAGTTGCTCCGCATCGAAGAAGAGCTGGGCGGCGGCGCAGTGTTTCTCGGTTTGGAAAGCCTCAACTACAACGACTAAGAGCTAAAGCTGAAAACATGTGCCCCAGGTCTCGCTTCTGAGACCTGGGATACCACAAGCTACTGCACCATAGCTTCTCAGCGCTAAGTTTGCTAACAACGCTAGCTCCGCTAACTCCGCGATCCAGTTAACTCTCAATTAAAGGATCTTGCCAGTGTCCACCTACAAGCGTCCCCTCGTACTGACCATCCTCGATGGATGGGGCTATCGCGCCGAAACCGCCAACAACGCCATTGCGCTGGCCAAAAAGCCCACCTACGACAAGCTGCTGGGAGAGTTTCCCAACACGCTGATCCAGGCCTCGGATCACTTTGTGGGCCTGCCCGACGGGCAGATGGGCAACAGCGAGGTCGGCCATCTGAACATCGGCGCGGGACGTATCGTGCAGATGGACATCACGCGCATCGACGCGGCCATCGCATCGGGCGAGTTCGGGAAGAACCCCGCCATCGTTCTTGCCATGAAGCGTGCGCGCGAAGCCGGACGGCAACTGCATCTCGTCGGTCTGGTCTCCGACGGCGGCGTGCATTCGCACCAGAATCACATATATGCCCTGCTGCGCACAGCACGCGAGTATGGCCTGGAGCGGGTCTTCGTCCACGCCTTCATGGACGGCCGCGACACACCGCCTGACTCCGGCGCCAAATATATTGCACAACTCGAACAAAAAATGCGAGAGTACGGCGTGGGCAAGGTGGCCACCATCAATGGGCGCTACTATGCCATGGATCGCGATAAGCGCTGGGAGCGCGAGCGCAAGGCCTTCGATGCCATGGTCAACGGCAAGGCCGAGGGCGGCGCTTACCCCGATGCCGTGGCCCGCATCAAGGAAAACTACAACAACGGCATCACCGACGAGTTTCTGATTCCATTTGTCGTCGTCGATGCCGCGGGCAAGCCCGTAGGCCAGATTCGCGACGAGGATGTCTGCATCAACTTCAACTTCCGCGCCGACCGCGCCCGCGAAATCACCCGTGTGCTCGCCCGCGAGAGCGGCCTGAACAAGAAGGGCGGCCGCGACCTCGACGGCTGGGAGTCGCTCGATTCCACGATTCCCCGCAGTGAGATTCCCAAAGGCCTCTACTACCTCTGCATGACGCAGTACGACAAGCTCTACGAGCTGCCGCTCATCATGCCGCCCGAGTCGCTCGATAACATTCTGGCCAATGTGCTGGCCCAGCATCATCTGCGCAACTTGCGCATTGCCGAGACCGAGAAGTTCGCCCACGTTACGTACTTCTTCAACGGCGGCATCGAGACGCCCTTCCCCGGCGAAGATCGCGTGTTGATTCCCTCGCTCAAAGTCGCCACCTATGACCTGGCGCCGGAGATGAAGGCCGAGGCCATCGGCGACGCCATCGTGAAGGCCATCGAGGACACGACCTTTGATTTGGTGGTGGCCAACTTCGCCAACGCCGATATGGTCGGCCACTCCGGCAAGCTGGAGCCGACCATCAAGGCCATCGAGGCCATCGATGCCCAGTTGGGCCGCGTCTACAAGGCCATTCGCGAAAAGAACGGCAGTTGGCTGATCACTGCCGATCACGGCAACGCCGAGCAGATGGTGGACCTGGTGACCGGCGGCCCGCATACCGCGCACACCACCAATCCGGTACCGATGATCTACGTGGCCGAAGAAGGCCCGCACTACCGCCTGCGCCCTGATGGCTCTCTGCGCGACATCTCGCCGACGCTGCTGAACATTCTCTCGCTGGGCCTGCCCAAGGAGATGACCGGCGGCGATCTGCGCGTGCCGCTGGCGAAGTAACATAGAGGCATAAGAGTTCGGCTTCCCTGCTCAGGGAAGCCTCACCCAGCCCTCGGTTCGCCCCAGCAGCGAGATGCCGATAAAGCCGCGCATGCGCAGCTTGTCGCTCCCGACGGCCCAGAGCTTGGCCTTGTATTCCTTGCCGTTCTCCGGGTCAACGGCGGTTCCGTCCACCCAGTCGTCTCCTTCGGGATGGAAGTTGCGCAGGATGACCATGCCCAGCATGAGCTGATTCTTGTACTCGCCCGAGCACTTGTCGCAGACATCGTGCGTCGTGCGCCCAGGCCGCACCTCGGTGACGCGGCCAAAGAGTTTGCCATTTTCCAGATAGGTATCGACTTTGCCGCCGGGCGTGCCGTCGCTGTTAAGCACCTGCCAGTGGCCGATGGCGTTTTGCAGTTTGGGCGAAAGCTGCTGAGCGTGCGCCGGGGCAACGGAGACCAGCGCGAGGAGTGTTAGGGCCAAGACACAAAGGGAGATGTGTCGAGTGATTTGCATGGGGACCTCCCGTTCGTTTGGATTGTAGATCGAAGAGGAGAGAACCGGCATCCGCCTGCTGACAAAAGACTCTATCTACATCGGTCGCCAGGTTATTTCGACTCGGACGGGGATCTCGTTCTTGATGGGAACGGTGAGAAATGAGGGGCGATCGATCTTGAAGTCCGAACAAGTGGCTGGAACGGTTCCCGATATGGTCAGCCGGTCGCCCTGCGCCGTGCGCTGAAAAGGTACATGCGCATAGTGCACCGTCTGTCCGGCAAACTGGACTTCGAGATCCGTATAAATCGTGGCGGAAGCGGTATCCGCTTGGGGAAAGCGGGTACGAACGATAACCATGGGGAACTGCGCGCCGCGTGTCGCCTCAATCATGTGCAGATCGCGGTTGGAATCGCCGGAGTCGAAGGACTTGACCGGAGCAGCAATCAGGAAATCGCATTGTCCCGCATGGCAGATTCCCTTCCCCTTAGCGGCATGGCTTACGCCGTCGACCTGATGCATGGGATGAGACATGTGATAGCTGAGTGTAGATTGCTCGGCGACCCATTGCGCGTCAGACTGAGCAAAGGCGGGCGGCGCGGCGAGCACAAGGGCAAGCAGGATTCGCTTCATCATTTCTCCCAAAACTTCCAATGGATGGGCCAGGAAACGGCGATGATCGACGCGCCGTAGGAGGCCGCAGTGATATAGGCTACTGCGCCGTGCGCGGAGGCAAGACCATGGACCTTCTCTCCGGCGTTCTCCTGCTTGTAGGCCATGATGCCCAGGGCCGGCGTGAGGATCATTCCCGGTCCGTGAATGAAAGTCAACGCCTCATGCATGCGGATGGCGCCGTGTTTCGTGGTTCCGGGCACCCTGGGCGCGAAGATGGCGTAGTAGGCCGAGGTGTAGTAAAAGGCTGCGGCTGCTCCGCCAAGTGCTGCATGAAAGTCGAGATTGGCCGAGGTTGGCTCGGTAATCGGCTGGCCGTTCTTACCCTTGGCCTTGGCCATGGGTCCGGTGATGAGGGCCGCAGCCATGGGAGCAACCGCGATCAGGCCAAGCCGCTGGTGGATCTTGAGCATCTCCGTCCGCTTTTCCAGCATGGCTTGCAACTTCGCGTCGGGCTGCGACTGCTGCGGAGTGAAGCCCAGGTCCCCGAGCGAAGGCGCCGCAGGAGCCGGAGAGGGCGCATTGGGCAGGGGCTCCTGGGAAGCCGGCGCGAGAACCAGATCCAGAGCCAGTGGCTGGCCGGCCGTGAGCGTGACTTTGGCTGTCTTCGCGGCAGGGCTTCCAGCCGAAACCGAGACCTCATACTCTCCGGGCGCGAGGTTTGTGAAGGTGTAGACGCCATCCGGATTGGTTTGAGCCTCGGCAGATTCGCCGGTCTGAGTATTCTTGGCGGTGACTCTAGCATTCTGTACCGCCTGGCCCGAGGGGGCAGTGACCTTGCCGGAGAGCGTGGCGGCTGATGTCTGCGCGGGCGACGGAGTGGGGATCAGGGAGGAAAGGATCAGGGCTGCCAATGCAAAGGCGATCCTGGCGGCTTTCTGCTTCATCGTGTGTTCTCCTTGACGGGAGGGTGGGGAGAAGACTGCCTTCCCATTTGGGACGCACATGAATACTAGCAGTTAGCACGGCGAGGCGAAGTTCTCGCACGGAGCGGATTCGGAGCTGGGTGCGGGGGTTTCCGGTTGGCGGCTAGACGAGGACTGTAGCACCCAGTCGACGAAAAAGCGGCCTTCCTCGTTCAAAAAACTGCGCTTTTGGGCTCAAAACGGCTGTTTTGGGGCCAAAAAACGGGCAAAATCAGGAGTTTGAGGTTACCGATCAGTCAATATGTAATAATTACAAACCATTGATGCTGGGCAAGTTAGGAGCAATCGAGGGGCCGAAAATGCGATTTCCACAGGGGGAGGGGGTGGGGGGCAGCAGTTCTTTTGGGGTCCCGGACGCATCCACGGACGGTCTTTTGGGGGCCGGCCGGAGTGGAATCTCTTTGTTCACTCTTCCATTGTGCGCGTCGTGAGTGAAATGATCTGCAACCACCTGCGGTGGGGCCAGCGGCTCGCTTGTCGCTCGCAAGGGCTTCCTTGCCTGAGGGCCCACTGACCGGTTGAGGTTCGTGGTATCCCAGGTTCCAAAAGCGGGACCCTGGGGCACCCGGCTACGCTGGAATTGGTCCCTTTCCGAGAATCGCTTCAATCCTGAATTGAAGTCTCGACTTCAGCTCATCTGTTTTATCGTAGACGATTGTGTTGTACTGGCGCGTGTCGAAGTGAACCTTGTCAAAATCCGATTTATTGCAAATCCAAATGACTGTTCGTCCCAAGCCAAGCATAAATCCGGCTTCGAAATAGACTCCATGCCTTTGGCCAGTGAAATCTGCGACAAGGAATCTCGATTGCCTGATTTTTGCGAGGATCTCATCATCTATTTTATTAGTGTGTTCCACTTCGTCTATTCGGATCGGTCGGTAGCCTGCCGCAGTAATGGCTGACTTGATAGATTCCCTTGTTGCATCTTGGGATGAATCGAACCACATTGCGATAAAACCATTGGGTGAGTCGGCTCCCGACTGTTGAGCCCGCTCAAGTTCCTGCCAGCCGCTGGAAGAGACTACGCACTCTAATCCTAACGCGCCTAACTTTGATGTGATGATACTCCCCGCCTCAGCCAACGCGTCGATAAAGAACTCTCCTTCTGCGGCGTTCTTACCACAAAGAACGGAATAATCCGTTGCAAGATGAAAACTAATTCTTTGCCCCGGATACCTACTAAGACTTGCCAAGTATCGGAGCAGCATTTCCAGTTTTTCTGTCGTAGCAGGATCTGGAGTGGCAAGAAAGCGTTCAAGATCGGCGCACTTGAACATTGGAAAATCATCGGGATTGCCTCTTTCGAAGTCGTGCTCGGAAAAGGACCGGAAAACATATGAGAGTTTGTATCCGGGACTCGGGTCCGCATGTCGAAGGCTTTCAAAAATACTTCTGGCCTCAATGGAACAGCAAAACTCACCGCAGCATTGACAGATCACATGGATAACTCTGCGATCTTCAGGTATTTGGTGGCAAGAGGAGTTGCATAGCGGACACCAAGTCACCTGCCCAGACTCGTCCTTAGTGAATCCTCTGTACATTCTCCCTGCTTTCTACCGGCTGCCGGCGATCATCTGGGCGGCGTGCTGGAGGCTGGTGTCGGTGACCTTTGCGCCGGATAGCATTCTGGCTACTTCATGGGTGCGGGCGCGGTCGTCTAACAGGCGAATCTGCATCTTGGTGCGGCCGTCGGCTTCGCGCTTCTCAACAACAAAATGCTGGTCGGCGAAGGCCGCAATCTGGGGCAGGTGAGTTACACATAAAACCTGCTGGCCGCGGCTTAGGGATTTGAGCTTCTGACCCACGGCTTCGGCGGCGCGTCCGCCGATGCCGATGTCGATTTCGTCGAAGACCAGAGTGCGGGGGGTGGGAGTCTTCTTTTTCGGTTTGGCCGCGCCTTCTTCGACTGAGACTTTGAGGGCCAGCATGACGCGGGACATTTCGCCGCCGGAGGCGATCTCGTCGAGGGGCTTGAGGGGTTCGCCGGGGTTGGTGGCGATGCAGTATTCGACCTGGTCCCAGCCGGAGGGGGTCCAGTGGATGGTATCAGAAGTGATTCCCACAGGGGTTAAAGCCCCTTCACTTTTTGCGACATTTTCGGCACGACTGAAGTCGTGCCCTGATACAAAGCTTTGCCTCTCGCTCTGCAAGCTCTGTCTTTCTTTCCGTTTGTCGGTGGCGGACTCGGCGTCATCATCCGGGGCTAAAGCCCGCATTGATCCTGTCGGTTTTGTGCGGGGGTTGAAACCCCCGCCTCCCTCCGGAGTAATGTCGTCTGCGGAGTGGACGGCGATTTCGAAGCGGACCTTCATGGCGAGGGAGTTGATCTGGGCTTCGGCCAGATTGGCTAGCTTGCCAGCGGCTAGCTTGCGCTCGGCGCTGAGGGCTTGGGCGGCGGCGCGATAGGCTGCCGCGGCGGTTGCCAGGTCGGCGCGCAGAGTCTTCAGGATTTCGTCGCGGTCTTCGACCTCGGCTAATTTTTGGGCAACGTCTTCGCCGAATGCAATGACCTCGACGATGGTCTTGCCGTACTTGCGCTTGAGGCGGTCGAGTTGGGCGAGGCGGTCTTCGATCTCGGCAAGCCGGTCGGGGCTGGCGTTGATGCCTTCGGCATAGTCGCGCAGGCTAGAGGCCACATCGTCAACCGTGGCGCGAGCAGAGACGAGTTGCTGGGCTGGCTCAGCGAAACGCGCGTCGTAGCGTGCCAGTTCCTCCACGTTCTTGATTGCCGAGCGGAGGGCGGCTTCGGCCGAATCGCCGCTCTCATACAACCGCTCAAAGGCCCCGATGGCGGCGGCGTAGAGCTTTTCAGCGTTGGCCAGGACGCGCTTTTCGGATTCGAGAGCCTCGTCTTCACCGGCCACGAGGCGGGCGGCTTCGATCTCCTTCTGCTGGTAGGTCCAAAGATCGACGTTGTGAAGCCTTTCCTGCTCACCTTGGAGGAGTTCGTCGAGCTTCTGCTGGGCGGAGCGCCAGCGGGCGTGGGCCTCGGCGACGGCGTCAGTGGAAAGGCCGCCGAAGCGGTCGAGCAGAATGCGCTGCTGCGCTTGATCAAAACTGCTGAGGCTCTCGCTCTGAGCGTGAACCAGAGCCAGCTCGGGAGCTAGCTGGCGGAGGACAGCAACGGTGGCCGGCTGGTTGTTGACGAAGACGCGGCCCTTGCCCGTCGACAGAATCTCGCGGCGCAGGATGACTTCGTTTCCGCCCGAGTCGATGCCGTTTTCTTCGAGGATGTTCTCGGCGTTGGCGGTGGACTCAAAAACGCAAGACACGACGGCCTTGTCGGCGCCGTGACGAACCACCTCGGCGGAGGATTTGCCGCCCATGAGAAGCGCCAGAGCATCGACGAGGATGGACTTGCCCGCGCCGGTTTCGCCGGTGAGCAGGTTCAGGCCGGGGCCGAAGGAGGCGATGGCGTGATCGATGACGGCGTAGTTTTCAGCGCGCAGTTCGACGAGCATGGTTGAACAGGTCTCCGGGAAAATGGCGGTACAAGGTTCGTGGTTTCCCACCCATTCCGCCAAAGTGCCGCGGAATGGATGGGGCACCCTGCTATTGTCGTGCGTCCAGCCGCAGACATTGGATCTTCACGGAAAGCGAAAAATCGCAACGGGAATCCGAGCGCAGCATAGCATGAACGGCTTGACCCATGGCTTGAAGATACAGGCTGAAAGCGGTCGAAGGGACCAGATCTGCAACTTGGAAGCCACCTTCGCGTCTGATACCGTGAATAGAGAGGTGAAGACCGATTCTTTCCGCTGCGTTTTTCTTCTTGTTACAGGCTGACAGCGGCGCGGCTCCGGCGGCGGCTTCGCCGGCTCCGGGTTCGAGCGCGCTGGTTGAAATGCTGATGAGTAGCGGCCTGATTGCGCAGGTCGTGCTGGGGCTTCTGGCCTGTGCCAGTCTTTACTCGTGGTTCGTGATTCTGGGCAAGAGCTCCTCCTTGCGCAAGGCAACCCGGCAGACCCGGAAGTTTATCCAGGGCTTCGGCAAAGCGACACGCTTGCAGGAAATCGCCATGCTGGCCGAGGAGTGCAAGGCAAGCCCGATGGCGCAGGTCTTCGAGGATGTGTACGAGACCTACAAGCGGCAGACAGGGGGCTCGGGACCGCCGCGCAACATCGCGCCGCTCGAGCGATCGGCGCAGACCTCGGCGAGCCAGGCGCTAACCGGCCTTGAACGGCAGATGACCTGGCTGGCGACGATTGCTTCGATCAGCGTTTACGTGGGCCTCTTCGGGACGGTCATGGGCATCGTAGACGCCTTTCACGGACTGGGAACCGCTGGAGCGGCGACCCTACGGGCGGTGGCGCCCGGTATCTCCGAAGCGCTGATTACGACCGCAGCGGGGTTGTTTGTCGCCGTGCCGGCCAATATTGCCTACAACCAGTTCTCCGCGCGGATCAGGGTCTTTGCCTCGGCCATCGACGATTTTTGCCGCGAACTGCTGAACTCGCTGGAGGAGATCCCGGTGCGTGCGGTGCTCGTGCAAAGGCCTGCCGGTTCTACCGGCCCCGAACCGGCCAGACCTGAGGCCGTAAGGCCCGAGACCGCTAAAGAGGTGGACCGTGGCCTATTCAAGTAGCTACGGACAGACTCGGAGTTCGCTGGCGGAGATCAACATCACGCCGCTGGTGGACGTGGTGCTGGTGCTGCTGATCATCTTCATGATTTCTGTGCCGGTGTTGCAATCGGGAATTGAAGTCGCCGTGCCGAAGACGCGCACTGTCAAAGAGATCACCGAGCAGCGGCTGGTGGTGACGATCGACCGCGAACAGAGGGTTTTTCTCGGCGATCAGCCGGTGAACATCCACGACCTGGGGCGGAAGCTGCGGCAACCAGGCGCCGACGACGCGAAGAAAGTGATCTACCTGAGAGCCGACGAGCGGGTTCCCTTTGGAGCGTTTGCCAGCGTAATGGACGCGGTGAAGCAGGCGGGGATCACCAACATTTCGATTGTGACGCAGCCGCTGGAAACGAAGCCGTCTGGCAGTAACTAGGCCAGAGTTTTCAGGCAAACCATGGAGCGCGCACTGGAAGGCCCAGGCCAATTCGGAGTTCGACTGGAGCAGGGACTGACACCGGAGCCTTTGGTTGCCCCGGCGGCGGGATCGCTGTTGCTGCACGCCGCGCTGGTTGGATGCATCCTGGCGTATGGCATCATGGGCGGGCTCTTTCATCACAACGTGTGGGGCAATCAGGGACTTGGCGGGGCGATTCAGGTGACGCTGGTGACCCATGCCCTTCCCTTGCCCTCGGATCAGCCGCCCAATGAAAATGTGCTGGCCACAGAGACGCCGAGCAAGGCCCCGGCCGAGGCTACGCCCAAGACCAAACAGGCCATCGACGAGACGGCGATACCGATCAGCGGTAAGCAGGCGAAGCCCGAACAGCAGAACTCGCGCAAGACCCAGGTGCATCAACCGCAAGAGAACAATCGTGCGCAGTATGGCGAGCAGGCAGGATCGTCGGTGCCGCGAGCAGTGCAACAGCAGGGCTTCTCAAGCGGCCAGACGACGGTGAGCGACGGCGACTTTGGCAGCCGTTTTGGCTGGTATGTGGACAACCTCAATCGCAAGATGGCCTCGAATTATTACAAACCCGAGGTCGATCCACACACGCCGCGAGGAACAAGGGCTACCATCCAATTCGCCATTCACCGCGACGGCAGCGCAAGCGACGTGCAGATGAATCAATCGAGCGGAAGTTCGACTCTCGACCGGGCCTGCCTGCGCGCGGCGCAACGCGTGGATACTTTTGGGCCGTTGCCCGCCCAATATAACCAAAGCATCCTAATGGCGACTTACTATTGCGAATATTGATTGTGGATCAGTTTGAGAGATGCGATCCCTCAGGGGCTAAAGCCCTGACGTTTTTTGTGGCATTCATGTACGGGCTGAAGCCCGTACTTTTCAATCTGACCACCACCCGAGTGCTAGAATGCACACGGCCCCACGAGGCCGCCGACGTAAAATAGAGTTGTGAGCGAGCGCGGCTCATTGCTCGCGGTGAGCAGCGACGTTGAACAACAATCTGGCCGCGTCCAAAGAGTCCGCAAAGATCATCCACGCTCAACCCGAGGAAGGATTGCGCACTGCATGAAGGCATATTCCCGGCTTTATTCCCTTTTGCCGATCGTACTGGCGACTTTTACAGCCGTGCCCGCGGCGGCCCAGGACTGGATTCATACCGGATCGAATCTGGGCAACGACCGCATCCGCATCGCGGCGGCGGATTTCAAGCCCGTCAGCGCCGATCCGCAAACTCCAGCGTTGAAGGCGGCCTTTGACGCCACGCTCCAGACCGATCTGGCCAACGCGGGCATCTTCGACCTGGTGTCGAAGAGCATGGCGCCCCAGGCCACGCCCGGCTCGCAGCAGGAGATCAACCTGGCGCAGTGGGCTGCCGCGCCCTCCAATGCGGCCATGGTGGCCTTTGGCGCGCTTTCGGTGACCAACGGCCGCCTCGCCGTCTACGGCTGGCTCGACGACGCGCGCAACACCGTGAGCCCGCAGGTGCTGGGCAAGCAATATAACGAACAGGCCAGCGAAGACATGGCGCGGACCATCGCCCACCGGTTTGCCGACGAGATCATTCTGCGGCTGGGCGGAGGCATCGACGGCATCGCCGAGACGAAGGTCTACTTCGTTAGCCTGCGCAGCGGCACCAAAGAGATCTGGCAGATGGACTACGACGGGCAGAACCAGCACGCGGTAACGCATCTGGGCAACATTTCGCTCTCGCCGCGCATCTCGCCGGATAACACGCGGATCGCCTTTGCATCCCTGGGTAAGGAGGGGTGGGCCATCCGCATGTACTCGCTGGAACTCGGGCGCATGGTGAATTTTTCGGCAGGCACGGCCGGGGGAAGCAATCAGTCTCCGGCCTGGTCGGGCGACGGAACGAAGATTGCGTTTTCGTCTTCGCGCTCGGGCGACCCGGAGATCTGGGTGGCGGACGCGAGCGGAGCCAATCTGCGGCGGGTGACCAGCTTCGTCGGACCCGATGTTTCGCCCACATGGAATCCGCGAACGAACGAGCAGTTGGCGTGGGTGAGCGGGCGCACCGGGCTGCCGCAGATCTACACCATGGACCAGGACGGCTCCAACGTGCAGCGCCTGACAGACGGGGGCTACGCCATCTCGCCCTCGTGGTCACCCAACGGGCAGTTTCTGACCTTCAGCTGGAACCGCAAGTACGGCCCCGGCGACCCCGGCGGCCAGGATATCTACGTGATGGACATTGCCAGCAAACGCTGGCTTCAGGTGACGCACGAATCGGGCAGCAACGATTTTCCCTCGTGGGCGCCGGACGGACGGCACATTGTTTTTGAGCGCTCCATGAGCCCGCACAGCCATCAAATCTGGTCGATGCTGGCCGACGGCACCGAGCAGCATCAACTGACCCAGACGGGCGAGAATTTCATGCCTAACTGGAGTTGGAAGTGATTCGTGAATGACGCATCAACCTGGGCAGGCAATGACTGGTCAATGAAACTTTCCGGGCTGCTGCACTATCATAGTGTTGATGACAATCAATTTGCGGAAGGAGTAGTTCATTGAATCGACTGCATCGTTTTCTGTTGCCACTCATTGTATTGGTCGTTCTGGTCGCGGTCGCGGGTTGCGGCAAGAAGACGACGACGCCTTCCTCCGCTCAAACAGCTCCGGCGACCATCGCGCCCGCGCCCACCGCTCAGTTGACTGCAACGCCCGCATTCGTCTCGGCCGGCGACCAGGTTCAACTGAGCTGGACAACGGCCGGCGCCACCACGATTTCCATCGATGGCATCGGCGACGTGCCTTCCTCAGGAGTGAAGGCGGTCACTCCCTCGCAGTCGACCAGCTACCATCTGGTGGCTCGAGGCGATGGCGGAATGGCAGAGGCTACTGCGCGAGTGACGGTGAATGCTCCGCCGGCCGTGGTGGTGCCCACCAGCACCATGACTCCTGAAGAAGAGTTCAAGGGCGCCGTACAGGACGTCTTCTTCGACTACGACACGTACGATATTCGCGGGGACGCGCAGGCCGTGCTCTCGCGCGATGCCTCCTATCTGGCAAGCCATCCGAATGTGAAGATCGTGATCGGGGGCTACTGCGACGAGCGCGGCTCCAACGAATACAACCTAGCGCTGGGCCAGAAGCGCGCTGACTCGGCCAAGGATGCCCTGGTTTCGGCCGGTGTCGCCACCGGCCGCATCCGCGTCGTCAGCTACGGCAAGGAGAAGCCCTTCTGCGCCGAATCGAGCGAGGAGTGCTGGCAGCAGAACCGCCGCGCCGGATTCACAATGGACCAGTAAACTACAGTTGTCAGCTTTCAGCGGTCAGTTCTTCCAGCTTTCAGAATCGTCAGCTGAGATTTCCAGAAGTCATAGCTGACGGCTGAAAGCTGATAGCTGCTACACAGGTGACTCATGCAAAAAACACGCGCATTTCGCAATCGTCTTTTCGCGGCCGAATTCATCGCCATGACTCTCATCTTCCCGCCCGTGCAGGCGCACGCCGCGTCGAAAGAGATGATTGAGCTGCAAACGCAGGTGCAGCAACTGCTGGACCAGGTGCAGCGGCTCCAGTCGACCGTGGATTCGCGCTTTGGCGTGCTGCAGAATCTGGCGCAGACGACAGCGGACAACGCCACCCAAATGAGCACGGCCGTGACCGCCCTTCAACAGAAGATTGCCGCGCAGAACGAGGCGATGAACGGCAAGCTGGATTCGGCATCCGGCCAGGCGCAGTCGCTGAACGACTCAGTAGACGAGTTGAAGTCGCGCATCACCAAGCTGGACAAATCAATTCAGGACTTGCAAACTCAGTTGCAGAATATCCAGAATCCGCCTGCCGCGGCCGCTGCCCCGCCCCCGGTTTCAGCGGCAACCGGCGATGCTGCGCCGGCAGCCGCTCCTGGGAACATCGCTCCTGCGAGCACCATGCCTACTGCCATGCAGACGCCGCCGCTCAAAGAGACCATTCAGGCGGGAGTACGCGATTACAACGCGGCGAGGTACGATGTTGCGGCCGGCGAATTTCAGGACGTGCTGCACTTCTATCCGCTGGACGATTTGGCCGGTACGGCGCATTTCTACCTGGGCGAGATCGACTACAAGCACAACAAGCTCTCCGATGCGGTGAAGGCCTACAACGCAGTTCTGGAAGGCTTCCCCGGCAACACCAAGGCTCCGGCGGCTCAACTGCACAAAGGGATGGCTCTGTTGCAGATGGGCAGGAAGGACGCGGGCATTCATGAGCTGCGCTTGCTCGTCCAGCGTCATCCGCAGACCCCCGAGGCGGCCCAGGCGCGCACCAAGCTGGGTACGCTGGCAGCGAAACCCGCGGCGGCGCACCAAAGTGATGCACAGCAGCAATAAGCTTGAGCATTTGTGACTGGAACAACAAAGCCCCGCGTTTGCGGGGCTTTGTTGTCGTGCGGCTAAAGTCCGGGCCTGAAGGCCCCATAAATTGGCTGCTTTTCAGGGCGCTAAAGCCCCCTGCTCCCTCCGGTCCCTTTTCAAAACGACGGTTTAATCAGAGGCTTCCCATGAGCGCCTGTTATTCGATTTCCATGCGTTCGATCAGGCCTTGGCGAATGCTTTAGGCATGCCGCACTGTCGTATCAATCAACAGCTTGCCATTCAGGTCGCGAACCACCTGGTAGACTTGGACAATGGTCCTGCCTTTCTCGTCCCGCTTGAAGATCAACGGCTCAACGTGCGGGTCAAGCATTCCCCATTGGCGGGTCCAATACTGGCGCACTCCTTCGTGCCCATCAACGTATCCGCCCTCCATCCCATTTGGCCAGACAACGTCAGGATGCATGAAGGCCAACACCGCATCGATGTGGCGCGCATTGAACTCGCGATACGCGGCGGTCAGAATCTCCTGGTCATTGCTGATTGAATCCTCACCCATAAGCCTCACTATTTGAGGGTGGCCATCAGTGCATCGAGGGCCGACTTGGGCGGGCGGGTGTCCGACTCGGGCAGCGTCGCCAGCGGGGCATCCACGAGATTGAGATGATCGATGAAGGTCGGCTTCTCTGTGTTGATGTAGAAGACGCCGGTGAGGATCTCGTCTTTGTCCTGCGCCTCCATCATGGTGCGCACGGCATTGGCCTTGTCGGTGGGGTCGTAGTCCTCGAGCAGTTTGCGCAGGCGGAGATTCGAGCCATCGTGCATCTCCACCTCGTAGATCGCGCCGGAGTCGTAGTCGACCTCGATCTCATCGAAGCTGGCAACAAAGCCGATTTCGTTGATCGGCTCGTCGTTCTCCTGCATGAACTTGTAGCTCTTGGTGGACCCCTCATGGTCGTTGAAGGTGACGCAGGGGCTGATGACATCGAGCAGCACTGTGCCTTTGTGGGAGATGGCGGCCTTGAGCATGGAGAGCAACTGCTTCTTGTCGCCGGAAAAGGAGCGGGCAACGAAGGTCGCGCCCAACTGGATGGCCAGGGCGCAGGTATCTATGGCAGGCAGGTCGTTGACGACGCCGGTCTTGAGCTTGGAGCCCAGATCGGCGGTGGCGGAGAATTGGCCTTTGGTGAGCCCGTAGACGCCGTTGTTCTCGATAATGTAGATCATCGGCAGGTTGCGGCGCATCAGGTGAACGAACTGGCCCATGCCGATCGAGGCGCTATCGCCGTCACCTGAAACCCCAATGGTCGTCATGGTGTGGTTGGCCAGGATGGCGCCGGTGGAGATGGCGGGCATGCGCCCGTGCACGCCATTAAACGCGTGCGAGCGGCTCATGAAGTAGGCCGGCGTCTTGGAGGAGCAGCCGATGCCGCTCATCTTCATCACGCGCTCGGGCTCGACGCCCATCTCGAACATGGCGTCGACGATACGCTCGGAGATGGCGTTATGGCCGCATCCGGCGCAGAGCGTACTCTTGCCGCCGCGATAATCAAGCACAGGGAGGCCGATATGGTTCAGCTTGGGAGTTGGAGCAGCGGTTGCCATTTAGAGGCCCTCCTTGACTGCAAATTGTTCCGTGATGGATTCGGCGTCCACCGGCAATCCGTTGTAGTGGAGGATGCTGCGCAACTTGGTCACCTGATCGGCCGGCAGGTCGAGTTTGAGCAAGCTCGCCAACTGTGCGTCGCGATTCTGTTCGACGACATAGACGCGCTGATGGGCTGAGACAAAGTCGTGAACCTCGTGTGCGAAGGGCCAGGCGCGGACGCGCAGATAGTCCGGCTCCTGCCCGTAACGTTGCTTGATCTGGTCCATGCTCTCGATGAGCGCACAATCGGTTGAGCCATAGGCGATGAAGCCAATCTTTGAGCCCGCATCCCTGACCGTGACTGGAGCGGGAACCATCTCCCGCGCCTTCTCGAACTTGAGCGCCAGCCTCTCCATCAGGGCCTGATACTCATCCGGGTCCTCGGTGTAGATGGCTGCGTCGTTGTGTCCCGAGCCGCGGGTGAAGTAGGCGGCCTTGGGATGAAGCGTTCCGGGCAGGGTTCGCCAGCCGATGGCATCGCCGTCCACGTTGCGGTAGCGGGCAAAGCTGCCCAGGCGATTCAGATCGTCGGCGGTGAGCACCTTGCCGCGGTCCAGAGGCTTCTCGGGATAATCGAAGGGCTCCGAGATCCAGTTGTTCATGCCCAGATCGAGATCGGTGAGCACAAAGACTGGAGTCTGCATCCGTTCAGCCAGGTCGAACGAGGCCTGCGTGAACTCGAAGCATTCTTTGACGGAACCGGGCAGAAAAATAGGATGTTTGGTGTCGCCGTGCGAGAGAAAGGCCGCCGAGAGCAGGTCAGCCTGTTGAGTGCGCGTCGGCATTCCAGTGGAGGGTCCGGTGCGCTGCACGATGACGATGACGCCGGGAATCTCGGCGTAGTAGCCCAAGCCGCAAAACTCGGCCATCAGCGACATTCCGGGGCCGGAGGTCGAGGTCATCGACCGCGCGCCCGCCCAGCCCGCGCCCAGAACCATTCCGATGGCGGCCAGCTCGTCCTCGGCCTGCACCACGGCAAAGGTAGCCTTGCCGTCCGGCGTGACGCGCAGCTTCTTGAGCAAATCGGTGGTGGCTTCGACGACTGAGGTGGATGGCGTGATCGGGTACCAGGCGACGACTGTCACGCCGGCAAAGACAGCGCCCATGCCGCAGGCCGCGTTGCCATCGATGACGATCTTGCCGGCTGTCTCATTCATCTTTTCGATGAAGTACGGGTCGTGCTTGTTCAGATTCTCCTGTGCATAGTCGAAGCCCGCTTTGACCGCGCCGAAGTTCAATTCGAAGACCTTCTGCTTCTTGGCGAACTGGCGGCGCAAGCCGCTCTCCACCACGCCGAGATCGATGGCCAGAATCTGCGCAACCACACCTACGTAAACCATGTTCCTGACCAGCTTGCGCAGCTTGGGCTCGGGACAGATGGCGGCCGTGATCTTGTCGAAGGGGACCGGATAGAAAAACACGTCCTCGCGCACCTGATTCAGATTCAGGGTCTTGTTCAGGCTCTCTTCGTAGATGGCGACTCCGCCGGCTGGCAAAGCTCGCACATCTGCCAGGGCGGTCTCTGGATTGAGCGCGACCAGAATCTCAGAGTCGCGTTTGCGCGCGACATATCCATGCTTGCTGGCGCGGATCAGGAACCAGGTCGGCTGTCCGGCGATGTTGGAGGGGAAGAGGTTCTTACCGCTGACGGGAACGCCCATTCCGAAGATGCTCTTCAGCAGGACGCTGTTTGCGGATTGCGAGCCTGAGCCGTTCACCGTAGCTACGTTGATGCTGAAATCGTTTGTAATCCGCTCTTGCGTACTCAATGCGCCCTCAAGCTGACCGAGGGCCAGGTCTCCTGTCGCCATGTGGCGGGATTCCCTTCCTGTTCGTTGTGGAGCGAGTTTTGTCTCTCACTCTGATGTGATTATAGTCACATTATTCGACGTGCGTCCTTGCTCGGGGATAGCAGGTAACGGGGTAGAGTCCCACCAGCTGGGACGCGAGGCGGCCTGATCGGGAACGGAACCGTTCTGGATCTGGCCAACTCAAACTGAGTCAGAATCCTATCAGGCCCGGAGCGTTATTCGGGTTGAGTCTCGATTCCAGCGCATGAGCAGCGTGGTCGCAATGACAATCAAGGCCGCCAAAAGGCCGATCCACAGGCCGTAGATGCCCCAGTGAAAGACAAAGCAGAGTGTCAGCCCCAGCGGAAGCCCCAAAAACCAATATCCGATTAGGTTCGCAAGCATGGGAACCCGCGTCTCGCCTAGCCCGCGGAGCGCTCCGGTGGAGACGCCTTGGATGCCATCAAAGATTTGGAAAATCGCCGCAAGACCCAGGAGGCTGCGCCCGACGGCCATTACCTGGGGATCGCGCGTGTAAAGGGCGATCAGCGGCCCCGGCGCCGCTACGAAGACGACTGCGGCCAGCAGCATGAAGGCTACGCCCAGTCCCAGGGCGAGCCATCCGGCGCGGCGGGCGCGCCCGGTATCACCCGCGCCGACGGCATGGCCCACGCTCACTGCCGCAGCGGATGCGACCCCTAGCGGAACCATAAAGGTGAGGCTGGCATAGTTGAGAACGATCTGGTGGGTTGCAAGCGCCACCGGGGTCAGCCATCCGGCCGAGAGCGTAACCAGGTTCCATGCGCCCACTTCGAGCAGAATCTGTCCAGCCGCCGGAGCGCCCAGCTTCACCAGCCGCTTGAGCCGCTTCAGACTCGGCCCGGCCCAGCGGCGGAAGAGCGGATGTCCGCGTTTGCGTTCATAGCGCCAGGCAAAGCCCAAGAGCGCCGCCGCCATGAAGACCCGCGAGATCAGCGTCGAGATTGCCGAGCCGTTCACACCTAGCGCCGGCATCCCAAGCTTCCCGTAGATCAGCACCCAGTTGCCAAACCAATTGAGCAGGTTGGCAATGACGAAAGTGAGGGTAATGACGCGCACATCGCCCACCCCTTGCAGGTAGCGGCGCGTGCCGCCGTAGAGCAGTAGAGGCAGAGTTCCCCAGTTGAGAATGCGCAGGTAGGAGGCAGCCGGAGCGGCAACCACTGGATTGATGCCGAAGTGCGCAAAGCCGAAGCTCGCGAGGAAGACCAACAGCATTAGCGGCGGCGCGGCAATGCAGGCCAGGTAGACGCCCTGAGCAAGCCAGCGGTGGCATTCGTCATGGTCTTTCCGTCCGTATGCCCGCGCTACCAGCGTGTCGAGCCCCAATAGCAGCCCAATGCCAAAGAGCGAGGGCGTATTGCAGACCGCGTTTCCTAACGCAACAGCCCCGATGGCCGCCGGCCCCAACTTGCCCACCATGATGGTGTCGACGATGCCCTCGGCCATCCAGCCCAGTTCGCTCAAGACCACGGGAACGGCCAGCGCCACCAGCGCGGCAAGTTCGGGTCTCCACTTGGCTTGCACTTGGCTCATGTATTCAATCTAACCGGCTTCGGCTGGACGAGATGAGATTCTAAAGATCCCGGCGGCGAGTCATCATCTTGAGCAACGTTCTCTTTTGGGTCATTTTCAGTACGACTGGAGAGGCTGCGGAAAACTCGGGGATTCGGATGAGAATGGCGAAAAGTACCCCTCCGGGGCTGAAGCCCACGTCTATTCTGTTGGCTTTATGCGGGGGTTGAAACCCCCGCCTCCCTCCGCATCGAGTTTTTCCGCAGACTGTGAAGTCGTGCCCTGACACAGAACTTGTTGTTGAAACACTCTCCAAGTACCACAGTTGTAGACCCATCAAACCATGGAAAATGGCGAAGATCCGGGCCTGAAGGCCCTTCTTCTTTTCAGCGTCATTTCCAGGGACCTGAAGGCCCCTGCTCCCTCCGGATTCACTGGGTCCAACTGTAGTACTGGAGAATTGTCCATCTTTTAACCAAACCCCGCTCCAATCTTCATCATCTTTCGCTCTCACACTCCCTAAACTCCGGGTAGACTCCAGAATCGCGCCCTGATTTGGAGCCCAGGAGCAAACAGCGATGGCGACCTCGAACAGCCAGCCTAGTGAGTTCAAAGTCAGGCAGATGACCTTCGACGACGTCTCAGCGGTCATCGAACTGCAAATGCGCGCATTTCCCGGCCTGCCGCCCTGGAGGCCCGAACAGTTGGAGCGCCACCTTGGGCTTTTTCCCGAGGGTCAATTGGTGGTATCGGACAGGGCTGGCCGTGTCCTCGGTTCCGCCAGTTCTCTGCTGATCGACTGGGACGATTACGCCGAATCCGCCAACTGGTCCTCGATCACCGGAGATGGATCGTTCGATACGCACAACCCGATGGGCAAGACTCTCTACGGCGCCGACATGGGCGTGGACCCGGAGGCAAGGCAAAAGGGCATCGGAACGCTCCTCTACGAGGCGCGAAAGGATCTGATCCGGGAGCGGGGCCTCAAGCGGCTGCTCACCGGCGGACGGATCGCCGGCTATGGCGAGGTCGCCGGCCAGATCACAGCGAAGGAGTACGTGGCGCAGGTCGTGGATGGCAAGCGCAGGGATCCCGCGCTTACCTTCCAGCTTGAGAACGGGCTGGTGGTGCTGGATGTTGTCCCCGGCTATATGCACGATCTGGAATCGCACGGCTTCGCCACAGTTCTGGAGTGGCTGAATCCGGAGTACACCTCCTCGGTGAGCCTACAGGCCAGCCTTCAGCACGCTGCCCTGGAACAGGCCGCCGCCGAGGCCTTGCGCGGAACGCCGCGCCCGCGCCGGGTGCGCATCGCCGCCGTCCAGTACCTGCTCAGGCCCATCGCCTGCTTTGAGGATTTCGTGCACCAGGTGGAGTTCTTCGTGCACAGCGCCAAGGACTACCACGCTCACTTCGTTCTCTTCCCCGAGTTCTTCACCATGCAGCTGCTCAGTTACATCAATGAGCCGGCTCCAGCCATGGCGGTACGGCGCCTAGCCCGGCTTGCGCCCCAATATGAGGCACTGTTCATCCGGCTGGCCAAGGAGACGGGGATTTACATCATCGGCGGGACTCATCCCGTCTTCCAGCGAGGCAAGGTCTTCAACGCCGCGCACCTGTTCACGCCCAACGGGCAGGTCTTCCGCCAAAAGAAGGTGCACCTCACCCCGACAGAGAGCGGCCCTTATCAGTTGAGCCGCGGCCATGGCCTCTACCTCTACCACACGGACTTCGGCAACATTGCAATCATGGTCTGCTACGACGTGGAGTTCCCCGAAGTGGCGCGGGTAATGGCCGAGGCCGGCGCCGAGATTCTCTTTGTTCCCTCCTGCACCGACGGACGAGAGGGGTTTTGCCGGGTTCGCTATTGCGCGCAGGCCCGGGCAATCGAGAACCAGGTCTATGTCGCCATGACCGGTACGGTGGGCAATCTTCCGCTGGTCCCTTACATGAATACCAATTACGGCCAGGCCGCCATCCTCACTCCCTCGGACTACTTCTTTGCCCGGGACGGAATCGCGGCCGAGGGCACCATCAACCAGGAACAGTTGGTGGTGGCCGACGTGGACCTTGATCTGCTGGACGAACAGCGCGTCAATGGAAGCGTGATTCCGCTGCAGGATTTGATCAAAGATGCCTACGACAGTGTGGTCCATTTCTCAGATTACAAGGGCCAAAAGCCGCCCGAGCCTGCCCTGAGCGAGATTGTTGCCGCCGGGCGGGCACAGGAACCGGGAACCAGAAAAAGCCCAGAGCATCACGGAATGGGAGTTTATGCGGGTGCGGATGGGCAAGGAGTTCCGGCAGATTGATGCGACTCAAAAGCCGATGTCACCACTGTGCCCAGTCGCCAAGACCCAGAACCCAGGCGACCAGCAAGAGATTGGTCACCGCGTGCGCGACAACGGCATCGCCCATGCGCCCCCTCCACCGGAGCGCGGCGGCGAAGGCAAGGCCGGCCAGCGTGCCGAGCATCAAGTGAGGCCAGTCCTTCAGATTCTGCATATGCATCAGGCCAAAGGCGACCGAAGAGAGAGCCACAGGGAGCACGGTCAAGTTCGAGAAAGAGACATGATCGAACTCCTGGCTGACAAAACGGCGCGCCAGATAGCCGCGAAAGGCCAACTCCTCGGCGAGTGGCACGGTGATGACCGCGGCGGCTACGCGAAAGGCGATCCAGGCCCAGCGGGCCGTGGGTGAAAGCGCCGCCAGCGCGGCCCCGAGCGGACTGGCTGCTCGCTGATGCATCCACCAGGACGGCGCGATCCATACGACAAATACGGCGACGCCGGTGAGCGGCGCGACCCAGCCGAAACGCCAGTTGAGTTTTTTCAAATCCGGCAAGAAATACCACAGGGCTGCCGCAGAAACGACGAAACGCAATGGATAAAGCCATTCGAAGTATCCGGAAGCCGACTTGGAGATGAAAGATGCGGCCAGAATCCCAAGGAATGGCACCAGATATGCGCGGATGGCCGGAGACTCTCCGCGATCTTCGCTCAGATGCTCCGATGCGCTCGCGACCGTTGTCAGTCCGTCAATCCCCGAATGACCGTCCGCGCATGAAAGAGGGGACGGCGCCTTTCGCACCCAGGCGAGCCTCTGGGTCGCGAGAAAGAAGGCTAGCGCGACAACGATGAATGCAATCCAGCCTACGTGGGAGTGGACACCAACCATGGCAATTTCCGGGTCAATCGCGTCGCCGACGAGGATCAAGATGGACAGCCGAACGATGTTTAGCCACCAGATACAAACCAAAGCGAATGGAATAAGCAGAAGCGCCCGCGGGAAGCGGCACTCTTTCCTGGAATACCAGAGCCAGATGGAGGTGAAGGCGAGGACCATCCCAAGACCCTCAATTCCGGAACAACCGGGCCGAATATAAACTGAAAACTGAGCAGTACCGATTGTGTAGTTTGGTGCATCAACGATAATTCCGGGGGACAAGAAGCGAAGGACCACCTCCAGCGAACGGACAGTGATCATTTGCAAAAAGTGGCTCGAATCAGAAGTCGGCGTGCTGTATAACGACCTGATCGGGAAGCCCGAAGCCCAGGCGGCCACACCTGCGAGAGATGCATATAGCCACAATGGACTTGTATCGCGGAACATTCTGACCCAGGTACGGAGAGGTAGACAGGCCAGAAGCAGCAGTGGAATTCGCAAGAGAAGTACGGGCGAACCAGCGAAGGCAGCGGCATGAGAGGACAGAAAGCCGGTGCCAGGAATTGCAGACAATGCGCGAAAGAAAAATCCGATGGCAAGACAGAGGAGGTATCCGCCAAAGAAGATCGACCCGAATGGGATATCCTCGCGCTGGGCCTTCAACCTGGACCGTCCCAAGGTCAGAAACACACCGAATGCAACCGTCGCGATCGGAAGCAGATGTGAATGAAGAGCTGGTCCGACTCTGAGGATACCAACCAGTACACCTTCAGCCGCACCTATTGCGGCCAATAGATAGAGTCGTCCAAGAAGCTGTCGGGGGAGTGTAAGAAAAGGCACTGACAGGGGTGAAACATCCCCAGTCGAGCCAAGATTTGAATTCATCTTCGGCTTCGCAGTCGAGCCGTCTACTTTTTGCGCCGAATGCGCAGAACTGCGATCGTTCCCGCAAGCAGCGTGATGCCACCTATCGCGAGACTGGGATCAACTTCAGGAACACCGGGCCTACCCTGCCTAAACGCCAGTCCAAAGGCAGCTGAGCAGGTGGCAAGCGCGAGTCCCAGCATCACAGACGAGTATTTCATTAGATTTCGTTTCACGTGCAATCCCTTTCTGATGGTTGTCCAAATGAGCCGGAATCTTTGAAGGTCTGTAAATCCAAATCAAGCGGCCCCAATTAGCCCTGATTGCATTTTCCAATGCAAACTCGATCTTCGCTGGTGGGCGATTTGAACCCGACCCTGAGGCCAAGAACAATATCCCAGCTTCTGGAGTTCATCCAATTCAATTCTCTACCGGGAAGGAATTCCTCGGCCAAAAAAATAAAGCAAAGCAATCAGACGTCAAGTCCTGTGTCCTTAACAAAAATCGTAACACGAGAATGACAGGTCCGCACATTGGCACTAAAAAAAACAAAGTAACCAACTATGGGGTACCCGAAGATGTGTTCGAGGTCCTGGAAGTCCAAAAGCATCAAAGACCTACACCAGCGGAACTCTAGAAAGTCCTTAGTCGACCGCGGACCGCTGAGGCGACTTTTTGGCCATGATAACCAGCTTGGCCGGGGTAAGTTCCGAGCCCTCCCAACCTTCCTTAACCGCCTCGATGCGAATCTCGCCCGGCTGCCTGGTAGACTGCAAAATCACCTGAGCCAAGCCATTGAAGAGCGAACGCTTCGGCTCCTTGTCACTCTGCTGGCAGTTGGGATCACCGTTTCCGACGCCAATCAGCGCGCCCGCGCCCGACACCGTGAAGCCAATATGGTTGTTGGCGGTCGGAACCGGCCGGCCCTCCTTGTCCAGGGCCTCGACCTTCAGGATCGACACGTCCTCGCCGTCGGCATCGATCTCTAAGCGGTCGGCGCTAAGCCGGATGGCCACTGCCGGCCCCGTGGTCTCGCGCTTCTCGATGAGCACAACCTTGCCATCCTTTGCCCCCCGTGCCTCGATCGTACCCGGCTCGTACTTCACCTTCCATTCGACATGGCCCAGCCGTGGAACCTGCTGGCTGCCCAGACTATTGCCATTCAAGAACAGCTCCACCTCGTCGAGGTTTGAATGAACCCAGACGGGGATCTCCTCGGACTCTTTGCCCGCGAAATTCCAGTGCGGGAAAAGGTGAAGGACCGGCTCAGAGCTCCACCAGCTCTTGTAGTAAAAGAAATTGTCTTTGGGAAAGCCGCACATGTCGATGATGCCGAACTGGGAGTTGATCGAGGGCCAGCCGTAAGGCGTCGGTTCGCCGCGATAATCGAAGCCGGTCCAGGCAAAGCCGCCCGCCTCCCAGTCGCGCGTGGCATAGAACTTCCACCACTCCTCGGCCAGCTCGCTCCAATCGGTATGGTTTACGTCGTAGGCGCTCAGCGTGTTGCGAAGCGGGTCGGTGGCGTAGACGCCGCGCGTCGAGATGGTGCTGGCCGTCTCAGAGCCGTAAATAGGCCGCTTGGGATGTTCTTTGTGATATTTGTCGGGGCGAGTCAGACCGTAGTTGAAGCCGATAATGTCGAAGGCATCGGAGACGCCCTTGTCGTTTTCGCCGTTGACCGCGGCCGAGACGACGCGCGTAGGGTCGAGTTCGTGACAGCGCCGCACCATGGTCGCGCCGATCTTCGCGCCCTCTTCCGCCATATCGCTCTGCAATTGCCACTCCTCGTTGCCGATGGACCACAGGATGATCGACGGCGAGTTGCGATAGCGCTTGATCATGGTCTCCAGTTGAGCCATGCCTTCGGGGTTTGAGCTCATTTGGCGCGTCTCGCACATCATCATCATGCCCATGCGGTCGCAGGCCTCGACCCACTCCGGGGTGGGCATGTTGTGCGATGTGCGGACGGCGTTGCATCCCATTTCGCGCAGAACGCCCAGCCGGAACCATTGCAGCCGGTCGGGCAGCGCCGCGCCCACTCCGGCGTGGTCATGGTGGTTGCAGGTGCCCTGAATCTTCAGCGGCTTGCCGTTGAGGAAGAAGCCCTTGTCCGCATCGAAGACCGCCGTGCGGACGCCAAAGCTCACCCGCTCGGCATCGCGGGCCTTGCCGCCGGCCTCTACCGTCACAATCGCGGAGTAGAGATTCGGAGAATCCACCGACCACAGCGCTGGAGTTGTCAGCTTTGCAGTTGCACTAAACTCTGCCTCACCATCTTCTGGGATGGACCGTTCGGGAGCGTCGGCGGTAGCCACGGTCTTGCCCGCCGCATCGAGAATCTGCCACCTGACTTTGGCCCTCTCCGTCTGCTTGCCTTCGTTGGCAACCACGGTGCCCAAGGTCAGCGCAGCTGCATTTCCGGAGAGCTCCGTGCGGACCGTGCTCTCCCACCGGCCCAGATGCAGCGCATCGGTCTTCGTAAGCCACAAATGGCGATAGATGCCGGCGCCCTCGTAGAACCAGCCATCGCCAAAGCTGGCGTCCACGCGGGCGACGATGTAGTTCTTCGCGCCGTAAGCCAGGAAGTCGGTCAGATCGAAGCGGAAGGGCGCGTAGCCATTGTCGTTGCGGCCAATGAAACATCCGTTCACAAAAACCATCACATCGCGGAAGGCGCCGTCGAACTCAACCGAGATGCGGCGGCCCAGATCGCTGGCCGGAATCTCGAACTCACGGCGATACCAGCCCACGCTGGTCTCGGGATAGCGGCGGCCAACGGGCTTGTAGCCATGCGATTGCTGCACATCGTCATGCACAAAGGGCAGTTCGACCGCCCAGTCGTGCGGCAGGTTCAGCATGCGCCACTTCGAGTCGTCGAACTTTGCCTTTGCAAAAGCGAAATCGCCGGTCTTGGCAAAATCTCCCTGGCCCATTCCAAAGTCGAGATCGTGAGCGGGATCCGTTCCATGGCCAAACTGAAACTTCCAGCCGAAGTCGAAAAGGAGTTGTTCGCGCGGCGCCACGGCCGCCAGCACCTCAGCCGAAGCCGGCTCAGTATGCCCCGCCAGCAACTCGGCAGATCGAGCCCAGGCCGAACGGGCCAGGAGTGACGAGGCGGAAAGAGCCAAACCGGAGAAGAGCAGGTCGCGACGAGAGATCTTGGGCATAGCAATTCCTTTCATTGCGTGGCGTCTCGCCTCAGACGGCGTATAGTCCGGGGCGGCTAGCAAAGCCGAACTATAAATCAGGCGGCTGGCCAATGTAAACGGTTTCAAGAAGATGCGCCGAGGCCTTGTCTTGCCAAGCACCGGTTTCACTTCAGCGGCGGGCGTGCTGTATGGTGAGGGTGACCGGCTTCCGCCAATTCAATCTTGTTCGCCACCGGAACCGCCGCCTCACCTCACGCAAGGGGTCTCGAGCCTATGCGCTTCCATCGTGCCGCTTCTTTGATTCTTCTGTTTGGCCTCACCACTATGCCGGCAATCGCTGCCGAGGGCCCCGGCACGTTTAGCCCGCTTGACCCCTCTGTCCCGCCGGTGCGTGCCCTGATTGAGCGATTCTCCGCCGACCAGACAACCTTGGATAGCGTCTATGCCGATCCTCTTTCCCCGGCGACCCGCGCACGCAAGTCCGCCTTCTATCGCGACAATCGCGGCCTGCTCGCCAAGGTGAACTTCGCCGCTCTCGACCAGGAGGGCAAGGCCGACTACCTCTCTTTTGGAAGCCTGCTCACTCTCGACGAACACCAGGTGGCCCTCGACGAGCGACAGTGGAATGAAGTGGCGCCGCTGCTTCCCTACGCCGCCGCAATCTTTGCCCTCGAAGACGCAAAACGCCGCATGGAACGCCCCGACCCCGAGAAGGCCGCAGCCCTGTTGAGCGGGCTGGCCAATGCTGCTGCCGCCAGTCGCAAGCAGCTCGAAGCCAAGGTCAAGGACGCATCCCCCGCCCAACGTGTCAGCGCCTTCCGTGCCGCCGGCGATCTCGACCAGCTCGCCGCCCAACTGCAACACTGGTTCGAGTTCTGGAACGGCTACGACCCCGCTTTCACCTGGTGGGCGACGCAGCCTTACAAGGTGGCCTCGGCCGCGCTCAAGGAGCAGTCTGCCTTTCTCCGCGAAAAACTCGCAGGCATCGTGCCGGACGACAAAAACACGGTCATCGGTACACCCATTGGCCGCGATGCGCTGCTCAGCCAGCTTGACGACGCGATGATTCCCTATACGCCGGAGGAATTGATCGCGATGGCCAAAACGCAGCTTGCCTGGTGCCAGCAGGAGATGATCAAGGCCAGCCGCGAAATGGGCTATGGCGACGACTGGCACAATGCGCTGGAGGCGGTCAAAAACTCCTACGTCGAGCCGGGCAAGCAGCCGGAGCTGATCCGCTCACTCGCCATCGAAGGCGAGCAGTTCGCCGAAGACCGCGGCCTGGTGACCGTGCCACCGCTGGCCAAAGAGACCTGGCGCATGGAGATGATGTCGCCCGAGCGCCAGCTTGTCAGCCCCTTCTTTCTCGGAGGCGACACGATCCTCGTCAGTTATCCCACCGACACCATGACCTATGACCAGCGCATGATGAGCATGAGGGGCAACAACCCCGCCTTCTCCCACGCGACGGTCTTTCATGAACTGATTCCCGGCCACTGGCTGCAACAGTTCATGAGCGCTCGCTATCGGCCCTACCGCCAGGCCTTCAACTCCGGCTTCTGGCTCGAGGGCAATGCCTTTTATTGGGAGCTGCTCTATTGGGATCTCGGCTACGATCGAACGCCGGAGCAGAGAATCGGCGCCCTCTTCTGGCGCATGCACCGCTGCGCGCGCGTCATTTTCTCGCTCAGCTTCCACCTCGGCACGATGACACCGCAGGAGGCCATCGACTTCCTGGTCAGCGAAGTGGGTCACGAGCGCGACAACGCCACCGCCGAGGTGCGCCGCTCAGTCAACGGCGACTACGACCCGCTCTACCAGTGCTCTTACATGCTTGGAGCGCTTCAGTTCCGCGCCTTGCGCCATGAACTCGTGGATTCGGGAAAGATGACAGGCCGTGAGTTCAACGACGCCATCCTTGAGGAGAACATGATGCCCGTCCCGGTGCTCCGCGCCCTGCTCACAGGCGAGAAACTCACCCCAGACTGGAAACCGCACTGGCGATTCCTGGATGAAGCGCAGTAGGGTCTCTAGGGGCAAGCAAAGCGGAACAATCGGTCAGACAGCTCACGGCAGGAAGCGATTTCCTGGATTGGAGTCACGGACGGCGCAACCGAGGCGCACGAAGAGAGATCTCTCAATCGGTGCGTTTTCCGCGGAGCCGAGCCCGAGCGGCCACAAGGCAGAGCAGGCCGCTCCCGAGCAGGATCAGGCTCCTGGGCTCAGGCGTTGGCGGCACATCTGGTCCGTTAGGGAAGTCTGCGTATCCCATGAAATTCTGGGGTACGTCTTGTCCTGCGGGCCATCCCCATTGCGGAACATAGATGATGAATTGCTGGTAAAAGGTGGCTGGCTCTGTGCCCATGGCTACAGCGTCCTCCGCGGCGGTCAACTGGGTTGCCGCACCGGCGTCGGGTGGGGTCGCATTCTTCGCATTGGTGGAGAATACCTCCCAGGCTGCCCACTGATCGTCGATCGCCCTGATGTCGTTACCGGCCTGAATGGAGAGGTTGTCGTCATTGAAAAGCCAGGCGGCTACTTGTTGCAGCGGACCAGTTACCGCCGTGACTTCTGCGACCCAACTCTCCCCCCGATTGATATCATTGTCGTAGCTGATGCACATCCCCGCTAGCTGATTTGAACTGCCGTCAACGCTGAGATAGTAGGGATAGGTCGCATCGTTTCCGTAGCTCAAATTCCCTGTCCCCGTAAGCTCCAAAGAGACGATCGTCCCGATCGGATCCGCGTGAACTCTCAACGGGTTGAATAGTAACAAGACACACAGCAAAGCGATGGACAGAACCAGGGAAACTCGAATCGTTTTCAACTTACTCAACCCCTTTTGGCGCGCTAGATTTGTGGTTCGGGCGCTTGTGCTGATCCCGTCTCTGCGCGTACACACCCCAACCAGGCTTGCTTCTCCTGCGGCAAGTTGACGCAACGGAGAACTAGCCGAGATTCACAAATCCCTTTGACTGGTATCAGAATCTTGGATTCTTCTTAGAATGTTAACTTGGGTCGACTCGTGGCGCAAGATTACGCGCACAGGGTTACACGGGTAACTTGGTCTCTTCTAAGATAGTTACTTTGCGCTGTCCTCTTAGCGCTGCTTTGGTTACCTAATCTCGTTTTGTAACAAGTGATCGTATCTTCCCGAGGCTCGGAGGGACGAACGTCCCTCTAAGGAACCTCTGCGCAGGTGCATGATTTTTCATTGACAGCGCGAGCGCAGTTGATTTTTTTTGATTTTGCATCGGTTTTTTGCCGAAAAAACAGGGCGCTACGGGGCGGTTTCGTCTCTGGAAG